>Ga0209514_10006497_pt1 | contig 14313 bp, 12 predicted proteins | sample Subgrocontami58m_FD_187452 | JGI IMG/M metagenome (GOLD analysis project Ga0209514, IMG submission 187452) | Subsurface groundwater microbial communities from S. Glens Falls, New York, USA - GMW37 contaminated, 5.8 m (SPAdes) (version 3) | ecosystem: Environmental > Aquatic > Deep subsurface >...
CCACCGGCTTGCCTACCATGATGCCGGGATCGCGAGTGATATGGTCTAAGTATGTCGGTCGCTCAGCGATTGCCATAGTTCCGTTCACCTCCTGGTGAGCAAACCATTATCTCACGGACTTCGAGGAGGGTGGCACCTGGGAGTGGCCGGCGGACCCGAGGCCGGGACGCTCAAGCTCGTAGTACTGGGCAGCTTCGTTGAGCTCGCGCCCCGGCGAGGTGATGGAAGCAGACAGGCACTCAGCCAAGCCGGACCCGAGCGTCGCGAAACACCTCGCCGACTGTTCGCCCTGGATCGCCGCTCGCACTCCACGCTGCGTCTCGGCGCTGTGCTTCTTCGGCCCAGAGCCTCGCGCTCTCGGCTTCCGAAAGGGTCTCGAGACTCTCGAGGAGCTTCTCGGCCAAGCGCGCCCGAGCCCCCGGCTCGAGCCTCAGGGCCTCGGCTTCGAGTTCATCGACGTTCATCGTCCCATTGTTGCCGATGGGGTCGATGGCGGCAAGGGGGAGGGCTGGTGCCAGCGACTGGATTTGAACCAGTGACCAAGGGCTTATGAGGCCGCAGTTCGGCCGTCCGCTCCAAAACGGAGTCCCTTGGTCGTGTTTCCGCTTATATTCGCAGTCCCTTGCTCGCCACCCTAATTCGTAGTCCCCTGCTCGCTTTTCGCAGGCAGTTCCACGCGTATTATAGCACCTCGCACGGCACGGTGAACCGATAACATCAAGGCACCCAGGCCATTAGGCTCACGATCGGACACTCATGGAGCGAAGCAACCAGGTCGAATGTGCCATTGAGGATCAGGTGCTCGCAGCTCATGTTCTCGTGGATCCCTGCGCGTGCCTGAGACTTCAGCACAGATGCAGGTTAGGCCGACCCCGCAGCTCGGCGAGGCGCCAGAGCTCCGGGCACCGTTGCCTGCGAGGGCGCGGCCGGTGGCGACGCGTCTCGGACAGGAGCTTGAAGCTCGCCGAGAATCGTTGTGTCTTCACCGCCCGAAGGTGGGTCAGCGCCGAAAAGCTCCAAGGTCCACGTACCCTGATTGGGCGATGTGATCTCGTATCTCTCAACGTTAACCCAGAGGTGCGCTTCACTCCCGCCGGCAGGGAACCGGGATTGATCCTGGCTCCCGAGGGCGTGATCAGGCGAAGCTCCACGGTGCTCCCCAACCGAATTGGCGGTAACACGTGCCCAGTCGATGCCGGACGGGATGTCCATCAGGCGCAGGATCGTGGCGAGGTAATCCACGTGCGCTGTCGCAACGGCGCATGCCTTGGTGCCGGTGATTGCGCATCCGATGAGGTCAATCTTGTCCGGCCGGCCAGAGACTGCGGGTTGGTCGTCCTGGTGCCGGCTCCAAGTAGACCCGTGGTCATGGTTGAAGTTCACAGAAGCGGCGATCCCTGCGATCCCAGAGACGGCCCTTATAATACTAGCCTCCTACTCCTGCACAGCCCCTTGCCCGGCCAACAGGAGCTCGCCCTTCGTGGCGTTCCAAGTGTGAAGCAAGGCCGCCAAAACGCTGTGGCACACGCGCGAACCGGCGACCGAAACGCGTCCAGTTATGGTGTCAATCTAGAGCCGACAACGAACGCTTGCCCTCGAGCCTACGTGGCTGGCGAGTAACCTCCCCTTGCCGCAGGATTCCCCGCCTGGTCGCACCCGCCATAGTGCGCACACGATTATACTCCGCCCGTTTAGCCGCAACGCCGATGAGATGCTTCAAGAAGGCCACCCGTTGGCGAACAGACTCGCAACCGCGACTCGCTCGGTGATGAGAAGCAGCGGGCTAGCAGAGAGGGACCTGCGGCCCTTTGGTAGAGCAGCGTTAGGCTTGGTCCAACGACTCAGATTTCACCGGAAGCCTACAACTCAAACAAGCTGCAGAGCGCGGCGGGCGCTGCCCCAGCAGAGGGTGAAGCCCGAGCCACCATGCCCGTAATTGTGGATGATGGGCTTCCCATCGATGTATCCCAGCTCGACGCGCACCCCCGCAGAGCGGTAGGGACGGAGACACCCGTAGGCGCCCCTAATGCTTGTGGCCTTCAAGTGAGGCAGAATCCGTTTGTTGGCCCGCACGATGGCGTCGACGGTCCCGGATTCCGCCTGGTCGTCGCCCACGTTCCATTCGACAGTCCCGCCCAACACCGTGTCGTATCGCCTCGGATAAACGTAGAAGCCGTCGGCCTTGATGGACCAATTCATGTCCGGCTGGGGGTCGACCAAGACGATCTGGCCCTTCACCGGCACCAGCCTCTCGTCGCCGCACAGGGATCTGGAGCCCAGTCCCGTGCAGTTGAACACGATGTCGTGCGGCAGCCCCGCCAATTCCTCAAGAGAGTGAAAAGCCTCTAGCAGATCCACGAACGACCCGCCGTTTCGGCGGAAGCGCTGCGCCAGCCAGGGCAGGAACAGGGTCGTATCGATGAAGAAGGTCTTGAACCGCCAGGCGAACGCATACCCGCCGGGGATGTCAGGCCGTTCCAGCGCCTCTACCTCTTCCATCACCTGCAGGAAGTCCGGAGGCTCAATAAGGGCACTGCCCGCCTCCCAGTGGGTTTGCTTGCGTACCCCCGACACGCCAGGGGCCTCGAATAAGATGCGCTCGTACGCTTGCCGCGACGCATCCACCATCTCATGAGCGACGTCGTTGTAGACCACTTCAGCGGGCTTGAAGCTCGCGGGCGCTCTGGCTGAGCTCGTATCGGAGGTGGCCCTGTCCGAGTAAACTGCGACACGAAACCCGGCCTCTTGTGCCGTGATCGCGGTCGTGAGACCGATGACGCCGGCTCCAACTACTGCGGCAGTCCTTTCTGGCAATATCCTACTCCAACCATGTATTCTACCAGCGTCCAAACCGGAGTGAACCGAGACGACCGAAACAGGCGACCGTGAGGATCTTCCCCAGCCTTCTTCTCCCCAAGTGCCCGCATGCCACACCCTGCCAGTGACGGCCAGGTGAAGCCGACGGAAACTCCATTTCCCGGGGTCGGGCACGCCCAACAAGGGAGGTTGCTGGTGATCAATGCGGGGGGCTCTCTCGGTATGTGGCACAAGGGGAACGTCGTCCTCGCTCCCGAGAACGGAGCGGAGTTCGTGAGCCCCTTCCCCGGAATCGGGGACCTGGGGGAAGTGCTCTATGTGCAACTGTTCGCCCTGGATGGTGTGAACGTTCAGCCCAACCACTGGAGTAGCCTAGCTCGATACATCTATGATCGGCGCGAAGAGTTTGACGGATTCGTGGTGGCCCATGGCACCGACACGATGTCGTATTCGGCTTCCGCGACCCATGATTTTTATAACCTGATGGTCGCCTTAGCATTGTCAGCGCTGCTTGGCTACCAGGCCACGAATGACTTCTCCCGCATTCGGGTCTATGGGCGGTACTTGCACGCGGAGGTAGCGTCAGCGCCGACCCGGGAAATGATCGGCATCCTCCTGCGTATTCGCCGTGTGCGGCTTGTCAATCGCCGCCCGATGTGTGCCACCGATAGTCGCCTTGGTGACAGTGGGGCTGCTCCTACTCACATTCTCGGCAGCGCTGCAGGCATCCGGAATGTCTCGCGGTATCTCCACCGGCCTTGCCGTCGTGCTGTCCGTGCTGTGTTTGGGCTTCGCAGCCAACGGGAGGATGCCGAAGACGTAGGAGCATCCACTGGTCCAAGACAACCGGCCCGGAGCCGTTCGAGCGCACGCTTGGTTCGGCAGCGGGCCCCGGAGGAGGTGTTTCCCGCCCGCAACTCCCCCAGGATGCGTCAGCGTGCCCCGATCTAAGGGGCTGTCACGTAATAAGGGTTTCAGCTTGAGAGTAGCTCTGGGGCGCTCCAAGTATACCATATTTGCAGTGGTTATTACGTAACGACTCCTAACCTCAATTACACGCTCCCACGCGACCTCGAACAAGGGTGCTCCAGTTCCCGCGGTAGGAGTCCGCAGAAAGTGTTTCGCACCGACCCACGGCCGGACAGGCGAAATGGCGATGGGCCAGGAAATGCCAACGGCTGCTCGATGGCTCTCAATGGCCATCGACCGAGGCTCGCGATGGAATGGAGTACAGCGCTCGAGGAGTGGACTCGTCTTCAATAGATGCTCTGGCAGGACGACGGGATCGCCTACTCGCAAGTGCCTACCTGGAACAGTTGGGCCCACCTCACTCAACACCCGCTCCATGATGGGCCTATCCTACGACATAGTGTGATACCGTGGCACCGATCGATCGGCAATCAGCGCCAGAAAGCTCCCTCTATGGTACACACTCGATCTCAAGGTCGTGGCAAAGGGCGAGCCTCTCGGAACGGGCGATGGGATCGTCGTCGAGGACATGTGTAACGAGACCGTGGTTCGTATCGGCAGCGCTGAACCAGGTCAGGTCGAACGAGAAGATGATGCGATCGAGGTTCGCTCCGCGTGGGAACTCCCGCCTGAATCCAGTGATGCCCGCATCGACGGGCGGGACGATGAGGTCTCGCGGATTCACGTAGGTCCACACTGTGATGCCCCGCTGGCGTAGCTTCTGCACGAGGCTAAAGTTGTCCGTGCCGGCCCTCACTGGATCCTTCCCCAGCCGCTTAAGTTCTCCCGCTGCTTCACTGTGGAACATCTTGATCAGCCGATCGATACGGCCACCGAGCCACGGTACGTGGCCCAGGAGGCCGTATTTCTGCTCAATCTCATCCCAGAGCGAAATTGTGTAGGGATTGGCCCCGTTGACAGGAGAATCTAGTGTCACCAGGTGCTCGACGCTGCTCCCCCAATTGACAAGGTAACGAAAGGCCACCGCGCCACCCAGGCTATGGCCTACAAGATCGAAGGTTACGGGGGTATGCGCAGCCTCCGAATAGGAGCGAATCACGCACTCGAGCTTCTTCGCGGAGGCGCCGAGACCACGGAAGGTGTCAGTGTGTTCGTACGGTGCTGGCGACCAACGCGGCTTGCTCGACCCGGGCGTTGCGGTCCCACAGTTGTAACTGAAGAATATGACGTCGCTGTAGCCCTTCGCGCTCGTCAAGAGACCGTACACTTGGCCGAGGCTTTCGCTTCGATCTCCGGCAAACTCGGTGGCAGAACTGGTGCCAATGCCTGGGAGCAGGACCGCGACACGAAGCGGCGCCTTGGAGTTATCGCCGGCTCCACCCCGGTCCCCTTCGCCCTTGGCAAACGAACGGTTTGGGCTCTGGCCGAAAAGGTCTCCGACCTGCGTGCGGAAGTCTTTGACCAGCTGGTCCACCTTCCTTTCGCCCTCATCCGCGGCCGCGCGCCCCAGCTCGGAGGCCACGCGGAGCATCTCCGCGGTGAGCGCCGACCATAGCTGCTCAGCCCAGCCGCGCAGGGCCGTTTCGGTTGCCGAGGTGAGTTGGTCCTCAGCCTGACGCACTGAGCGCCTCATGTCCTCGCAGTCTGCGTAGGCCGGCGACTGGGCGTCACACGGTATGTAGCCAGAGCAGGCCATCGAGCCCACGGCGAAGAGGCCTGCGCAGACAAGCATCGCAAGATACCCCGTGCCTCTCGACGTCTCGCTGCCCACAGGACTCACGCCAAGTGCCCAGCGGCGACCGTCGACACCTCGGTCTGGCAGCAGTTCCCCTCTCTTCTTCACAGTAGTTCACCTCGTCTTACGAAACTTCCACGACTGGTTGCTTTGATCCGTAAGGGTGAGTTCGTCACCCATCATTGAAACGTGATAGATCGCCGGGAACTGACCACCACCAAACTCAAGGCGCACACGTTCTCTGTCGACAAACCGCCAGTTGCCGGTAACCGGGACGGACACTGGGTTCCCAAACGGACTACTCACGACCTTCAAGGTCACTGTTCCCTCCTTGAAGAACTCGATGTCGCTGATGCTGATGTCTCCAAGAAGTGTCTTTACCGTCGCCTGTGAGGCATCCCATCGCCCGACAAGTGCGCTTTCGCTCGTCAGGCCGCAAGCCATAGCCGCGGCGGCGCATGAGAGCAGAGCTAGCGCCCAAGGCGCTAATCGGCCGTGCCACTGGAAGCTCGGGACTAGGTGTTGTGGTCTCATTCTTTCCCCCCTCAACGTGACGACTTCTCTCGGAGCGCTGGCGTGGAAGCGGGCCCACGACCTGCCTCGGCCGCCGCACCTCGCTCCAGCGGGTCATGGAGCGGCTGACTGCCAGGGGACAATAGGGCCCCCATCTTCCCTTAGAGCTTTCGGCGCCGAGCCGGCCAAGAGGGCGGACTCTCTACGATGGCCGCCACAACGTGTTGGGCGGTCTCAGGTAGCCTCAGCGCCTGACTGTGACATGTGTCCCCATTCTTAAGGAGAGACGCCCAGGACAGCTCGCAGCCGGAGTCCACCAGATGATGCCTCCACAAGTTACGCGGAGAGTCAGGCGGGACGATGGCATCGCGTATATCGCTGATGAGGACGGCGTCCACGCGCTTAGCGCCCCGCTCGACCGTAGCGACGATGTCGGGGGACAAGAGGTCCTCCAGCGCGTTGCAGTCTGGACAGGCGACTAGCATCGCGTTGATGGCCTCCCTTCGGATTGGATCTCTAATGCCGGCTAACGGGCTGTTGATCGCCACGATCGCCCGCACCCAGGAAGTCAACCCCCCATCCATGTTCGCGCCGAAGAGGTAGAGAGAGGGCAGCCCAGCAAGGCTTGACACGAGAACGATCGCCTCGCTGCAGGGCTCACCGCTTCGTAGCGCCGAGAGCTGTTCCGCTATCGCCTGCGCAGTCTCGGCGAACGGTTGCCTGAGCGTGTCGCGGGTGTCATACCAGTCTGGATGAGATTGCCAGGATCTGGCCCACGATAGAGGCTTGACCACCAGTCGTTGACCCAGACGAGGGTTTGCTCTCAGTTGGTCCAGGATACCCGCATGCGTCTCGACCGAGCTGGCTACAGGGACGATCCGAGCGGGATGGATTGGATTGGGGATGACGCTTCCGAAATCCGATCCGTTCATCACCGCCACCACAATCTTCGTCTCCGAGCACCGGGATGCTTCCGGGTGCCAGGGGAAGCAAGCGGATAGCAGCACCCCTGCAACGAAAGTGCTGCCCAACACTCCTTTCCTCATCTGGTCGCCTTCCAACCAAGACAGAAACGGCCTCGCGGCTTCCGATGAAGGATCGGCTTCCCCATCCCCCTTCCTTGGACAAGCGTACTGTGCAACTCCATCGCGCTTCCGCTTCACCTGTCCAACAGCTTCCCGACAGCGGTCACACCTCCCTCGATGGCGCGCAGTGCCAGGCCGACGAACGAGGGCAACCCCGAGCGCGGTGCTGGCGGCTGGGGATGCACCCAAGGATCGGGAGGAGGCACGGGGACCGGCCGAACTCGCGGAGCCTCCTCTTGGCCCGGCGTCGGCGTCGGGAGAGGCGGAATGGGACCAGGCGTCGGCTCGGGTGGCTCAGGGCTCGGGTCTGGATCCCCGCCTTGCCCGGGAGCGGGTGTGGCGGTAGGCGCCGGCGCGGCCGGATTGGGCGTGGGACGAGGAGCCACCACTCCCGGCGGTGGGGCGGTTCGGACCAGTGAGAGCGCGGGCCCAACGGCCAGCAGACCAGCCCCATACTGGGGGTCTGGGCCGGTCGGCCCCAGGTCTCGCGCCGTCCGCTTCAGCGCTTCCGTCACGACCTCACCGCGCAGCGCCGGGACCTGCGCGATCAAGACGGCGGCAGCGCCGCTCACGAATGGCGCCGCCATCGAAGTGCCATCGGCGCTGGCGGTCCCTCCGGGGAATGCTGAGACCACTTCAACGCCGGGGGCCACCAGCGACACGTGGTCTCCCACCGCGCTAAAGGGCGCCCGGCGCGCGTTACGGTCTACCGCCCCCACACCAAGCGACGCGTCGGCCGCCGGCCAAGACCGGTTGCACGTCGGACCGCAGTTCCCCGCCGAAGCCACCACCACAACTCCACGCTCCCGCGCAAGCTCGACTGCCCTCTGCATGTGAAACGGGGACGGCTGTGGTGAACCTAACGACATGTTCATCACGCGTGCGCCGTGCTGAACTGCCCACAGGACGCCGCGCGCAATATCCAGGGAGTTGGCATCCCGGAAGCCGGGCTTGAAGACGCGAACGGGCAATATCGTGCTCGAAGGCGCCACGCCGCGAGGAGCGCCCCGGCCGTTGCTCGCGACGATCCCTGCCACGTGGGTTCCGTGCCCACGCGGATCATCCCCGCAGCGATACTCCGCCTGGCCAGTCGCGTCCCACCCGGGCAAACAACGATCGCGAAACGAAGGATGCGCCGCGACCCCAGTGTCGAGGATGGCGACCGGCACTTGGCGGCCGGCATCGCGCCCGAGCGCGTCTGCCTCAATCAGGCGCAGCGGCCATTCGAAATCGGCCACGGGTGGCAGCAGAAGGACATCGTCGGCCGAGAACGAGGTCGTCCACTCCCAGCGAAGGACACCCGAGATCTCCGGCAGCTCTTGGCCAGGGTCGACGGCGTCCATCACGATGACGCCGAGCTCCGGGATCTGTTCCTGGACAGTCAGGCCCGCCTTCTGGATCTCCTCCATCACATGAGCAGCGGAGGTTCCCTCAGAGAGAAGAGCCACCAGGCGTGGGGTCTGGACAAGCTCGACCGGTTCCGGCGCCGTCTGGTCGGCCAGTCCGGACAGGAACAAGAGCGCACCAGCGAGCGTTATGCCCCCAAGGAAGACGAGTAGCGCTCGTCTGAAGCGGACGGACTTGAGGCGGTGACGTAGGCGCATGTCGCATCTACTCCTTTGGCGCGGTTGTATGTCCCGGATCGGCCACCGTCAGTCAGCGAAGTTCTGGGTTACGTACGGACCGCCTCGACGGCGGACGATGCCGATACCGATCCGGCCGTAGTCGGGGTGAAGGATGTTGGCGCGGTGACCCGCACTGTTCATGAGAGCTTCGTGGGCGGCGCCGACCTCGGCCCCCATCGAGATGTTCTCGCCGAACAGACGAAACCGGATGCCGGCCGCCTGGGCCCGGTCGGCAGGGACCTGCCCTTCCGGGTCTTGGTGCTCGAAGTAGCCCCGGTCCCGCATGTCGGCCGAGTGACGTCGGGCCACGGCGCGGACGGCCTCATCCATTACCAGCGGCCTCAGCCCCTGGGCTGCCCGGGCCTGGTTGACCAACACCAGCATTCGCTCCTCAGCCGCCGCGTCGATGTCCGGCGGCACCAAGCCCGCCTCGGGCCGGGCGACCGCAATCGATGGACCCAACGGAGCCGTCACCCATGGGTCGAACGTGACCGTCGTTATCGCCGTCTCTGGCCCAACGTGCAACGACGGTCGGTCCGGCAGGCCGGTCGCCCAGTCCGGGAGGCCCCCATTTCGTGGCCGCCCCATCGTCTGGGCGAGCTCGACGGCTGCGCGGTCTATCCCGCAGCGGCGGCACGACGCCCCGACCCAGGTGTGTTCGCAGTAGTACAGTCGTCTCGCCATCAGACACCTCTGGTTACGGCACGGGGGGCCTAAACTCGCATGTCAGAATGCCGGCGAGGATCATCAGGGTGACGAGCCCGAGCGCCATGCTGAAGGTCTGGAGTGCGCCAGCCCGCACGGGCGGTGCGATCGGGGAGCCCTGCTCATCGACCACGGAGATCCGCACCGCGCGCAACAGCCGTTCCGGCTGGATCCAATCTCCGTCGCACCGCAGCCGCAGCGGGGCGGTCTCGGTCACAGCGGGAAAGGCTCGCTCCGGCGGCCAGCGGTTGGGGTGGGCGATCTCCACGCCGACCAGCGCCCCCAAATCGCTCTGCACGACGATTCGCCGGATCTCGGGGACGCGCCGGCCGAAGAACTCGAGAGCCGGCCGCAGCCGCCCACGGATTTGCTGCCAGAGGTCGGGGCGTAAGCGCCGGACCAGACCAAGCACCACCACCGGTGCCACCAGGACCAAGATGACCGCCCAACCAGGCCAGTCGCGATCGAGCCACAGGTAGCCGCCGAGCCCCGCCAAAGCCGTTCCTAGACTGAGCGCGTCGAACCATGGGACCTGCCGCGGCACCCGAGCGAACTTGGCACCCGGGGCAGGCACCGGCGCGGCCGGTGTCCGGTCTTCGATCAGGATGCCAGACACGACGACTGTCTCAGGCGGCGGAGCCGGCTTCGCCCGGCTCGCTGTTGCACGCCAGGCCGGCAGCTCGGTGCCACAGTTTGGACACCCACCGAGCGACGACCGACTAATTCCCCCGCACTGGAGGCAACGCACACGGGCCTCGTCGAAGGCGTGGCCGCAGCGGGCGCAGACCGGCGCGCGGACCACCTGGCGGCAATCCACGCACCACCAGGTTCGCGTTGGCGCGAAGCGAGTGTGGAGCATCATTCCCTCCCCAGGTGGAGCTCGCCTTCGATGACACGGAGCACCATCGAACGTCCGGCCCCACCTGGCGCGATGCTACCGGCTGCCGCGCGGTTCAGCAGTGGGTCGAGCTGCTGATCAAGGGCCCGGGCACCCAGCGGTGATCCGTGCGCGAGCCGAGCAAGGAGCTGTGGCACAGCGGGGGCCCAGCTAACCGAACCGTACCCCTCGGCGGCCACCTCGTCGGCGAACGCGCGGAGCTTCCGCTCGGCGATCCGCTCAAGGACGGGCAGCGTGAGGGGCCGGAACGGCCCGAGGCTGCCGACACGGCCCACGACCTCGGGTGGCACGCCGCGCAGCCCGAACTCCCGGACGACCTCCGGGATCAGCTCCCGGAGCGGCAGGCTGAGCAGCCCGGGGTCCACGAGCAGGTTGCTCGTTGCAATGAACACCCAGCGCCGGAAATCACCGACGAGGCCGCGCGGGTCGCGGTAAATCCCGGTGTTGATCAGGTTCATGAGTTGCTTGATGACCTCCGGGTGGGCCTTCTCGATCTCATCCAGCAACACGACCCGGTATGGTGATTCCTGCGCCTCGGTCACGAGGATGCTGCCCTCTTCGGACATGACATACCCCGGGGGAGCGCCGAGCAGCCGAGCCCCGGTGTGGCGGTCGTGAAACTGCTCCATGTTGAACTCGAGTAGCTCTCGTCCTGGTACCAGCACTCGGTTGATGATGCGCGCGGTCTCCGTCTTTCCCACGCCACTGGGCCCGATGAACAGCAGGAACGATGGGCGATGCCGCGATTTCCTGACCCGGTGTGCGAGCACGGCTTCAGCTACCAGTTGGGCCGCTTCCTCCTGGCCAAGGATGGTCGCGTTGATCTCGGACTCCACCCGTAGCAGGGTTGCGGCCTCCTCGTCGGAGACAGGTCCGATGGGCGCGCCGACGCTGCGGCTGATAGTGTTCCAAACCATCGGCTGCGTGATCTGGCCGTACCCCTGCGCCTCGGCCAGGGCCGCCAGGTCATAGAGCATCGTGATCGGCGTTCGGGGTAGGGGTTGGCTCGCCATGTATCGGGTGACCGCCTCAGCGATGAACTGGAGGTCGGGTCTGAGGATCTTGACCCCCTCGTGGTGGCGCGCCAGGACAGGCAGATGAGCCTCCATGGCCTGCACGACCTCGGGCAGCGTCGGTTCCGCCAGGTGGATCTTGGTGAAACGTGAAGCGAACGCCTCCTGGGTGCGCTCGACCGGGCTCCAGTCGGCCGGGGTGCTCGCGCCGATCACCCGGATACGGCCGCGCGCCAGAGGCTCCTTGAGCGCTTCGAGGGCCGCGCCAGCGTCGGGACTGGCAAGCCGGTGGATCTCGTCGATGGCCAGGATGGTCGAGTCGTTGTTCTCTGCGGCCTCCTGGATCAACTGGCTCACCCGCCCTTCGAGATCTCCGCGATTCGCTGTACCAGCGAGCAGGTCGGCGACGTCGATGAGGATCAGACGTTTCCCTCGGAGTTTGGAGTCGATGGCGGGGTCGTTGAGGTCGAGGGCGAGCTGTTCGAGCAGTGCGCTCTTCCCCACCCCGCGCGGGCCGTAGAGGAGCACCCCACTCGCCGCGCCTGGCGCCCGCCGGAGCGCGTTGAGGACTGCTGCCCGCTCGTCCCGCCGCCCTGCGATCGGCTGGATGAGCCCGTCGCGGGCCCTAGCGGTGATGTCGCGCCCGAAGCGGTCGAGGAGCGGTGTCGGGCTGCTCCCGGTCCGGAGCCGGATGATCTGAAAAAGCCCGGCCCAGGACGGGGGCAATGCCTCGGTCGGCATGGCCAGGATGAGTCCGCCTTCGATGGTACGCACTTGGTCCCAGAGGCTCGGCAATCCGGTGGCGAGCACCTGGTTGTCGCCGTCCACGTCCCAGACCAGGTCCTGGTACGCCAGAATCGACTGGCGGGGCAGCGTGCCATTCTCGATCGCCTGAAGCGCTTCGCCGATGGCGATGACCGGGTGGCGCTCGGTCAGGTTCCGAGACTGGTCGTTACCGTCCGGCAGCGGTCGGTCCCAGCCGCCGGCACGAGTCCACCAGTAGAGCGATAGGTCGAGTTCCTGGGCCAAGTCCCGCGAGTAGGACCGAGCATCGAGGTGGTTAGGATAGACGAGCAGGGTTGGTTGTCGGCGGCTCAGGAGGGCATCGCGAAAGGTCTGATTGCGGTCCAGCCGCGATCCGGCTCCTGAACTGCGGTCCCCTCGAACGCTGAGCGGCACCACGCGGATCGTATCCTCGATCCCGGCCACTCCTTCGATCCAGTGCGCCACGAGGCGCAGGACCACCTCCCGGTCTTCGTGGCCAGCGGGCTCGACGCTGCGCTCGCTGGCCAGGCGCTCGACGATGTAGCCGAGGAGATGGGCAGTGGCGGGTTCGCTTTCGCGCCGTCCCAGGACCTCCCGGAGCGCGTCGTCGCTGACCCTGAAGGTGTCAAGCGCACCGGTCACGCCGTTGAGCCGCAGGGTGATCGGCATCTCAGCCTCCTACCGCTCGCCCTGAGCGCGGTCGGGCGGCTGGGCGCGCCGCGCTGGCTCAGCCACTTTCCGGGCCGCCGCTCCCCCCGGGAGCGGCTTGGTGCCGAACCGGAGCCGGTCTTCGGCCTCGCCGTCCAGAACCAAGAAGTCGGGCCTGCCCCGCACGTGCGCCAGGACAGCCTGGAGGTTCGGGCAGTCGTTGCCGTGGCACAGGTTTCCGCTGGCATCGATAGTGATCGCCTCGCCGTTGATGCCTTCTTCTGCTCGGTCGAAGACGACCCGCTCGAGCCGGCCGCCGACGCGCCGTTCGAACGTCCGGCGCGCTCCCCCTCGTTCCAACAGCCGAAAGCCTTGCTGCTGAAGGGTCTCCTCCGCCACCTTCAACATCGTCGCGCCGAGCACGGCTTCGACCTCGCGCGTGGCGGAGCGGTCCGCAAGAACAACCTCGATGAAGCCGTCGTCACCAGCCCGGACGAAGAACAGCACCTTGCCGTCCTGGCTGAAGACCGTCATGGAGATCGGCAGCCTGCCTCGTCCCGTCACGTCGAGGTATCCCCCCTCTTTGGAGCGGAGTCCGCAGTTGGCGAGCTCACCGCGCAATACCGGCAAGACGTCCGCACGGAGATTGGTCGCGACCGGCAACAGAGTGGCCCGGCTCCCTGTCGCCGCCGTCACGTCCTTCACTGCATCGCGGGCGAGGTCGACGAGGGCGAGCCCTCCTTCGACCGCCCCGATCGCGAGCTTGCCCGCCTGCACGACCCCGACCGTAATGGCTTCACCGATCTGGCGCCAGTCGATCAATGGAGTTCGGACTCCGTAGCTCATGAAACCCTCCTCAGACCCAGATTCCGGACAAGATCGTCCAGCGTCGCTCGTTCTTGAGCGTTCAATGGTCGCCCCAGCGTCGGGTGCCCTCGGGCACGACGTAGGGGTTGGTAGCTGTGGTCCAGCAAGCTGACGAACACCCGATCCCGACGCTCCGCTAGCCATTCGAGGCATGGGCGGGCACAGCACTCGACGTGTCCCGGCAGCCCCAGTACGCGGACGACGGTGGTCGCGGCCTGCCGGAGCTCGGCCGCGATGGCGGCCGTGCAGTTGTCGAAGGACATGACCGGCGCCCCTAGCCTGGCCGCACAGTCACCTGGGCCGAAGCGCAGGTCGGGGATGAAGACGTCCGCGACGCCATCGAGCAGTGCGATCGCAAGCTCCGTAGCGGTCGCGTTGTGGTTCCAGATGACCGGCAGTTCCGCATCGAGCTGCCGCATCACGGCGAGCACGGTGGGCAGCTCCTGGTCGACATTGCCGCCGATCCAGTGGATGGCGTCCACAGCCGTTGCCTGCGCCTCTATCCACCTGCGGATGGCCGGCACGGTCGCCGGCTGGCCAGCCTGCGCGCGGATCCCGTCGGGCCGGCTGCAAAAGAGGCAGTCTGCGTTGCAGCCGGCCAACCGCGGGGCCGCGCCCCGGCCCAGCCCTGGCTCCTCCGCACTCAACACCTCCAGCGAGAAGAGGCGGGGGGTAACGGTCGCGCCGCAGGCGCCGCGCTCGCCGGACCGCC
>Ga0209514_10006500_pt1 | contig 14308 bp, 16 predicted proteins | sample Subgrocontami58m_FD_187452 | JGI IMG/M metagenome (GOLD analysis project Ga0209514, IMG submission 187452) | Subsurface groundwater microbial communities from S. Glens Falls, New York, USA - GMW37 contaminated, 5.8 m (SPAdes) (version 3) | ecosystem: Environmental > Aquatic > Deep subsurface >...
ATATGTTCTTATGTTTAATCCATCTTCAAAAAAAAGTGATCGTTATAAAATCAAGATTACTGAAGATCCAAATGATGGCATGGGTGGTTTAAAGGCATATATAGACGCAGAGGATCAATTAGATTCAGGGGAAGGTGAAGTATTCAGATTAATCGCACATAAAGCGGAAGAATGGAGAATTAAAAAAAGATTTGACTTAATATTAAGAAATTTAGATTATGTAAGAAAGGAATATCCATCTCCAGATAAATCTACTGTACCTCAGATAAACTTAACGATAAAACAATAAGTACATACTTGTATTGGCTTTGAATTTCATTTCTCATATTGCTTTTTATAGAATAGAATATGGATAATATAATTTCAAATAAAAACCTTTAAATCCGCCAATGCTTTCTTTGATACCATGGCTAAGATAAGCGTTATTACACAAGGCTGCAGCAGCAATTTAAGGGAATCGGAGATAATGATGGGGCTTTTGGATAATTCTGGCTATGGCATAGTCAATGATGAAAATGAATCCGATATCAATGTTGTCAATATCTGCACGGTCAAAGGAGACCATACTGCATTAAGGGAAGTCAGGCGATTAAAAAAACTAAATCCAAACAAAAAGATTGTTGTCGCAGGCTGCATAACAGAAAGCATTGTGCCAAAAATAAAACAGATTGATGAAAGCATAAGCTTCGTTAATACCCACAACTTTGGCAGAATCTCAACTGTTGTTGAAAACTCATTGAACGGAACGGTCTTGGAGCTTTTGGACAAAAGGTACGAGCAAAAAGTCAATTTGCCTTCAGTCAGAAAAAATCCTGTTGTGGGAATTGTTCCAATCCTGAACGGCTGCAATTATTTCTGCACTTTCTGCTCGACAAAATTAGTAAAGGGAAAATTGTTTTCATATCCGATGGACGCAATAAGAGAAGACGTAAAATCCCATTTGAGGGCAGGCTGCAAAGAAATCTGGATTACAAGCAATGATACAGGCGCCTACATGGTTGAGCAAGCTGGCAGGCAGAAGATTGTTGAATTGCTGGAGCAGATTTTGTCAATTCCAATTGACTTCAAATTAAGATTGGGCATGATGAACCCCGGCAATACAATTTCTATACTTGACAAGCTTATTGAGATTTACAAACATCCAAAAATGTTCAAGTTTTTGCATATTCCTGTGCAGTCTGGCAGCAATGAGATATTAAGATTAATGAACAGAAAATATAATGCTGAAGATTTTGTTAATGTTGTCGAAGCGTTTAGAAAAGAAATCCCAGAAATTACAATATCAACAGACATTATTGTCGGGTTCCCTTCAGAAACAGAAGAGCAGTTTAATGAGTCATTAAGCCTGATAAAAAAAATAAAGCCGGATGCCTTGAATCTGTCAAGATACGCTGCAAGAGAAGGCACGATTGCAGCAAAGATGAAGCAGCTTTCAACAAACACCATGAAGCGAAGGTCAAGGCTGATGACGGGCTTGTACAAACAGACTGCTTATGAAAACAACAAAAAATGGCTCGGCTGGCAAGGAAATATTTTAATTGATGAAAAAGGAAAAAATGATTCATGGATTGGAAGGAATTACTGCTACAAGCCAGTTGTTGTTAAAGGCAATTTCAAGTTAGGGGACGAAATTGAAGTGAATATTACAGATGTTACGAGCTTTGATTTGAGGGGAGAAGTTTTAAGATAGGTAAATTTATAAAGATATAAACTAATTCTTAGTGTAATTGTTGGGGGTAAAATGGCGTTAGAAGCGCGGGTTTTAGACTTAGGAATATTAGAACATAGTTCAATTAGGAAAGCGCAAGAGCGAAAATCTTTAAATAAGCGACAGAATGAGTATGTTCTCTTCTCACTTGCTCAAATGTGTGATTTTTCTAGAGATATCAAAGCTGGTAAAAAACCTTATTTAGTAATGGGAAAAGTTACTGAATTTGGAGAAGCTCTACATATTTTTAGCAGGATGAGTCCACCCCACCCTATCGTGCAAAAACACCCAAATGCTATAGTTCGGTTATACGAAAAATTTGACGTGGTAAGTAGATACACACAAAATAGAACCGAGCCAAAGCCTTCTTTGAGCAAATATTTAAAAAAAGAATTAAGCAATTACGAGTTGTTTATGGATATTGTTAATGCCAGTGTTCTGCACAATGTTATGAAAGCTATTAATGAGAAGGGTAGAATACCGAGAGAAATAAGGCTAATAAAATTGGGGCAGAATGGGAGTTATGGGGGTAATTACATAGCTTACAAAATTGAAAGTTGGGAAGTCCCTTCACTTCAAAGACACACTTTTGAAAAAAAGGTTGATTATCGGGGACTTATTAAAATATTAGATGGACTAATGTTAACTGGAAGGATAAAACCAAGGGACATCAGAATCCTATACAACAACAAAGAAAATTTATTTGAAGTTTATGCTAAACGTTAATAGCATTGTATAGCAACCCCTTTAAGTGTTTCATTAAGAAAAGTTTACTTTATCCCAAACGTCTCATTCGTCATCTTTATTGACTTCTCTCCGTCTTTGAATCCCATCATCGCCCTTATGCAGTCTATATTTTCGGGTATTACATCTGATTCCTGGTGGATGGCCTGCATGTAAAGAAGCTTGTTGTAGGCGTTTGAAATCACTCCAATGGCTTCCTGCCATACGCAGATTTCAGGCATATCGCCTCTTAATCTTCCCATGTCCCTTGCAAGCTCCATTATCTCTGCCGTTGAACGCAAATGCTCTGCGTTCCTCACAACCCTTATCCTTGTGGAATTTTTGAATAATTCTATCACATCTTCGACATTAGCCCTTTTTTTCAAATCAATAGTAACTGTATGCAGATGCATCAAGGTTGACGGCACGCTAAGCGCAGTTGTGAATATCTCTATGTTGTGCAGAACAGTCTGCACGTCTGGCCCATGATGGCTTGGCATTTCCAAGACAGGAACAATTGCATTTATAGGCCCGTGATGAATATCCCATGGGTCAGCACCTCTCCTTATCATTGTTGCATACACACTCATAATACCGTATTTTCGGTCAACAGCATGCAGAGTCCTGCATAGTCCTGTTGTATTGCAGCTCACAATCCTGACATAATTCTTATCGATTGCTTCATTATAATTGCACTGCGCAACAAAACTTGTGCCTGCTATTTCATGTTTTTCTCCCCCTTGAAATATTGCCTTTACCTTTTTCGGCTTGTAATATTTGTCAAGATTTTCCTTTCCAACTTTTTTTGGAGTAGCATCGACTATTACATCAGCCTCTTCAATCAAATTGTTTATGTCGCCGTCTGGGACAACCCCATTTAATTTTAAATCTCCCTCGCCGTCAACTGTGAATATCTTGTAGCCTTTTTGCTTTGCAACCTCTGTATTGAAGCTGTAGGAATGCGCTGTCACTCCAACGAGCTTCATGTCTTTCTGCATTGCAACTGCATCAGCAACTCTTTTTCCAATCGTTCCATATCCAACAAGTCCAACTTTGATTGCCATTTTATCACCCTAATATTTTACTCATTTTCCATATGCTCTGCATATCTTCCCATTGTTGCCAAACTATTCAGTCTAGCGCGTTTTAAGAACGCTTTTTGCGCTTTAGGAACATTTTCTTCTTTTCCTTGCCATGCCTTTAATGCAGGGTCCTGCAATGCCCTTGCATAAGAAAAGCTCACATACCATGGCAGACTTTCATTTAAAGTGTGCATTTTGTTTAAATGGGCAGTCGCCTCTTGCGGTGTCTGCCCGCCGGACAAAAAGTTAATGCTTGGCAATTCTGCGGGTACAGTAAATTTTAAACATTTCACTGTTTTTCTTGCAACCTCGTCAACATCAGCCCTATGCTCTGCCTCTTTTCCAGAAATAACCATGCTTGGCTTTAGTATTATAAATTCAATCATAACATTTTCTTTCTTCAATGCTGCAAAAACCTCCTTTAAGACTTTCTCTGTAACTTTATAGCAAGTGTCGATTGAATGAGTGCCGTCAATTAAAACTTCAGGCTCTACTATTGGAACAATCCCATGCTCCTGGCATATTTTTGCATACTTGGCAAGATCCTGCGCGTTTCTCTTGATTACCATTTCAGTCGGAGTGTCTTTTGTGATGTGGTAGACCGCTCGCCACTTGGCAAACCTGCAGCCGGATTTTTTGTGTTTTTCAAGCCTGTCGCCAAGCCCTTCAAGCCCTTTTGTATACTGCTCAATTGAGCCATCAAATTCGGCCAAGCCTTCATCAACCTTTATTCCCGGCACAACACCAATTTTAGCGAGATGCTCTGGGAATAAAATGCCGCTATCTGTTTTCTGGCTTAACGTTTCCTCAAACAGGATAACCCCGCAGATGTATTTTTCAATGCCCGGCGCATTCAATATAAGATTTCGGTATTGCCTTCTTGCTTCCTCTGTCGATTCAACATTAATGCTTGCCAGCCTTTTTGTAGCAGTCTTAACGCTTTCATCGGCAGCCAAAATACCTTTGCCAGCTATTACCATATCTTTTATTGTTTGTTTTAAGTCTTGGCTCATAAATTTCACCTATGATTTTTTATTTTATTAGTTTTAATTAACTATCATAAATCTTCAATCCGCGACTTCGTCGCATATTTTTGTGCTCGGCGTAACTTTTTCTGCCATTAAGTTACTCCTCGCCTATACATTCAACAAAATATTCACAAGCGGATTACTTTCTGCACTTTGCAGCTAAATGTCGAAAATCGTAGATTCATCGAAAACTTATAGTTTTCGAGTGTGCTCGAAAATGCGAAGCATTTATCGACAAGTCGCTCCCATTTTTTTGTTTAAAATTTTTTTATTGTTTTTATTAATGTGAATTTATTTTAATTTTTAATATTCCGGGAAATGCTCAAATGAATGTCTTGCCTCAATAAACCTTACAGTCTTTGTCTTTGCGCGCATTACGATTGAATGGGTTTTTGCACCGTGGCTTAGGAATTGAACTCCTTTTAGGATTGTGCCGTCTGTAACTCCAGTTGCTGCGAACATTGCCTCATTGTTTTTTACCAAATCTTTCATTGTTAATTTCTTGTTGATGTCTGAAATTCCCATTTTTTTTGCCCTTTGTATTTCATTGTCATTTCTTGCCTTTAGTCTTCCCTGTATCTCGCCGCCAAGGCATTTTAAAGCAACTGCTGCAATCACTCCCTCTGGCGCTCCTCCTGTTCCCATCAAAATATCAACTCCAGAATCTTCAATTGCTGGAGCCAAAGCCCCTGCAATGTCCCCATCTCTTATCAATCTTATTCTGCATTCGCATTTTCTAACTTCTTCAATTAATTGCTTGTGCCTGTCCCTGTCAAGAATTATAACAGTTACCTCATCAATCGGTTTGTCGAGCTTCTTAGCAACAGCGTGCAAGTTCTCGTGCACAGAAGCGTCCAAGTCAACTACTCCAGCGCATTTTGGGCCGACTGCAATTTTTTCCATGTAAGTGTCAGGAGCATTCAACAAAGTCCCAGCAGGAGCTGCTGCAAGTACTGACATAGCATTTGGATCTCCTCTTGCTGTTATAGTTGTTCCTTCTAAAGGATCAACAGCAATATCGAGCTTCATGCCTTTTCCAGAGCCAACTTTTTCGCCAATGTAAAGCATAGGCGCTTCATCACGCTCTCCTTCTCCAATGACAACAGTGCCGTCCATGTCAATTATGCTGAAGGCTTTTCTCATTGCCTCAACAGCTGCATGGTCTGCTGACTTCTCATTTCCTTTTCCCATCCACAAAGCTGAGCTTAGTGCAGCTGCTTCTGTTGCCCTTACAAATTCTAAAGCTAAGTTTCTGTCCATATTTCCCCCGAACTGCAGAGGAGAATATCTTATATATAAACTTTTCCATTTATCATACTTTATCATACGAAAAACAAAAGATTTATAAATCAACCTTTTTAACTTACGTTAAAAAGCTTGACCAAAAAGAAGGATTTTTGCCATTGGGCAAAAATCAAAAATCCAACATAAAAATGAAAGAACGCGTTACAATAACTCTTGACAAGAATCTGATAAGCCAGATTGACAAGAGAATAGACGGCATAGACAGAAAGAACAGGTCTCAGGAGATAGAGGTATTGCTTGCAGAGGCTCTTGGCACTAACATACCAAGCAAGGCAGTCCTTTTAGTTGGAGGAAGAGGCACAAGATTAAAGCCCTTAACAGACAAACTGCCAAAAGCGCTGCTTGAAGTTCAAGGCAAGACTATAGCGGAGCATTTATTTGATTTGCTGAAGAAATATGGCATAAGGGATGTTGTTTTGTGTGTTGGCTACTTAAGGGACAAGATAAAAGAGCATTTTGGAGATGGGAGTAATTTTGGCATGAACATAACCTATGTAGAGGAAAATGAGCCTCTTGGAACAGCAGGGCCGTTAAAATTGGCAAAAAAGCACTTGAAAGACAGCTTTATTGTTTCCAATGGCGATGAGCTGAAGGACATCAACATTCCAAGAATGTTCAGGCTGCACAAAAGAAAAAATGCCCTGGCAACAATTGCTTTGACAACTGTTGATGAGCCAAGCCATTACGGAGTTGCAAGGCTTGACGGCTCCCGCATAATTGAGTTTGTTGAAAAGCCAACACATCCCCCTTCCAATTTAATCAATGCTGGCTTTTACATACTTGAGCCTCAAGTAATCGACATGATTCCTGACGGATTTTCAATGCTTGAAAAAGACGTTTTTCCAAAGCTTGCGCAATTAGGAAGATTAAGGGGATTTCCATTTGCAGGGCAGTGGTTCGACATCGGCAACATTGAAAGGTACAAGATTGCAGAAAAAAATTGGAAAGGCATTGCTCTGTTTGAGGAAGATGAGGGTGATTTGGGGTAAAAAATAGTTTGGTTGTTTTGGGCATTTTAGAAGTACCTCCTCATAGTTTAATCATTATTGCAAAAAACAATATAAGAATCATACAGAATCTGGTTTAAATTTTTTAATATATTTCTCCGCAATAAATCCTATTTGTAATAGGAAGAAGAAAAAGCTATCCTAACCCTTAGCCACATAGATTCCTATCTGAGTAACCCATCTCTCTTAATTTAACATAAATTGGCATTAATTCTTCATTTACCTTACTAAGTACATTAACCATTTTATCATAGGCCTTATCTAATCTCCCCTCAAGGTCCTTTATTTTCCTTTCATTCCCAACATAGAGCATTCTATCATGTGCTAATCCAATACTCCGTTTTTTATTCATTGCTTCCTCTATCTCATGCAAAAGTTTTATAACGTCTTCAATAGTGAAACCACTTTCAACAATTGCTTTTCGGATGTCCCCTTCAAATTTGGGCGTACGTGTTACGTTTGGAGATAGTCCCAACAGTAAGTTCAGCGTAAAATTATTGAAAGATGAGATATACCACGTACTACCGTAATTCTCCTTGTCCCGACGTACCCTTTCATAAACTTCTTCACGAATTGCCATAGTCCTAAATTTTGAAAATGTTATGTATTTAGTAATTTTTTAGTGTCTAGTATTTCACATATAAGAAATTACACCTATTTAAAGCTTTCGGTTTTGTAGTTATTATTAAGTAGTTAAAAACCTATGCCAAAGTCATCACCAAGTCGTCGGCTTGTGTTGTAACATTTTACACCAATAGTAGCTTGCCCAAAAAAAAACCGCAACCTTTTTATACCAATACGTATTCAGGTGCTATTCAGGTGATATTTATGGAATTCAGAAAGGTGAATATAACACTGCCTGTGCAGTTGTTTGAGAAGTCAAAGCACTTGGTAGAGAAGGGGCTTTACTCGAATTTTTCCGACTTAGTTAGAAGCAGCTTAAGGAAAGAGCTAAAAGAAGACCAGCAGTTATTGGGCGAAGAGGATGAATGGCAAAGGCTGGTAAAAGAGATAAGGGCAGACCTTCAGAATACAGAGCTTGCTAAAATGTCAAAAGCGGAAATATTAAAAAGGCTGAGAAAAACAAGAGAAAAGGTATATGATGAAGAATACGGATAAGCCAATTGTTATTCTTGATACTAACGAATTTGTTTTTGGATTGATTGGAAATCAAGAATACCCAATCTTTCTGATTCAGGGCTTGGGCAAATTAAGTGAAAATTTTGATTTTCGCGTAAGCAGGCAAATAGTAAAAGAAATTTTAGGCAATATCCCAAAAAACTATCAAGGAAAACTATTCAATTTTATCAATTCTGGGATAATTAAGTACGATGATAAGCTAATAGACAAAAATTTGTTAGTTAAATATAAGAATTGCGGACTTAAAAAAGGTGATGCTGTTATTGCAGCATTTGCTGACAAAGAAAATGCAGATTTCTTAATTTCAGAAAACAGGCATTTCTTAAAAGAGTTAAAAACCAGAAAATTTAAAATATTGAATGCAGAGCAGTTTCTTAAGGAGGTTATAAAAACCTAAAAATGCTATCCGAAATCTTCAAAGCCTATGACGTAAGAGGAATTTACGGGCAAAACTTGACAGAAGATATAGCTTACAGGATAGGAAGGGCTTTTGTTTATTTTCTCAAAGCAAAAGATGTTATTGTTGGAACTGACATGAGAGTTTCTTCTCCAAAATTGAGCAGAGCTTTCATGAAAGGGGTAACAGAACAAGGCGCAAACGCGATTTTTATCGGGCAAGTCTGCACAGACGTAGTTTATTTTGCATCCGGATTTTTAAATAAGCCTGCTATTATGTTTACAGCTTCGCATAATCCGCCACAATATAATGGATTGAAATTTTGCAGAAATAATGCAATCCCGATAAATGAGGACACTGGATTGAGAAAAATAAAATCAATAATTGAAAACAAGCATTATGAAAAAACAAAGATAATTAAAAAAGGCAAATTCATTAAAAAAAATATTCTGAAAGCCTATGTAACTCATGTCAAAAAATTTATCGACGTAAAAAAACTCAAAAAACTTACAATTGCTGTTGACGCAGCCAATGGAATGGCAGGCAAAATAATTCCGCTTGTTTATAAGTATCTACAGATAAAAATCGTGCCGCTTTACTTCAAGCTCGATGGCTCATTCCCAAACCATCCCGCAGATCCTTCCAAATACGAAAACCTTATCGAGCTTCAAAAATCTGTGAAAGATAAAAAATGCGATTTTGGCATTGCATTTGACGGCGACGCTGACAGGATTTTTTTTGTTGATGAAAATGGCAATGTGATCAATAGTTCATTGATATCCTCATTAATCATTAAAAATATTCTATTAAAAAACAAAACACAAAAAATAATTTATAATGCTGTATGCAGCCATATTGTTCCTGAAACTATAAAACAAGATGGCGGGATTCCAGTAATCGAAAGAGTAGGGCATTCTTTCATCAAGGAAACAATGCGCAAAACAAAGGCAATTTTTGCATGTGAGCATTCTGCCCATTACTATTATAGGGATAATTACAGAGCAGACTCGGGCATTATAACAAGCCTTATAGTCGCTGAGATTGTTTCAAAAGAGAACAAACCACTATCAGAATTATTATATGAGTTCAGAAAGTACAATACAATTGAAGAAACAAGCATTGAAGTAAAAGATAAGAATGTAAAAATTAACAAAATAGAATCAATCTATAAAAAACAAAACCCAAAAAAAGTTTCAAAGCTTGATGGCATAACTATTGAGTTTGACAGATGGTGGTTCAATGTAAGGCCAAGCAACACAGAGCCTTTGTTAAGATTAAATTTGGAGGCTGATTCTGAAGAGTTGATGGAAGAGAAAAGGGAAGAGCTGTTGCTTGTTATGAAAAGTAATTGAGATATAAATTTGTCAAAAATTTAACAATCTATTAGCTAAAACTAAGTATTTTTCGTTCACTAGCAAAGTCAAGAACGAACTGATTGAAATATCAGAAAAAATTTATTGTAGTTTTCCGTGAAAATAACGAATTTTTCGGTTAAATAGAATATAAACACTAAGAAAGCCAAAATTGGGATTATATGCATAACAAATAAATTCTCACTTAGTTTTTGATATTTACAATTTCTTAATTCTAAATTTATCTTCAGAAACCACAATAAATTTTTTCTTTAATTTTGGGCCTAATCTCTTAATAAGCGCCATCAATATCTTTGCCCTATACTGAGGAAAATCAATTTTTAATCTGAGAAGGATAACTCCACTACTCGGCTTTCCATATCTGAATATGATCTCTCCAAAATCTTTATCGTTAGTAATTAATATCCTATTATCTTTTTCTGATCTTTCTAGTATATCTTTATCTTCAGCGTCAGGAAGGATATCACCAGCATAAATCACATCATATTTTTCATCTTTAAGAGCATTCGCCAGCTTCTTACCGGTACTATTATCAACTAGAAACTTAAGCATTTTTCATGTTTTTAAGCTGGTAAAATAACTTCTCCACTTACTACTTCAGCGCTATACAATAAAGCTGCTTTTATGTCGTCTTTGCTTAAATTTGGGTAATCTTCTAAAATCTCCTCTATTTTCATCCCTTGTGCTATAAGTCTTACTATAGTATCCACTGGTACCCTAGTCCCTTTAATAACAGGTTTTCCAACCATTACCTTGGGGTTAATAACGATTCTATTCAAAAGCTCTGCTTTCATCTGCAATCACCAATCGCCATTTATTTTTTAACTATTTAAACCTATCTTTTTGAATTAAATCCATATAGCAAAAATAGTAAAACTGCAATTGATACGAGATAAGACATCAGATAAATCCTGAATTAAGTTCTTTAGATTTGATGTATAGGAGAAAATACTATAATGGAAGCCAGTAACAAATAGCAACATGGTTCCATTAGATGCTTTGTACATGCACTCAACTGAGAGAAACCAGTATGGCATTATATTTGAGAGGGCCAAGACATCACCGCCACTAAAACAATTGCATAAAGGATGGAACTTAGCAGGATTGGCGTTGCAAATGAATGATTACTTAACAAATGCATGTTATGAGAACTGGGACACTCATGATTTGAATCATTATGGGTACCATTCTGACTATGGATACTATCTATGGCATTCAGGATACCATTATGGCACTTACGAAGTATGCACCAATCAACTAACAAACCTTTATGACGACGACTATAATGCATGCATAGGAGAAGATGCTCTAAACCCAATTGTCTATGATTTAAATGGTAATAGGGCATTAGAGGTTGTGGTAAGTCCAGACCAGTACTTAAGCTACAGCAGCAACGATGGTGAATGGTCCTTCAACCAAGACTCATTTGTATGGCTACCAGACATAGAAGAGCAAGGTGCTAACCCAGACAATGACTGCGACGAATATGTGCAGAACTTTGGTGGATATTGGTTGTTCATGCAGAATGAAGACCAGATGCCTGGCTTCACAGAAACACCATTAGATGTGCAGTATGATTAAACAATTTTCTTTTTATTTTTTAATCTTTTAAAAAAGGGCTGATAAAACCTAAAGGGACACTTATCAAAAATGAAAGCAACAAAAAAAATAATGTTCACATTGGTTGCATTAGCCTTGGTGATTTTATCAGCTTTTGCTATATCAGCTCAAAGTTCTCCTCAATTGCCTCATTTATTTTATGGAACTTCTAAAGTTGAGGGAACTAATACACCATCAGGAACTGTAATAATTGCAAAAGTTAGTGGAACAGAAAAGGGCAGAATTACAACAGACGAAGTTGGTAAATATGGCGGAAAATCTGGAAATCAGGAAAAGCTTGTAGTACAGGGTGGTATTGAAGAAGATGCAACAATTGAATTTTATGTTTCTAGAGTTAAAGCTGACAAGACTGCTTCATTTAAAAGCGGAAAAATTCAAGAGCTTAATCTAACTTGGGTATTTCCAGATGTAATTGAATTGCCTTCAGGCAACATAGCAAATGAGCCAATTTTATGCATGCCTGGCACAGATATAATAATTACCAATTCTGGCTTAACGGTTAAAATAGAATGTGATACCGCATCTGCTGCCACTATAAAAAATATATCAAATCTTGGAACAGGCTTTTTTGTAGGAGCGCCAGCGCCTGGCGGCTTAGAAGAGCTTTCTAGTGTTTTTGAGATTAGCATTACAGGAGATGTTGAAATCATAGTGACAATGAGTTATGATGACACAGGAATTGACGAAGCAACAGTCAGACCTTATAAATTTGTTGGAGGTGTATGGGTAGCTGTTCCTGATGCTGATATCATAAGCAGAGATACTGCCGCTAATAAAATCACATTTAAAGTTTCACCTGGTGGCACACCTTATACTGTATTTGGCTCAGTGCCTGTACCTGCTCCAACAGTAGTTGGAGGAGGACCAACAGGCGGAGGCAGTGGAGGCGGAGGATGCAGTTATGATTGGCAATGCACTTCATGGTCTGCATGCCAGCCTAATGGAAAACAAACAAGAACTTGCACAAATAAGGGAACATGCGCTGACAATCTAGGCAAGCCTTCTGAAGTACAGGACTGCACCTACACAGCTCCAGCACCAACTGGAGAAGAAACACCAACTGCTCCATCTGCGCCAACAACTGATGAAGGAGCACCTACAGCGCCGCCAGCTCCAACAGGATTTGCTGCATTAACAGGCGCAGTAATATCAGCGCTAAAAACTCCAGGAGGAATACTCATAGCTTTAATAGTCCTTATTTTGGTCGGAGCAGCAGGTTATGGCGGATATTACTATTTGTATAGAAGAAAAAAAGATGATATTTTTAAATAGACATAATTAGTTAGTCATTCTAGTGCACGCGGAAGGTGTGAATAAAATTTGTCAAAAATTACTTAATATTTTTCTTCTTTCTTCAATGAAATTACAGGCTTCTTTTTCTTCTGATTCATTTTTCGCAACCTTTAAATACTTCCAAACAATCCTCAACCTCAACAGAGAGAAGAGAAAGGTGTTATTATATTTCTTCTCAAATATGATTGAGATGGCAAAGATAAAATTAAAGCCTATTTTACCGAGTTTAAGGGAGAAAAAGCGTTACTTGGTATTTGAAGTCATATCAAATGAAAAAATAAATAATGCTGATGCTGTTTCAGATGCAATTTGGCGCTCTTCACTGCAATTCATTGGATTGCTTGGAGTTGCAAAGGCAGGCTTGATGGTGCTGAATAACAAGTGGAACAAAGAGCTTCAAAGAGGCATAATAAAAGTCAGCCACAAGCATGTTGACGCTGTCAAAGCATCTTTGTTATTTGCCAATAAAATAGACGGCAAAGATGTTATTTTAAGAAGCTTGGGAATTTCGGGCATATTAAGAAAAGCAGAAAGAAATTATTTGGAATCCGCATCTTAAAATTTGAAATAAAAATAATTAAAAACAAAATAATAAAACACGAGGTGTTATAAATATGCAACTGTCCTCACTAATCGTTCGGGAGTTGCATTTTGATGTTATTATTTAAGTTAATGAAAGGTAAAACAAGGAGGTAAGAATCAAAATGCAACAACCAATGCCGCATCAGTTGATGGGATATGACAGGGCAATCACAATGTTCAGCCCTGACGGAAGGCTATTGCAGGTTGAATACGCTAAAAAAACCGTAAGGCAGGGCTCAACTGCTATCGGAATGGTGTGCTCAGACGGTGTTCTGCTGGTGGCAGACAAAAGGGTTGTGGACAGCCTGATTGTGCCGGAAAGCGTTGAAAAAATCTGGCAGATTGACGATCATATTGGCGCTGCTGCTTCAGGAATTCTGAGCGATGCAAGAGTCTTGATTGACAGGGCTCAATTAAAAGCGCAGCAGAACAGAGTTACTTATGACTCGGAAATTGACACATTGACGGTTGTAAAGGATATTTGCGACTTAAAGCAGATATGCACCCAAAGCGGCGGCTTAAGGCCGTTTGGAGTTTCAGTTTTAGTGGCGGGAATAGACAACCATACGCCAAGATTATTTGAGACAGACCCGATAGGGATATTCTTCCAGTACAGGGCAACTGCAATAGGCGAAGGCGAAGTCGAGGTTGAAGAAATCCTGCACAGCGAGTACAAGCCGGATTTGACAATAGAAGAAGGCTTGAAATTGTCATTAAAGGCTTTGAAAAAGGTTTTGGGAGAAAATTTCAATGTCGAGAGGATAGATGCAGCGTACATCAGCACCGCAGAAAAAAAATTCAGAAAGCTGACAAAAGCAAGGATAGAGAAGACTGCATCAGAGCTGAAGGACGAGAAAAAACAGGCAAAGAAGTGATGTGAGATAATGATTACGGTCGATCAAGCCATAATTGCAAGGCTTAAAACCCATGGGCAGGCATTTGAGATTCTTGTTGACTGCGGCAATGCCCTTGCTTTGAGGGAAGGAAAGGATGTCGATATGCACGACATTTTGGCAGCGATGAAAATATTTTCGGATGCGAAAAAAGGAT
>Ga0209514_10006502_pt1 | contig 14302 bp, 12 predicted proteins | sample Subgrocontami58m_FD_187452 | JGI IMG/M metagenome (GOLD analysis project Ga0209514, IMG submission 187452) | Subsurface groundwater microbial communities from S. Glens Falls, New York, USA - GMW37 contaminated, 5.8 m (SPAdes) (version 3) | ecosystem: Environmental > Aquatic > Deep subsurface >...
GTCGCGATCAGCCTTTCCCGGTCGCGATCTGCCTCTCCCCGGTCGCGATCTGCCTCTCCCCGGTCGCGATCTGCCTCTCCCCGGTCGCGATCTGCCTTTCCCGGTCGCGACCAGCCACTCCCCGGTCGCGATGTGCCCTTCCCCGGTACCGACCAGACCCTCCCCCGGCCGAGAGTTACATGAGAATCCCGGCGAGAGTGGCCGGCACGGTCCGCCCGAACGCCGCGCGAACACCTCGAATCTGGACCGACCCGGGCCGCGGGGCCGCGGGGCCGCTGCTTCGGAGATTGACCCCGCCTCGGGCCCGACGTATTCTGCCGTCGTCGTTCTCGGAGATGGAGGGGCAGCATGACGATCGGAGCCGATCTCCAGCAGGAGTGGGCAAGCCACAAGAGAACCCGCATGCCGCGCGATTGCGAAGGGCAGGAGGTCGAGGAGATCGACCTGCTGGTGCTGGACGCGGACGCCAACGCTTGCATGTCGGACTGGTTTGCGACCTCGGGGGCAATGGACGAAGAGCGCTGGCTGCTGCTGGAGCAATGCGCGGCCCAGATCCACCAGGTGCTGCCGAGCCTGTCCGGCGAGGCGACAGCGTATTTCGAGCGCCTGGCCAAAGTGTGCGCCCGGGTGCTGGCGCAACGCGGGGGGGCGTGAGCGACGGAGGCGCAGGCAGGGCCGCGGCGACGAGGCTCTGCCCTTCCCCGTCGGGCGCGCGCCATCGAGGCTTGCGCGCCGGTCGGCCCCGGGCCGGCTGCAAACGCAGGCAAGTGGCTTCGTCACAATCCGGGCAGACGCCGGATAACGCCCGCCCCCGCCCGTCGTCCTTCCTGCCGTGTTATCGATGGATCGAGGTCAGCAGGAGGCGAAGATGAGCGCGATCAAGCACCAGGCGTATGCGGCGGCGATCGGATGGGCGGCGATTTCGTGGGCCGGTCTGGCCGAGGCGGGCGGGCCGCCGCTGAGCGAAGAGGCCGCGCGGTTGCTCGAGGTCAGATTCGAGCGCCACGCGCTTCCGGAGGATCTGCCGGCAGCGGCGTCATGCGCGGAGACGGTGGCCGCGATCCTGCGGGGCGATTCCGGACCGGCGCTCGTGGTGTTCGAAGCCTGCGCGACGCCGGCCGCGGGCGAGGCCGAAGGGCCGGCCCCGCACCCCGCCACGTCGCTGCTCTCCGCCCGCTTCGGGCTGCGCGACTTCGTCAAGGTGCACGTCTGCCGGTTCATCAACGACCCCGCAGTGTGCGCGCGCCTCATGGTCCCGCGCGTCTATCGGCTCATCCTGGTTGACACCGCGGCCTGGAGCGCCGAACGCCGCACCGCGGCGACCTGGGCCGCGAATCCGCGGGTCGTCGTCGCCGGACCCGACGGGACCATCGCGCGCGAGTTCGCGGGCTTTCACGAGGGGGCCGAATGGGACCTGCTCGCCGCCATGCGCGACGCGCTCGCACCGGAGCAGGTGAAGCGCCTGCTCGACGCCGCGTTCGACTACCTCATGGACGTGGCCATGCTCGTCGAGGATCGGGACGCCGCCGGCTACCGCGCGAAAGTGCGCGCGATCGAGTCGAGTCTCGATCTGCGGCAGCGGACCCAGGTCGCCGAGCCGCCGAAGAAGACCGCGAGCGTGGAGCGCTGATCCCGGATCGCGATCGAGCGCCGCAGCCGGTGGGTCACGAACCGCACCCAGGGTGCCGTGATCCGCGGCCTGCGCGTCGCCGGTCGCCGCCGGCGGCCCGGCAAAGGCGAACGCCGGCGTCCAGCCCCGGCGTCACGGCCGGCGCGGCTCGCTCGGGTTCGCCGCGCGCCGCGGTCGTACCAGCAGCCGCACGAGCAGCACCACGGCGCCGAGCCCGACGCATCCCGCGACCACCGTCGACCAACCGCCCGCGCCGAGGGCGGGCACCCGGTAGTCGGGCATCGGCGCCGGGCCGGTCGCGGGCGGCGGCTCTGCGCCCGTGCCATGAGTCGCAAGCGTGCGCTCCAGGGTGTCCGGGTGCTCCGAGGCGAACGGAGCCAGCGCCGCCACGATCAAGGCGGCGAGGCCGAGTCCCAACAACCATGTTCGGCGCGGGGTCATGGGGCGTTCCCTGACGATTCCGCGGGAGACGGGCCTGGACGCGATTGTGGATCGGCGCACGGCACGGCCCGCGGGGCGGGGGAAGTCGCGGCCGCGGCGTACACCGCACCCGGTCGCACTTTCCGGAGGAAGTCCAGCGCCACGACGGTGACGAACGCCTCGGCGATCCCGCACACCGCATGCAGTCCGCCCATGGCGGTCGCGGCGGGCACGATCGGGAACACTCCGGAGATCCCGAGCTCCACCGCGCAGGCGATCGCCGGGACCACCGAGGCCAGCCAGGCGGCGAAGAAGGCCGCCGGGATGTGCGCGCGCGGCCCCAGCCAGGCAGTGGCGAGGCGGTGCACCCCCCACGCCAGGCCTACCCCGAGAATCCCCATGTTGAAGAAGTTGGCCCCGAGCGCCGTCAGGCCCCCGTCCTGGAACAGGAAGCACTGGATCAGCAACACCGCGGCCATGACCACCAGCCCCGCCCAGGGACCGAGCGTGATCCCGACCAGCGCGCTGCCGACGAAGTGCGCGCTGGTGCCGGCCGCGATCGGGAAGTTGACCATCTGAGCGGCGAAGACGAACGCGGCCATCGTGCCCAGGAGGGGAACCGTGGCTTCGTCGAGCTCGCGATTCGCCCGGCGCACGGCGTATCCCAGCCCGGCGGCGGACACCCCCGCCAGCACGGCCAACACCGGGGGGCTCATGATCCCGTCGGGAATGTGCACGACTTCGCCTCTGCCGGAGACCGATGGGCGCCACTCGCACAACGGACATCCTAGCCGGATTCCCGAACGGCTGCACGGTTCGCGGAGTACCCGTCCATCCTGGCGATCCCTCGGTGTCATGGGCGCGGGAGTCTTTGACCGCGGATCGGTTGGCGGTAGCATCACCGACTACGGGAGACCGCTGACGGGTCATCAGTCAGGAGCTCGAGAGCGATGGACCGGAAACTCGGACGGTGGGCGCGGGTGCTCGCCTGGGCATGGATGGTCCCGCTGGGCCTGGCGATAGCCGCGCTTCGCACCTCCCGGCCGCGGCGGGCGCGGCGGCGGCCAGGGTGCCGAGGGCGGTCAGGCGGGCGGCGGCGGAGGACGGGGTCCGGCGGCCGCGGCCGCGGTGCTTCGCCCGGCCGGCAAGGCCAACACCGGGGGGCTCATGATCCCGGCGGGGATGTGCACCAGGGCCGCCCGGAGACCGTGACCCCGGCCTCCTACACGTCGAAATCCGCCACCACCGCATGGTGGTCCGAGGCACCCGCAGCATCCACGACCTCCGCCCCGACCAGCCGATCCGCCAACCGCGGCGAGCAGAACACGAAATCCGTGCGATAGTCGATCCGCACCCCACCCCGGTCGCGCGGAGCCGTCACCCACTCCGGCCGCCGCGGGCGCCGGCGCAGCGTGTCCACCCAGCCGCCGGCTTCCAGCCCGCGGATCGCATCGAAGCGCGGGGGATGGCCGTACTTGTCCGTCCCCGCCTGCCGCAGCTTCGCGGCGAAGTCCGGCGGGTACGGATCCGCGGACGACAGCGCGTTCAGGTCTCCCGCCAGGAACCAAAGCCCGCCGGCGAAGTCCCCGGCCGCCGCCAACGAACTCACGAACCGCACCTCCGCCAACCGAGGGTCCTCGCCGTGCGAGTCGAAGTGCGTCCCGAGGCCCGTGAGCTTGCCGACTCCGGTCGCGATCTCGAACTGCACCACGCAGTGCCCGAGCACCCGCGGGTCGGCATGCGTGCGCACGCCCCCGAGCGGCCGACGGCTGAACACGGCCACATGATAACGGGCGCCGCTCCCGCGCGGCCGCGCCCGTCCGAGAACGGCATGCGCATCGTCGCACGGCACCCCGATCGCCGCGGCCGCTCGCGCCAGCCGATCCCCCGCCTCCCACCCCAGGCACTCCTGAAGCACCAGCAGGTCGGGCCGGCTCGCCGCCAGCAACCGCTCGATCGCCGGAAAGCGATCGCCGCCGCCGAACAGCACATTGAACGTCATGACCCGAAGCATGCTGCTTCCCGCATGGAGCGCTGACCTCGTGTCCGGTCGAACCCAAGTCTTCGCCAGCCGGATCGCCCGTCCTGGGATTCTCCGGGCTAGTCTCCATGCGGGACCAGTGTAGCACTCCGCCCGACCCTCCGAACGCGACAACGCTCCCACTTCACGCGAGCGAAACCCATTCGCGGAGCTTTGCGCCCGCTCCGGCGGCCCGTATCATGCTCCCGCCCCCTTCGAGGAACTCCCATGAACCCCGCCTGTGCCAACCGCCGCGCCTGCCCGTTCCGCTCCGTCCGCACCCCTCGCCCCGGTGGCTCCGCCCGCCCCCCTGGCCCCGCCCACCCCTCGCGCCCCGCTCGCTCCGCCCGACCGTCCGCTCCGCTTCCCGATCTGCGGTCGTGTGGCCGGCGCGCGACGGCGTCCGCGCTCCTCCCGACCCTCGGCGCCCTGGTCCTCCTCTGCGCCGCCGCGGTCGCGGCCGCCGATCCCGGCCCCTTCGACGAGGTCCTCGCCAAGGCCGGCCTCACCGAGGAGACCGCGCGCTTCGACCTCGCTGACATGGACCTGTTCGGCGGCGGACCCCACCGCACCCCGACCTGGCGCCTCTTCGTCGATCGCCCCTTCAAGATCCCGGGATACACGGACCGCTTCCGCGAGTCGCTCCAGAACCCCGCACCCGGCCTGTACACTCCCCTCCTCTTCGGCTTCCTCCGCCTCGGCCACGGCGTGCGCCGCAACCTCCTCGGCGATCCCAATGCCCCGCACGCCGAGGCCGCGACCAGGCCGGACGCGCTCGCCGCCGCGCTCGCCGAAGTGCTGCGCGCCGGCGGCGAGGCCGCTCCGCCTCCCGATCTCGTCGAGCGCTGCCAGGCGGTGCCCCCGGAGCTCGCCCGACCCGTCGCCTTCCTCCTGCGCGCGATCGCCGCCGCCGCGGTCTGGCGGGACTCGGCCCTGCGCGACTTTTCCGCCGCCGACCGCGAGCGGCTGTTCGAGGTCGCTCCCCGCCTGCTCTCGCTCCTGCGCCAGGCCAATCAGGAGGAAGCGCGCTTCGTCGAGGAAGCCATGGCCCGCGTCGACCTCGATCACCTGGCCGCGGGCGCCGGCGACCTCACCCTCGCCCTCGCCGCCGCGCTCGAGGAATTGCGCAAGTACTCGGGACCGCGCGGCGTCGCCTTCTCCGCCGCCACCCCGTGGGGGGACGTGGTGGTCAACGGCGAAGGCGTCGATTCGGTCGCGGCGGGCCGGCGCATCCTGCTCCTCGTCGATCTCGGGGGCAACGACGCCTACGCCGCGGGCGGCGGCAACGCCGACTTCCGGCAGCCGGCCTCGGTGCTCATCGACCTCGGCGGCGACGATGCCTACACCGCCGACGCCAAGACTCCGGCCGCGTTCGGCAGCGGCCTCCTCGGATACGGCTTCCTCGTGGACGCGGCGGGCAACGACCGGTACGACGCCGCGGAATTCGCCCAGGGGGCGGCGCTGTTCGGCGCGGGCGGCCTGTGGGACCTCGCCGGGGATGACCGCTACCGGCTCGAGGCGCTCGGCCAGGGCGCTGCCTGCGTCGGCGCCGCGGCGCTGCTCGACGTCGCGGGCACCGACCGCTACGAGTGCACCAGCTACGCCCAGGGTTACGGGTACGTCCTCGGGGCAGGCGTGCTGGTCGACCACGCGGGCAACGACGAGTACCTCGCCCAGGACGTGGAGATCCGCCACCCTTCGGCGCAGTCCAAGGAGCACAACGTGAGCATGGCGCAGGGGTGCGGCTTCGGGAAGCGCGCGGACTTCGTCGACGGCCACTCGCTCGCGGGCGGCGTCGGCGTGCTGGTCGACCACGCGGGGGACGACCGCTACCGCTGCGGAGTCTTCGGCCAGGGCTGCGGCTACTGGTACGGCGCCGGGATGCTCCTGGACGGGGGCGGCAACGACACCTACGATGGCGTCTGGTACGTACAGGGGGCGCCGGCCCACTTCGCGCTCGGGATTCTCAACGACCGCGCGGGCAACGACCGCTACACCGCGACGATGAACATGGCGCAGGGGGCGGGGCACGACTTCTCGCTCGGCTTCCTCGTCGATCGCGAGGGGAACGACCTGCACCAGGCGCCCAACCTGAGCCTCGGGGCGGGCAACGACAACGGCATGGGCGTGCTGTGGGACGCCGCGGGCGACGACACCTACGAGTCGAAGGGGATCACCCTGGGCGCCTCGGCGATCTCGGGAAAAGGCACGCTGCGGGAGGACCTCCGCTGCATCGGCCTCTTCCTCGACGGCGGGGGCAAGGACATGTATCTGCTGCCGCACGCAAAGGACGGAGCCACGTGGGGCATGGCCGAGGCGGGGCGGGCGTCGGCGACCGGGGAGCGAGGGGCGGGACAGGATCGGCCCTGAACTGTCGGTAGGTAGTGGCTCGGCTGCATGGAGGCGGATCGATGGACGACATGAAAGCGGCGCTGGGCCGGCACCCGTTCTTCGTTGGAGTCCCGGAGTCGGTTGTCGCCGGAGCGCTTCGCCAGGCGGAGTTCTTGAACTGGAAGAAGGACGAGGTGATCTTCCGCAAAGGCGGGCGGGCCCACAGCGTCTACCTCATCCGCCGCGGGCGGGTGGCGGTCGAGATGCCGGCGCCCGACCGGGGCCCGGTCCACATCCAGTGGGTCCGCAGCGGCGAGGTGTTGGGCTGGTCCTGGCTCTTGCCGCCCTATCGCTGGCGTTTCGACGCGCGCGCGCACACGGCGACGCGGGCGATCGCCCTGCCCGCGGCGTGGATGCGCACCCAGTGCCGGCGTGTCCCCAGGCTCGGCAACCGGGTCATGAAACACACCGCAGACATCATCATGAACCGCTGGACCAGAGCGGTCAAGCGGAGGCTCGATGCCGGCCGGTGAGGCGCCCCGCCATGGCTGAGACCCTTCCCACGACCGTCGACGAAGTGCTCGCCGAGGCTCGCGCGCTGGCCGTCCGTGAACCGGTGCGGGTCGGGGCGAGGCTTTCCGTCCTGCGCTCGCTCTATCGCGAGGCGCCCCTGCTGTTCACGCCGGAGGCGCTCCGCCTGCTTCGCGAAGCCGGCGAGCGCGCGAAGCCGGCGCCTGCGGGCCTGGGTGACGACCGGGCGCTGGCGGCGCTCAAATCGGTGTTCGGCTATCCGTCGTTCCGGCCGGGGCAGCTCGACATCATCCGGGCGACGCTGTCGGGGCGCGACTGCCTGGGAGTCATGCCGACGGGCGCGGGCAAGTCGGTGACGTACCAGATTCCCGCGCGGCTGCTGGGCGGGTTGACGCTCGTCGTGTCGCCGCTGATTTCGCTGATGAAGGACCAGGTCGACGCGATGGGGGAAGTCGGGATCCGCGCGACGTTCCTCAATTCGTCGCTCGACCCGGGGGAGCGGTCGCGGCGCACGGCGCGGCTGCGGGCGGGGGAGTTCGAGCTGCTGTACGCGGCGCCGGAAGGGATCGACGCGTCGGTCGGGAGGCTGCTGGATGGGCTCGACCTCGAGCTCGTGGCCGTGGACGAAGCCCACTGCATCAGCGAGTGGGGGCACGATTTCCGGCCGTCGTACCGGAATCTCGCGGGGCTGAAGCAGCGGTTCAGGGGCATCCCCGTGCTCGCGCTCACCGCCACCGCGACCCCGCGCGTGATCGCCGACATCATCGAGCAGCTCGCGCTCCAGAATCCGCTCGAAGTCCGCGGCTCGTTCTTCCGCCCGAACCTCCACCTTTTCGCGGTGAAGAAGGGTGGCGGCGACGGCGTGCGCGACATGATTCTGCGGTTCATCCGCTCGCGCCGCGGCGAGGCGGGGATCGTCTATTGCCTCTCGCGCAAGGCCGCGGAGTCGACCGCGGAGTTCCTCGAAGCGAAAGGCGTCCACGCGGCGGCCTACCACGCGGGGCTGTCGCCGGACCAGCGCGCGAAAACCCAGGAGGCGTTCAGCCGCGACGACCTCGACGTCGTCTGCGCGACGATCGCGTTCGGCATGGGAATCGACAAGTCGAACGTCCGGTTCGTGCTGCATCGCGACATGCCCCGCTCGATCGAGGGGTACTACCAGGAAATCGGCCGCGCGGGACGCGACGGCGCCCGCGCCGACTGCGTCGTCTTCTACTCCTGGGCCGACGTGCTCTCGCTCGACCGCCTGCTCGAGAACTCCGAAGTCCAGGACCCCGAGGTCGCCGAGCAGCAGCGCCGCGCCGTCCGCCGCATGATGGACCTCGCCGACGGGCCCGCCTGCCTCTGGCGGCGGCTCGCGGCGCATTTCGCGGAGAACCTCCCCGCCTGCGCGACGTCGTGCGGGAGCTGCCTGAAACGCGACATCGTCGAGGAGGCGCAGCCAGCGGCGGGCCAGGCGTACATGCCACTGCGGAAGCAGGACCGGAAGCGCCCCGCGCCGGTCGGCGCAGCGCCGGCGCTCGACCCCGAGCCGGATGAGTCGATGCGCCCCCCGCCGGAACCGACCGAAGCGATGCCCGACCCCGGGCTGTTCGAACGACTGCGCGCGTTGCGCCGCAAGCTCGCCGACGAGAAGAGGGTCCCGGCCTACGTCGTCTTCAGCGACAAAGCCCTGCTCGACATGGCCGCGCGCCGGCCGCAAAGCCACGAAGAGTTCCTCGAAGTGCACGGGGTCGGGCAGAAGAAGCTGGCGGAGTACGGCGACGTTTTTCTTGCGGCGATCCGCGGGAACCGGTGACGGGTGAGACGTTGAACTCCGGGAACCGGGATGCGGCCCGGAAGATCGACCACAGGTCGGTGCGCCGGCTATCGATCGGCGTGCCGGTGAGCGCGAGGCGCGCGTCCCGCGGAGGCCCCCCGACGCCCCGGAGTCGAGGCGCGATCAGGACCGCATCTTCGGCGTCAGCAGGATCGCCATCCGGACCTCGGACTCGCCCGCCGGGGAGCGGAAGAACGTCGAGCCGAGCGTGGCCGCCTCGGTCGAGACCGAGCCGATGGCGATCGACTCGCCGTCGCGCACGATCGCCACGATCTGGAGGTCGGGGAAGGAGAGCGTTTGCGGCCCCTGGTCGTAGTACCGCAGCACCGGCAGGATCCGCAGCTCCAACTCGCCCGAGGGAAGCTGCCGCGGCGTGATCTCGAGCTGGGCGCCCGCCTGGGCCACGTCGATCGCCTTCATCTGGTGGCGGCGGTCGCAGTGGCTGAGGGCGAAGGTCTCCGTGCGCTCCGCCCCCACCTTCACGTTGCCGCGCGCGGACTCGCGCAAGAGCACGCTCTGCCAGGTCCGGCGCCGCACCGAGGCGGAACCGGAAATCCCCGCGAGCATCCCGAAGAACTGGCGGCCCGCGAGCCCCACCCGCAGCCCGTTCCGGGCGAGCGTGTCCATGCCGCCCGCCACGCTCAGGTCGGCGGGCTCGGGCGAGCGGAACGCCCCCTCCACCATCGGCGCCCCGGCGAGCGTGTACTCGACCAGGTCGACGTCCACCTGCAGGGTGAGGTCGCTCTTCGGCCGTTCCTCCGCGTGCGGGATGCTGCGGCGGTACGCGTAGCTGAGGGCGCGGTCCTCCGCGTCGCCGCGCGGCGGCTCGTTGGGCGCCATCGGCGTCATGCATCCGCAGAGGAGCGCCAGGCCGGCGAAGATCCAAACGCGCATGGTTTCTTTCCGTTCGTGGGGTGTTCGGTGCTATCCTCCGACGGTCGGCGAAGTCTACGTCCGCCGCGCGGCGCTGAGAAGAGAAACCCGTGACCAACCTCGTGTACGAATTCCTCCGGGTCGTGCTCCACACGGTCCTGCGCGTATTCTACCGCAAGATCGAGATCGCCGGAGCCGAACTCGTGCCCCGCGGCCGCCCCCTCATCTTCGTGGCGAATCACGTCAACGGCATCGTCGACCCCCTGCTCATCGCCATGGTGACTCAGCGGCCGATGCAGTTCATGGCCAAGGCGCCCCTGTTCCAGACCTGGATGTTCGGGCCCCTGCTCAAGCTGGTGGACGCGATCCCCGTGTTCCGCCGCGACCCGCGCGACTATCCCGGCGGGATCGTCCCCCAGGACCTTCCCCACGACGAGATGTTCCGCGCGGCGCACGACCGGCTCGCCGCCGGCGGAAACCTGTGCCTTTTCCCCGAAGGGGTCGGCCATAGTTACCCCCAGATGCAGGAGTTGAAGACCGGCGTCGCCCGCATCCTGCTCGGCGCGGAAGCCGCGCACCAGTACGCGCTCGACATCCACATCGTCCCGGTCGGGCTGACCTTCGAGAACCAGGGCCTGTTCCGCTCGAAGGTCTTCATCCGGGTCGGCCCGGCGCTCGCCGGCCGGGGCTACTTCGAGCAGCACCGGGCCGAGCCCATCGAGGCGGCGCGGCGGCTCACCGAAGATCTCCAGCAGGCGCTGCGCGCCGTCACCCTCAACTTCGAGACCCAGGCGGAGAAGGACTTCTTCCTGACCGCCGCCGAGGTGCTCCACGGGCGCCGGTTGCTGAACGAGAAGTTGCTCCAGGTCGTGAAGGAGTGGACCCCGGTCTACCGCCATTTCAAGGACCAACAGCCCGAGGTGCTCGAGGCCTATCGGGTCCGCCTGTCCGACTACGCCGACCTCAAGGACGCGCTCAGCCTGCAGGAGCGCGTCGTCACGCTCCTGGCGTCGTTCGGGGCGCCCGCCCGGCTGATCCTGCGCATGCTGCCGCTCGCGCTCGCCGCGGTGTTCGTCGTGCCGATGGGGATCGCGGTCAACCTGCTTCCCTACCTCTTCTGCGCCGAGATCGCCCGGCGGCGCGAGCACCTCGACGAACGGGCCTCCGCCCAGATCGTCGCGGGTTTCGTCTCCTATCCGCCGATGTACCTCGTGTGGGCGATCCTGGTCGGGTGGTGGTCCGGTTCCTGGATCCTCGCATTCGCCACGCCGCTCTATGCCGCGGGCCTCGGCGTGCTCACCGTCTGGACCGTCGCGCTCTTCGCCCACGACTGGGAAGCGCTGAAGTCGTGGCTCTTCTTCCGCACCAATCCGAAATTGCAGTCCTTCCTGCTGCGCAAGCGGCACGAACTGCTCGACCAACTCGAAGCGGCGCGCGCGGCGGCTTCCGCTGCGCCGGGCATCCCCGTGGCCCCGGCCACGATCCCCCCCGTGACCCCGGGACCGGACGGAGCGGGGCCTGCCGCGCCGGCGATCCTCGCGGGAACGCCGCCGCTCGCGGCGGAGACGGCCGCGCCATCCAAGGCCTCCTCGGCTTCCCCGGCGATTTGACCTGGAATGGCGGGGGTGCTATACTCCCGCGCGTCGACCTCCACGGGGGAAGGATGGACCGCGCTCGCGCCGTTTGGCCCGTCGTTCTGGTCTGCCTCGCGCTCTGCGCGGAGGCGGCTCCGCAGAATTCCCCCCCCAGCCCCCCGACGTTCAAATTCACCCAGCTCCGCGTCAAGACCATGGTCAAGAGCGGCGTGCCCGCGGAGAAGATCGACGTCGTCGTCCTCGGCGACGGCTACGTCAAGTCCCAACTCGGCCCGGGCGGGAAGTTCGAGAAGGACGTGGCCTCCTTCAAGGACACTTTCTTCCGTGAGCCCCCCTTCAAGTGGTATCGCGACTCCTTCAACTGGTACGCGGTGTACGTGGAGTCGTTCGACGAGGGGGCCGAGGACCGGCCGTTCGAGAACAAGCGGCGCAATGCCTTCGACTGCACCTACAACGTGGGCGGGATCGAGCGGTTGCTCCAGTTTCAGGATCATCGCAGCGTCCTCGATGCCGCGCGCAACGCCCCCGCGATCGACGTCATCTTCGTGATCGTCAACGACGGGCGCTACGGCGGCAGCGGCGGCACCGTGCGCGACCGCCAGAGCGGCCGCTTCATCCCCGCCCCCTGCTTCTCCTCCCACGGCAACCCCTCCTACCAGGTGGCGATCCACGAGCTCGGCCACAGCTTCGCCAACCTCGGAGACGAGTATGTCGACCCCGGCGTCGCCGAGAACTACCCGCTCCCACGCCGCGACCGCGACATCGAAAACCCCAACCTCACCCTCGCCAGCCGGCTCGAGAGCACGGACAAGGAGTACCTCCGCGCCAACCTGAAGTGGGCCCATTTCCTCGATCTCCCCGGGGCCGACGGCAAGATCGGCATCCACGAGGGCGCGTACTTCCGCGAGAAGGGCGTCTACCGGCCGGCGGAGGACTGCAAGATGCGGAGCTATGACAAGGCCTTCTGCCCGGTCTGCCAGGAAGCGCTCGTGCGCCGGATCTTCGAGCTCACCTCGCGCACGTTCGACGACGCGGACTACCACCGCAAGCATCCCATCGGCAAGTAGCCCATGCCCTCCGACGCCGACCGCGAACGTTACGTCAACCCCCTGGTCGAGCGCTACGCCACGCGGGAAATGATCGCGCTCTTCTCCGACCAGACGAAGTTCCGCACCTGGCGGCGCCTCTGGATCGCGCTCGCCGAGGCGGAGCGCGAGCTCGGCCTCGCGATATCCGCCGAACAGATCGAGGAGATGAAGGCGAAAGCCGACGACATCCCTTACGCAGAGGCGGCGCGCCTCGAACGCGAACTGCGCCACGACGTGATGGCCCACATTCGCGCCTTCGCCCAACAGTGCCCGCGCGCGGCGCCGATCATCCACCTCGGAGCCACCTCCGCGTATGTGGTCGACAACACCGACCTGATCGTCCTGCGCGAGGGCATGCGCCTCGTCCGCGTTCGCCTGGTCACCGCGATCCGGCGGCTCGCGGAATTCGCCGAGCGCTGGGCCGACCAGCCCACGCTCGGCTTCACCCACTTTCAACCGGCGCAGATCACCACCGTCGGCAAGCGCGCCTGCCTCTGGCTCCAGGACCTCCTCCTCGACCTCGGCGACCTCGAGGCGCGCGAAGCGGACTTGGCCTTCCTCGGCGTGCGCGGGGCCACCGGCACGCAGGCGAGTTTCCTCGCCCTCTTCGAAGGCGACGCCGCCAAGACCCGCGCCCTCGACGCCGCGGTCGCCCGCAGAATGGGCTTCGAACGCACCTGGCCGGTCAGCGGGCAGACCTACCCGCGCAAGGCCGACTACCGCGTCCTCACCGTCCTCTCCGGCGTCGCCCAGTCCGCCGCCAAGATGAGCGCCGACCTGCGCCTGCTTCAGTCCCTGCGCGAGATCGAGGAGCCGTTCGAGAAGGATCAGGTCGGCAGCTCGGCGATGGCGTACAAGCGCAATCCCATGCGGTGCGAGCGCATCAATGCGCTGGCGCGCTTCGTCATGGTCGGCGTCGAGAACACCGCCCACACCGCCGCCAGCCAGTGGTTCGAGCGCACCCTCGACGATTCCGCCAACCGCCGGTTGGTCGTGCCCGAGACCTTTCTCGCCGCCGACGCGATCCTCCTCCTCGCGGCCAACGTCGCCGCAGGGCTGGTGGTCCACCCGCCGGTCATCGAGAAGCACCTGCGGGACGAGGTCCCGTTCATGGCCACCGAGAACATCCTCATGGAAGCCGTGCGTGCCGGGGGCGACCGTCAGGACCTGCACGAGCGCATCCGCGTGCACAGCCACGCGGCCGCCAACCTCGTCAAGAACGGACAGGCCAACGACCTGCCCGAACGCCTGGAGCAGGACGATGCCTTCCGCGGCGTCCGCGGGCGCATGTCCGCCCTCCTCGACCCGCGCCTCTACGTCGGCCTTGCACCCGAACAGACCCGCGAGTTCCTCGCCCGCCACGTGCGTCCGGCGCTCGACCGCCACCGCGACGTGCCCGACGCGCGGGGAGAGGTCAAGGTGTGAGCGGCCATGGCCTTCCGGTTCGCCTATAGCTCCAACGCCTACACCCGCCGTTCGCTCGAAGCCGCGGTCGACGCCATCGCCGACCTCGGCTTTGACGGGCTCGAGGTCCTCGCGGACGTCCCGCACGCCCTCGTGACCGACGCGGTCGGATGGCCCGCGCAGCGCGTGCGCGTACTCGGCGAACGCATCCGCGCTCGCGGCCTCGCGATCTCCAACGTCAACGTCAACACCTCGCGCGGCCTCGATCCGGCCGGCGATCCCCACGGCCCGGGGATCACCCTCGTCGACCCCGACCCGGAGCGACGCGACCGGCAAAAGGCGTACCTCCACGCTGCGGTCGACTTCTGCACCGCGCTCGGCGCCCGCACCCTGAGCCTCACCACCGGCCCCTGCTTCCCGGGTCAGGACTCCGAAGCCGCGCTCGCCCTCTTCCGCCCGGCGCTGCTCGAACTGATGGAACACGGCCGCGCCCAGGGAGTGCGCATCGGGATCGAGTACGAGCCCGGCTTCCTGGTCGGCGACCTGCCCACGCTTCTCGCGGCACTGCAAGGCACGCCGGCGGAGTGGCTC
>Ga0209514_10006512_pt1 | contig 14290 bp, 14 predicted proteins | sample Subgrocontami58m_FD_187452 | JGI IMG/M metagenome (GOLD analysis project Ga0209514, IMG submission 187452) | Subsurface groundwater microbial communities from S. Glens Falls, New York, USA - GMW37 contaminated, 5.8 m (SPAdes) (version 3) | ecosystem: Environmental > Aquatic > Deep subsurface >...
AGTTTGCAACGGGAAAAGATATAACCACGAGACACTCGAAATATTATATAAAACAAAATCAATTGCTGATGTTTTAGATATGAGAGTTGAAGCAGCGGTTGATTTCTTTGAGGATCTACCCGCACTTAGAAGAAAAATAAAAGCACTTAACGATGTTGGCCTTGGATATATAAAACTTGGTCAGCAGGCAACAACATTATCGGGCGGTGAAGCTCAAAGAGTGAAATTAGCAACGGAATTGAGTAAAGTTGGAACCGGAAAAACTATTTATATTTTAGATGAACCAACTACTGGACTTCATTTTGAAGATGTAAATATTTTGCTTAGAGTTTTGAATCAACTAGTTGATAAAGGAAATACTGTGATTGTAGTAGAACATAATCTGGATGTTATTAAAGTTGCAGATCATGTTATAGATTTAGGTCCGGGCGGTGGTGAATACGGAGGAGAAATAATTGCTTCCGGTACACCTGAAGATATTGCAGAAAATAAAAATAGTGTAACAGGAAAATATCTTAAGAAAGAACTTAATAGATTGTAGGAGATTGGAAATGAAATCAACTATAAATGAATTCCGTGTTTACCGGAAAGAAATGAATGATAGAATACTGAATTCAGGATTTCGTGATTATAATAAATTTTTTGCTTTAGATAATAAAGCTTATGTCAACGGTGCATTAAGTTCAAAGACAAAAGAATTGATGGGACTTTCTTCTTCAATGGTGTTACGATGCAATGATTGCATCCTTTATCATATTGATCGTTCGATCGAAGAAGGTGCTACGCAAGAAGAACTGTATGAAACATTTAATGTTGCTTTAATTGTTGGCGGTTCAATTGTAATACCTCATTTGCGTTATGCAATTGAGAAGATGGATGAAATTTTTGCTGAGAAAAATAAAAAATGAAGCGTAAACTTTTAATTCCGAAACAAATAGTAACAGTTAATTCTAAGAATGAAATTCTTCATAACCATGCAGTCGAAATAATTGATGGAAAGATTGAAAGAATCGTTTCACTTAAAGATTTAAAAACTTCAGAATACAATGGTGAAGTTTTAGATTACCATAATTACACACTCATACCGGGATTTGTTCAAACACATATTCATCTGTGCCAAACATTGTTTAGAGGATTGGCAGACGATCTTGAGTTATTAAATTGGCTGCAAAAAAGAATTTTTCCTTACGAAAATTCCCACACAAAAACTTCTCTGCGTGCATCAGTTAGATTAGGTTTGAATGATCTATTAACCGGAGGCACAACAACTTTACTCGATATGGGCACGCTCCGTAATCAAGAAGTAATTTTTGAAGAATTGATAGCTTCTGGTATCCGTGCCTTTGCCGGTAACTGCATGATAGATAAGAATGAACTATATCCAACATTTTGTGAAACTACTGATTGGAATCTCAAATCAACCTATGATTGGGCAAAATCCTTTCATAATTCCAACAATGGTAAAATGAAATATGGTTTTGCACCGCGTTTTGTTTTATCATGTTCAGAAAAACTTCTCCAAGAAACAAAAGAAATGATGAAAGATTTTTCCGGTTCAATATTCCATACCCATTCTTCGGAAAATAAATCTGAAATTGAAACCGTTAAACGAATGACCGGAAAAGAAAACGTAGAATATTTTGAATCAATTGGGATTCTTGACCAAAATACCGTTTTAGCTCACTGTGTGCATTTGAATGATACTGAAGTTAAAACATTAAAAACAAATTCGGTTAGAGTTGCGCATTGCCCGTCTTCCAATTTAAAACTTGGCTCCGGTATTGCAAACATTCCGCGTTACATCAAAGAAGGAATTTCTGTTTCACTCGGTGCAGACGGCGCTCCTTGCAACAATGGATTAAGTATATTTAATGAGATGCGGCTTGCTGCATTGATCCAAAAACCTATTAATGGTTCAACTGTCATGGATGCTTTAACAGTTTTCCGACTTGCTACAATAGAAGGAGCTAAAGCTCTGCATATAGAAAAAGAAGTTGGAAGTATTGAAGTCGGCAAGAAAGCTGATTTAGTTTTGTTAGATCTCGACAAAGCTGATCAGCCGTTACAAATTAATGATGAAGGAATTTATTCTAGCATTGTATATTCTGCATCTAAAGAAAATGTAAAATCAGTTTTGATAGATGGCAAGTTGGTGATGGATGATGGAAGGTGTTTGATGTTTGATGAGGATGAATTAATTAATAATGGTAAAGTTGAATTGAAACAATTATTAGAGAGAGCCCGCATTTGAAAATAATCTTTGCTACGCAAAATATCGGTAAGGCAAAAGAAGTTAAAGCAATCTTTGCAAACACATCAATTGAAATAATCTCACTTTATGATCTCGGAAATAATATAGATATAGAAGAACACGGATCAACATTTAGTGAAAATGCTTTCATCAAAGCTAAAGCTGTTTATGAAATCTATAGAGAACCGGTTTTAGCAGATGATTCCGGACTTTCAATTGATCAGCTTGATGGTAGACCCGGTGTTTATTCAGCAAGATATGCAGGGGAGAATTGTACTTATGAAGACAACAATTTAAAAATTATTGATGAATTGAAATCGCTTTCAGAACCTCACAAAGCAAAATTTATAAGCTGTGCTGTTTTTTATGATGGCAAAAATAAAATCGAAGCTTATGGTGAATTACACGGTAGAATGATATTTGAACAACGCGGTACTAACGGATTCGGTTACGATCCGATTTTTATTCCTGATGGATATAATCAAACAATTTCGGAAATGGAATTCGAAAAAAAAAATAAGATTAGTCACCGTGCTCAATCGTTTAACTTGCTTAAAGAAAAATTATTGGATTTATAATTTCGTTGATATTGGCTGAAACTATTCATTTATTTAATTAGTTATTGTAAGATACTGTTGCTTCTATTAATAGATGAGGTTGTTCTAAATGGAATGGATTCTTTTAATCTTATGGCTTTCAATAATTAATGGGGCTTTGGGCGGTCAGTACGTTCTTAACTGGATGGGGAACCAGGAAAGATTTGTTGGCAACCAACCGGTTGGTGTTTCTCCTGGTGTAATGACATGGTGGAGGGAGTTATCAAAATTAGTTTGGGCTGTTATTGCAGTAATTATAGAAGTTATTCGAGGCAAGAAACTAAAGTATTTGTGGCCCGGTTTAATTTCTATGGCCACGATAATGATTTGTGCATTTACAGGTGTGATTGAAAACATCGGATTCTTTTATTTACCAAGATATTATTCTCCTCACCTCTTTGCGCCTTATGTAAATATTTATTTAGCACTCCTTCCATTTTTTGGAAAAATATTATTCAACGCACCAATAAGAAAAGCCCATTGGATTGGAGTATTCTTAGTCATTACAGGCTTAACGATTCCATATCTTCCCCGCATTTTGGGAGGAGTTGTTGACCCGAAGTCGGTTCTTGATGGATCTGCGATTATTTGGATAATTATAATTAACTGTTGTCTCTTCTCTCAACAAATTCTTAATAACAAAACAGTTCAGACAGCATTTAAGGGAGTTGGACCAAACGCATTGGTTGTATGGCGTGAGATATGGAAAATGGTTTTCATCACTTCGGCTCTTCTTATTATTCCATTCATTGGTGATTTAATGAATGTAAATATTCCCAATCGTATAACAGCAAATACATTTGAGACAAGAGTATTAGCAAAAGTAGATTCAGCAAAGAAAGAATATCTTCTAAATTGTTATTATGAAAAAGACGGTTCATATATTCAAAAAGAAAATCTTGATGAGGCAACAAAAGAAAATGTTGAAAAAATATTCGCATCAACTGAGTACCACAGATTCTTTTCTTTATTCCAAGGGAATATAATTCCCAAAAATTGGTGGCCGATATTATTTGTTGTACTGGCCGGCTTCACCGGATATATCTACAGTTTCGGATTTTTCAAATTGGCTAAATTTGCCGCACATTTTTGGGTGCCATACACAAATGTATATTTAGCAATAATTCCTTTCGTTATGTTTTTGTTTGGCCAAAACGTTACTACCTATCAGATCATCGGAGCCGTTATTACAACTGCGGGATTAATGGTGGGAGTTTCTGATTATAAAAAGAATAAAATTGAAGAGATAGAAAAAAAGTATAAGTAAAATAATTCACTGTTTGAAAGGCTGGGTGTGGTCGAATTATTTTTCTGCAATTACAATCTGAACTAATCCAAGTGAAAGAGAATACTTTTCTATTTTAGAAAATCCACACTCATTAAAAAGTTTTACAAGATTTACCTTCTTATCAAACTCACCGACTGATTCCGGTAGATAAGTATACGCTTCTTTATCCTTGGAAATTAATCTACCGATAAATGGTAAAACTTTATTGAAATAAAAGAGATAAAAATTTCTTATAAAAAGATTTGAGGGAAGGCGAAATTCAAGAACTGTAACTTTTCCATTTTCGGAAAGAATGCGATGAAAAGTTTTAAACGATTGAGGTATATCGTAAAAATTACGCACACCAAAAGCTACCGTAATATTTGTAAATGATTCATTCTTAAATGGTAAATGCTCAGCAACTGTTTCAACTACTTTGCCGTTAATCCAATCAACTTTTTTGTTGAAGAGTAAAAGCATATTAAATGAAAGATCCGCGCCAAAAATTTTTTCAACTCCTAATTTTTTTGCAGTGATAGCAAAATCACCGGTTCCGCAAGCTATATCCAGCAATTTCGATTCGGATGACATCCTGGAAAGTTTGATCGCTTTTTTACGCCAATAAAGATCAACCCCAGCACTTAGAAAATGATTTAAAAAATCATATCTATGAGAAATGGAATCAAAGATCTTTCTTACCTGAGTTTTTTTATTTGTGCCTTCCATCTGTCCTAACTAATTGGTAATTTTTCCTTAGTATTAACAAGGTAAATTTATGGATAAATATTTAAAAGCATTAAAACAAAATGTATGTTCAGTCTGTGTAGATTCCAATGAAAAAGGAGGCTGCACTTTAAATGAAAAGGAATCATGTGCAGTCGAATTATTTTTACCTCAAATTATAGATGTAATTCATAATACGGATTCAGATAATATGCAGGAGATTCATCAAAAATTGAAAGATACTGTTTGTGTTGAGTGCCGTGCTCAGGAAAACGGTAATTGTTATTTACGTGAGGATGCCAATTGTTCATTGGACAGATATTTTTGGTCAATAATTGAAACTATCCAAAAAGTTGATGCCGGTTTGATCACTTGATGTTGTTATTGAATGATCAAAAATAATTTTCAGTTCGAATTCTTAACCACCAGTTGTAAATATATTTCCCACTCCACAAAGTAAAAACCATAAAGAATAATCCTCCTATTAAATCTACAACGTAATGATATCTAAGATAAACCGTTGCAAAAATTAATAGCGTGCCGTTTACAATAAAAAACCATTTCAATTTACTACCAAACTTCACCGAAAGAAACATAACCAGCAACGTCATTTGTGTATGACCGCTTGGAAAGGCATCGCGTTGAACTATCAAAGCCGGATTAAGTGTTCCACTCGGAATTGATTCTCCGCTGTTAACAATCTCCCGTAGGAAATCAGTAATGAATAAGCCTGGTAATTCTAAATTATTAGTCTCAAAATTGTGAAGAGTAAAACGCGGACCAATTGCCGGCACTATGATGTATCCTATGTAAGAAAGAACGAATCCATAAACAATTATGAAAGCCGAATAATTAAACTCATCTGATTTCTTTTGCCGGATCAATTCTATACCAAGAATTACAGGCAGAAAAAAGAATGTTCCGTAAACAATTTGCAAGAGTTCTGTCAGATATGGATTAGCGATCTTATATAATTCAACTGTCGGGTTAAATCTAAAGATAAAACGGTCAATCAGAATTAATATATCATCATAAATAATTCCTCGGATCGGATCCACCATTCCATATAATTCTTTGAAAAAAATAAATATAAGAGGAACTAAATACCAAAGATGAAGTTGCTTCCAAATAAAGTTCTGCGTTTTCATTCCTTTGTAAACCGTCAACAAAATAAATTCGATGATTATAAAATTCGACAGAATATGAATATGCCACAAAGGAACTTTTGAGAGGAAGATTAGATTTATGATTGAAAGAAATAAACAAAAGACGATAACAATAAAATCAACAGGTAATAAATTTTTAACAGATGATTTAAGAAAGTTCATATTTCTAGAATGATTTAACCTATATCAGTTTGTTCTGATAATTCTTTATAATCTTAGTCAGCTCAACAAACTCCATAATTGTTAATTCTTCCGCACGTCTTGATAAATCAAAATTGCAATCATCAAAAACGATATCAGAAAAAATACTATTGCCAAGCGAATTTTTTAATTTCTTGCGTCTGTTTCCAAATGCTGCTTTTACAACCTTAATAAAAAATTTATCATCAACATCGTTTAAAAGATTCTTATTAAAATTAAGATGAATTATTGCCGATTCAACTTTTGGTTTGGGATAAAAAACATTTGGAGATATCTTGAAACATAATTTTGTGTCGGCAAAATAATTAAGAAGAACGCCAAGTATTCCATAATCATCGCTTTTTTCTTCGGCAGTTATTCTTTTTGCTACTTCTAACTGAACCATCAACATCGCATCAGAAACCAAGGAACGATTTTCAATCAACTTAAATAAAATCGGTGAAGTAATGTTATATGGAATATTGCCGATAACTCTTATAGGAGATTCATCAGCAACAAAATTTAAATCCATTTTCAAAAAATCTTGATTAATAACGTTGACTAACGGAAATCCCAATGCTAAACCTTCAACAACTCGTTTGTCAATTTCAACAGCGTAAAGTTTCTTGATTGAGTTCATCAACTCGGTTGTTAGCGCACCGGTACCAGGACCGATTTCGATAACGACATCAGTTTTTTGCGGATTGAATTCCCGGACAATTTTTTGAATGATGTTCTTATCAATTAAATAATTTTGTCCGAATCGCTTTAATGGCTGTAATTTTGACATTAACTTTTTATTAAAATTTAAATTTACATGTGCAATATAAATTTCTTCGCTTTAACTTATAACTATGATTTTACTTTTAAAGGTGAATTAAGTTGCTGTTCGAAATCATTTTCTTAATCGGGCTTTCGCTCTATTTTATCCAACTTGTGATATTTACTATCGGAGCTGGTAAGAAGTACCCTAAAATTACGGAAGATAAATATCCGTTAGCTACAGTAATTGTTGCGGCACGTAATGAAGAAAATAATATTCGAGATTGTTTGCAATCTTTAGATAATCTTATTTATCCGAACGGAAAACTTGAAATAATTATTGTGGACGATCACTCTACTGATTTGACTGGTAAGATTATTGAATCATTCATTAAAGATAAACCAAAATTTAAAAGCATTGTACCAAATGAATCAATCGGTTCGTTAAAAGGGAAGACTAATGCACTTGCGAATGCAATCAAAATCTCCAAAGGGGAAATTATTCTTACTACGGATGCAGACTGTATGGTTTCTCCTGAATGGGTTAAAACGCATGCATCATATTATAAGGAAGACATTGGCTTTGTAGGCGGATTTACAACTCAACAAGATCAAAATTCATTTGGTGGAATGCAGGCAATTGATTTTGTTTATCTTCTTACTGTTGCCGCGGGTTCAATAAATCTTGGTAAGCCGTTAAGCTGTATCGGAAACAATATGTCCTACCGGAAAAGCGTTTATAAAAAAGTCGGTGGTTATGAAGGTCTACCTTTTTCAGTTACAGAAGATTTTAATTTATTAATGGCAATTCATGATCTAAAAAAATATAAGATAATTTACCCGCTTGATGTTGGTGCACTAGTTACCTCCAAAGCTTGCCCTGATTGGAAGACTTTATATTGGCAGAAGAAACGTTGGGGTGTCGGTGGAATGGAAAGTGATTTGTTCGGTTATTCGGTTATGGTTTGGGGATATATAGTTCATGCGGCTATGCTATTGCTTCCTTTCTTTTTCTCTATGACTGGATTATATTTAAGCATCTTTAAAATATGTGTTGATTATTTTTTCATTAAGCCGGTATTTAAGAAATTAAATCTAAGAATGAAATTTTCTCATTTCATTTCGTTCGAGATTTATTTTATCATTTATGTATTAGTACTTCCATTTATTGTGCTTCCGAATAGAAAAGTGAAATGGAAAGGAAGAACATTTTAACAATTTTATGCGGTCTGTTATGAAAAAATATTATATAATATTTTTAATTGTGATAATCCCATTTGTTAATCAGGCTCAGAATTTACCAGAAACAGAGCTTGAGTTTTTCCCTGGTGATTTGACTGTTCATCCTTTTACAGCGAATCAATTAGAACCGAAACTTGGATTCGTATTCAAGATGGATAGCAACCAATTGTTTTTGAATATTGGTAACTCCATTGATATAATAAGGATTAAACACAATAGTGAAATATTTTCGATTGGTGCCGATCTCTTCACATGGACGCTGCTGAAAAAAGAGGATAACTTTCACTTTCCAGTTGATGCAATTGATTATATGTTCGGATTAAATTTTGGATTCAAAACCGCTGTACACAATTATGCTTTTGGAGCCCGTATAAGATTGAGTCATATTAGTGCGCATTTTGTTGACGGGCATTTCGATAAGATTTTACAACAATGGAAAGATGGAATGGATCCAAGGATTTTTAGCCGTGAATTTGTTGAAGTGCTGGGATTCTATTCATTTTATAATTTGAGAATTTACGTTGGTGGAACTTACCTTTACCATGTTGATCCTGCTGGTGTTGGAAAAGCTTCTTTACAAACCGGACTAGAATATTTTGCTAAAGACGCTCTTTCTTATGATATATCTCCTTACATATCTGCTGATGGTATAATGAGAACAAATGACAATAGAAGAAATTTTACTTTAAATACCGGTGTCAAATTTGGCAAAATTGAAGGAAGGGGATTAAGAATATTTTATCAGTACTATAACGGTTATGATATTAACGGTGAATATTTCGATGTAAGAAGAGAGTACTCAGCTCTTGGAATAAATCTGGATCTATAGAATGTCTAATAAAATATTAGAGACTTTCACAAAGTCCTTCCGCGAAAAAAAATATAAGAACAATTATATTCTTCATGTTGCATTGTTTGTTGTAACATTCATAACAACTTTGATCGCAGGTGTAGAATGGACAACCGGTAAAATGGGTCCTTATCAATTAAGTGATTTGGCATCGGGACTACCATATTCTCTGTCAATATTATTTATTCTTGGAGTTCATGAGTTCGGACATTTTTTTGCAGCAGTTTATCACAAAGTAAAAGTAACACTTCCATATTTCATTCCGTTTCCACCTATTAGCGACTTCTTGAATTTCGGAACTATGGGTGCAGTAATAAAAACGAAAGAACCGATTCCCAACAACAAAGCAATGTTTGATATCGGTGCTGCGGGACCTATTGCAGGTTTTGTAGCATGTTTGATTGTATTGATTTATGGCTTTACTCATTTACCACCGGCAGAATATATTTTACAAATCCATCCGGATTATTATTCACCTGATTATGGGAAAAATGCTCTTGGTTTAGCATTCGGTGATACGCTTTTATTTTCAATGTTAAAATTTTTATTTACTAATGCTTCACAGTTCATTCCGCCAATGTCTGAAGTTTATCATTATCCTTATTTGTGTGTCGGCTGGGGCGGATTGTTTATTACATCAATGAATTTACTTCCGGTGGGGCAATTAGACGGCGGACATGTTATTTATAGTATGTTTGGTGAAAAGAAACATGAAGCAGTTGCAAGTATAACTATGATATTGTTAGTGATTCTCGGAGTATTCGGAATATTGGAATCATTTTTAAGCTTTGGTATAACTATTGGTTGGAGCGGTTGGTTATTTTGGTCATTAATACTTTTTTTCTTTATTAAGATTAAGCATCCGCCTGTATATCAGTTTGAAAATTTAGATTGGAAGAGAAAGATTATCGGCTATATAGCAATTCTTATCTTCATCTTATCATTTTCTCCATCACCAATTATTATTTCACTTTGAGCTAAGAGTTAAAGATTACTCTTGATTATATTATCAAACATCCATTAATTTGTAATCAAGAAAATGGGAAAAGATTATAGAGAACTCTGCTACTGTTATTTTTTGAATTTAATTAAGTAGGATAGCAAATTCTCTATGGTGTTTTCTTTTTTTATACATACCGATGATAAATCCAATTATTCAAAGATTCATTTCTCATTGATTCCTTTATACATGAAAAAATTTGTTATAAATATTTCTAGTTTATTTTTAATTATCTCTGCATTTATCTCATGCGATAAAATTCCCGATGGGATAGTTGATGTAAAAACCGTGAATTATAACGTAATGGGAATAACTGCACCGGCCAGTTTCGTTTATTCAGGGACAGATTCAACAATTGTTACTTCTGTTCAGATTCAAAAAGTTGAGACAGTTTCGAATGTATGGTGTAAAGTATCATCTTTTGATGGAACTTTAACGTTGCAAAATCAAGTCATTATGTTTGACGATGGTAACGTTTCGTTACACGGAGATCAAAATAAAAATGATGGAATATATTCAGCCAAGTTTAATATGAGTAAATTGAATCCGAATGGTAAATACCAAATTGAGTTCTTTGTTGAAGATAATGTCCGTACTCCACCAGATAATGTTCAAAAAGTTGGTGCACAAATATTTTCATATAATAATAATCAGCAAAATCTCGCGCCGGTGATTTCAAATTTAAATATACCTTCTTCGGTTAATCGTGAGGTGACTTTTGTCTTTTCGCTTACTGCAACTGATCCTAATAGCAATAGCGATATACAATCAGTCTATTATGAGTTCTATAGACCCGATGGCACCCAGGTAAGCAACAGTCAAGGGATCACTAAATTCCCGTTATTTGATAATGGCAGCACTTCAGTTAACGGGGATATACAAGCGGGTGATGGAATATTTACAAATCAGTTATTATTTCCAACTAATCAATCAACGGGTGTTTGGCGTTTCGAATTTCATGCTGTAGACCGTGGCGGTAAATTAAGTAATCTTATTGTTCATAATCTAACTTTGAATTAATGCTAAAGAAAATCTTTATACTTCTTTTATTATTTTATTTAGGGAATATATTAGCACAAGAGTTGCCTGCTAATTTTAATTCAACGGTACGATCACTTTCAAAGACCAGTGACTCGACACCCGCCAGCAATTCAGTTGAGAGAATTCTTATTAATGGCGCAACTATTTGGCTCGGCACAGGAAGCGGATTGAGTAAATCAACCGATAATGGGAACAATTGGATAAACTATTATAATACACAAGAGTTTGGCGATGAGGGTGTTTCTGCAATCGGTTATTATAACGGTATTATATGGGCTACAACATGGCACTCGATTAATGATAACGGACAAATTGACGGTGAAGGATCCGGACTTCATTATTCTCTTGATGAAGGAAATACTTGGACATCAATAACTCAGCCGGTTGATAATGCCTCTGATACAGTCATCACCTATGGTACTAATCTGGTTAAAATTGTTCCTAAAAAAGATGCAAAAGGAAATTTTATTTATGACATGGCATTTACAAAAAACACAATTTGGATTGCTGCTAAGGTTGGAGGTTTAAGAAAATCAACTGATATGGGAATGACCTGGAAGCGGATTGTTCTGCCACCAGATAATATAGATTCTATTACACCAACGAATCAATATTCATTTGTTGTTAATCCGTTGATCAATCTTAGCCAACAACCATTTTCAGTCCTTGCAGAAAACGACAGCACAATTTATGTGGGAACTGCCGGAGGAATAAATAAGAGTACTGATGGCGGCATTAGCTGGGTAAAATTCACTTATGCAAATCAGCAGAAGCCAATTACGGGTAACCAGGCATTTGTTCTGGAGAAAAATGAATTTGATAATTCAATTTGGGCTGCAACTTTTAAAACTGTTAATCAAGCCGAATATTGGGGAGTAAACGTATCAAAAGATGGCGGGCTAAGCTGGGAAAATTATTTGAGTGGTGAAAAAGTACGTGATTTCGGTTTCAAATATTTTGGTAATCCCGGTGCATATACAGGTGCGGATGTTTTCGCCGCTTCAGAAAACGGTTTGTTCAGAACAAGTAATAACGGTGCAACTTGGTTAGCTGCGCCTCCTATTATTGATGATGCAACGAAAGTACCTTTGAACACAACTAAATTTCTTTCAGTTGAAGTTGAAAAGAAAAACGATGGTTCTTCTAATATCTGGATCGGATCGAGCGGAAACGGATTAGTCCGTTTGAATGAAACGTCGGGATTCTGGAATGGAGAATGGAAAATATTTTTAGCTTCTCAAAAACTAGATTCTATTTCCGAGACTTATGCTTTTCCAAATCCTTTTTCGCCGGATGAAGAAATAGTCAAAATAAAGTATTCAACTGCTAGTGCAGCTAACGTAACTATCCGAATATTTGATTTTGGGATGAACTTGGTGAGAACATTAATTCAAAATGCCATTCGTGGTACCAGTGATGAACAAATTGCAAATTGGGATGGTAGAGACGAAAGTGGAAAGATAGTTCCGAACGGAGTTTATTTTTATAGAGTAGATATTGGTGGAGGCAAACCGTTGTATGGAAAAATTATGGTGATGATGTAATGTTAAGAAAAATAATAATTCAAATATTAGTGTTATCATCATTTGTATTTGCTCAGGCGTCAACCTCAGAAATCAGCAGTATGCCCGGTGCATTCAGCAGAATGGGATTTGGTGCTCGCGGAATCGGAATGGGAAATGCTATGTCTGCTGTTAAAGAAGGAAATCTAGTTTCATATTATAATCCGGCGCTGATTCCGTTTCAAGAAGGTAATTCTTTTCAAACTTCTTATAGCTTACTTTCTTTAGATCGTTCACTCAATTTTTTAAATTTTACAAGAAGATTTGAGCTTGGTAAAAAAGAGAATGCGGATGGAACCACTAAACCGAGATCAGTAGTAGGTTTCAGTGTAGGTCTGATTAACTCTGGTGTTTCAAACATTGATGCACGCGATAGTGAAGGAAGAAAGACCGGTGACCTATCAACGAGTGAGAATCAATTTTTCGTAGCAGTTGCAAATCGTTTCTCTGAAAAACTTTCGATCGGAATCGCATTCAAATTTTATTATTATAAATTATATCAGGATGTATCTTCATCTGGACTTGGATTTGATCTCGGGGCGCTGTACTCATTGAATAATGAAATGACTTTATCATTCATGATTTCGGATATTAATAGTAAGTATGAATGGGATACAGGAAAGATTTATGGTGCGAATGGCAACATCACAAAGAATAAATTCCCGTTATTGAAAAAGATTGGCTTCTCATATAAGTTCGATGAGCCAAAGATTATTACAGCAGTTGAATTTGAGAACAGTGACGGCGGAACCAATTTTATACGTGCCGGCGGCGAATACAATATTTACGAGAATCTTTTTTTACGTGCCGGGTTTGATAAATTGAACGTAAGTAATTTCGATTTTCCCGTCAGACCAGCATTCGGATTCTCTTATTTTTACTCGTTGAATTCAGTTAAGTTTGGAATAGATTATGCATTTGTTATAGAACCTTTTTCATCAAGTGATCAACATATAATAGGAATCAATGTTAACTTCTAGAAAAAAAAATATTACGATAAAGTTTCTATTTTTATTTTCCCTTAGCACAATTTCATTTGCTCAATCGGCTGGAGAGAGCGGATTGGCATTTTTAAAATTTGGATTTGGTGCCCGTAATGTTGCAATGAGTGATTTGGGTGTTGTCGCGACTAGCGATTTATCAGCTTTAAATTATAATCCTTCTTTAATTGCTTTTAATGACAAAACTCAATTATCATTCACACATAATTCCTTATTTCAAGATCTAAATTCGGAAATGTTGGGCGCAAGTTTTTCGATGTTTGGATTGCCGATTGCAATTGGAATAAATACGACTACAATTGCAAATATTGAAGTACGTTCTCAACCCGGAGAAGTAGAATCAGTTTTCAGTGCACATTATTTTGCCGGAAGTATCTCGACAGCTTATGAAATAATAAATAATTTCTATGCAGGCGCTACAATAAAATATCTTTATGAAAATTTATTTTCAGATGATGCAAATGGATTAGGATTTGATTTTGGGATATCATACCAAGGATTTGTAAATGGACTTTCACTAGGAGCTGCATTGCGAAATATCGGTTCTATGAATGAACTCCGTTCTCAATCAACGAAACTTCCAACTGATTTACGTATTGGTGCTGCTTATAATTATTCCATTACAAATTCAAGATTAGATTTTACATTA
>Ga0209514_10006518_pt1 | contig 14271 bp, 16 predicted proteins | sample Subgrocontami58m_FD_187452 | JGI IMG/M metagenome (GOLD analysis project Ga0209514, IMG submission 187452) | Subsurface groundwater microbial communities from S. Glens Falls, New York, USA - GMW37 contaminated, 5.8 m (SPAdes) (version 3) | ecosystem: Environmental > Aquatic > Deep subsurface >...
TCAGAAGTGCTCGCCGGTAAGACGGTAGCCATTCTTGAGGCCATTACCGACCCCCAGGTCAAGCATCCCGAGGTAGCCAGACAGGCCGGCATAGCCTCCATCCTCAGCAGTCCTTTGATGTACAAGGGCGAAGTGATGGGAGCCATACGAATCTATTCGCGCAAGCAGAGGGAGTTCCAGAAGAGAGATAAAGCTTTCCTGGTAACCGCCGCCAGCATTACCGCCGCGGAGTTGGAAAACGCCCGGTATCGGGAGACACTCATGAGCGAGTTTCCAGGTGGGGCTCCCGACTCCCTCGGGCTTAAGAAAGAACTCACCGGAATCACCTCTGAAATCAGAAAACCCAGCCAGTTCGGGCATCCCAGTGAAGAGGAATTGGCCAAGCTCATGGACTTCTACCGAATCGAGTGGATATATGAGCCGCGGTCATTCATCATTGAGAAAGACGGCAACCGCATCATCGAGATGTTCACCCCGGACTTCTATTTGCCAGAGCTTGACCTCTACGTCGAGGTTACCACGATGAAGCAGAGCCTGGCCACTGAGAAGAATCGGAAGATCCGCCGCCTCAGAGAACTTCATCCGGACATCAACATCAAACTCATAAACCGCAAAGACTACGGGCGGCTGCTGGCCAAGTACGGCTACGGGCCGCTCTCCGAAGCCAAGGTTAGAGGCGTCGGCAGCGTCCTCCTTTCTACAACTCAAATCCAGAAACGTGTCATGGAGCTGGGCCGGGAGATTTCTATAGATTACGCCGGCAAGAGACCGATGCTGGTGGGCGTTCTCAAAGGCGTGATATGTTTCTTTTCCGACGTCATGCGCCATATCTCCCTGCCGGTTTCCGTGGACTTCCTCGGTATTTCATACTTCGACGACGACAAGAGGGGGCCTGTCCGCATCACCAAAGACCTTGAAAGGCCGATAACCGGCAGGGACGTTCTGATCATCGAAGATATCGTGGACACAGGCATGACCCTGCACTACCTGATCAGCTACCTCCAGGCGCGTCACCCGGCCAGTATCACCGTGTGCACCCTCCTCGATAAGCGGGCCAGGAGACTGGTCGAGGTCCCGCTGAAATACGTGGGATTCGAAATTCCGGATGAATTCCTGGTAGGCTACGGGCTCGACTTCCACGGGGAGTACCGAAACCTGCCCTTCGTCGCCAGGCTTCAGCCGGAGGTGAAGGACACCTCACCCCTCGCCCTTCAATCGCCGGACGCCACCCCGTTGCAGGTCTGACACTCCTTACACCTGCGGTGGGATCTCCCCCTTTTCCAAAGGGGGATAAAGGGGGATTCGCTCGCTCTCACCCCATCTTGTGGTAAGTCTCCTGCAGCAGCAGGGCGTCTTCTTCCAGGTTGGGACTTTCGCAGATGACCAGACCTGAGCACCCGCTATCCGCCAGCGCATGAAGTATCTCGTGGTAATTCAGGTCGCTTTCCATCAAGTTCAGATGCTTCAACTCCCCCGACTTGCCGAAGGCTATGCCCGAAATGTGGATGTGCATGTCTTCCAGCGCCTGGGGACCGAGCCGCTTAGAAATCTTCTTGAGCAGACCCGACATTTCGTTGTAGGTATTGAAACCACCGGTCCGGGCGTGGCAGTGAGCAAAGTCGAAGCACGGCGAGACCTTCGCCAACCGGGCGGTCAGTTCCAGCAACTCGTCCACGCTCCCGAAAGCAGCCACCTTGCCGCTCACCTCTGGCCGCAGCACCACGTCAACGCCATCTTTGTCCAGTTCTTCCTGAATTGTCTTGATATTGGCTGCCACCACCTCCAACACCTTTTCAGGAGGGTCTTCCATGTAAAAGGCCGGGTGGAATACGATGCTCCGGGCGCCGCTCAGAGACCCGATCCTGGCCGACTGCAGGATGCGCTCCCGGCTGGCCTCCAGTTTCAGGGGGTCATGGCTGTTGAGGTTGATCCAGTAAGGGGAGTGAGCGGAAAGCCTAATGCCCAGGCGCCGCGCAGTTTCCTTAATGGAAACCGCGGCAGTCCTATTGACTTTGACGCCGTAAACAAACTCCAACTCCATGCCGCCCAGGCCCAACTCCCTGATCCGTTCGATGCCGGTGAGATAGGACGACTTCCTGGTGCTGAGAGGGATTCCAGCGGTACCAAAAAGGAGGCCCTTACCCCGGCGGCCCAATTAAGGCCCTTCCAGGACTATGGTGCCGCTCTTGCCGCCGCTTTTCCTGATGACCCGGATATTGTCCAGCGTCATTCCCCGGTCGACGGCCTTGCACATATCGTAGATAGTCAGCGCGGCCACCGATGCCGCCGTGAGAGCTTCCATCTCCACCCCGGTCTGCCCGGCGCACCTGACGGTGGCCGTTAGCTCAATGCTGCTCTGAGCCTCGAAGACCTTGAACTCAATCTTGACATCGGTGATCAACAGAGGGTGGCACAGTGGAATCAAATGGGGGGTCTGCTTGGCCGCCATGATGCCCGCCAGCCGGGCAACCCCCAGCACATCTCCCTTGGCCAGGCCGCCTTCCTGTATCAGCTTCAGGGTGGATGGCTGCATCTTGACCACGCCTTTGGCGGTTGCCTCCCGGTCAGTGGTCTTCTTTTCTGTTACGTCAACCATTTTCGCACGGCCGTGTTCGTCAACGTGGCTAAGCTTTTCCATGGCTATCCGCCCACCTCGGTCATTGACCGGTTCTTCGGAATCATCCCCTGGGCCAGATTATGGCCTTCCGGTTTACACATGGCGACCTTCTTGAACATCTCCGCCAGCTCTTCCCGGCTGGCGCCGCGCCGCAAGGGGTCTCTCAGGTTTACTTCCTGGTCCTGGAGAAGGCACGGCCTGAGCATGCCGGTGGCCGTCATCCGCAGCCTGTTGCAGGAAATGCAGAAGTGCTCCGTTACCGGACTGATGAATCCGACCGTGCCGTTGGCTTTGGGAAACCGGTAATACCTGGCCGGCCCGCCGCCGCCAGTCCCGTCCACTGCCTCCAGCGGACCCAGCACCGAAAGCCGTTGCTTTATCTCAGTGACGCTCACCAGCCTGCCGGCGGTCACTTCCTGCTCCCCGAAAGGCATCAGTTCAATGAACCGGACGTTCCAGCCCGGTCTAATGGTCTTCCTGCCGAAATCAACGATTTCGTCATCGTTTATTCCCTTTAGAACTACCATGTTGACCTTGACCGGCACCAGTCCGACTTCCCGGGCCGTCTTGATGCCTTCCAGCACCTTCCTGAGGCCCCCGCCCCGGGTGATCATCTTGAACTTGTCCGGCTTCAGGGAATCCAGGCTGATGTTGACCCTTCTCAACCCGGCCGCCTTCAGTTCGGCGGCGTACTTGCCCAGCAGGAGACCGTTGGTGGTCAGACAGAGGTCGTCTATTTCTTTGATGCGCGACAGCATCTTGACCAGGTCTACAATGCCCAGTCTTACCAGGGGTTCTCCCCCGGTGATGCGGACCTTGGTTATTCCCATGGAAGCCGCCGCGGCCACCAGTTCAAAAATCTCATCGAAGTTCAGAACATCGGGGCGGTCGGTGAGGTTGATTCCCTCCGGCGGCATGCAGTAGATGCAGCGCAGGTTGCACCGATCGGTAATCGAAAGACGGAGATAGTTGATAGGACGGTTAAAAGAGTCCGACAGGCCAGTCATGAAATCATCTCGGTTCGCAACCGCTTCAGGATAAGCCGGGCCTTTTGGGCCGCCCTGGCCCGGTGGCTTATCCGGTTCTTCTCTTCAGCGCGCAACTCGGCCATGGTCTTGCCCACTTCCGGCAGGAAGAACACCGGGTCATAGCCAAATCCGAGATTCCCGCGAGGTTCAAAAGCTATGAATCCGGGACACTCACCTTCGCAAGTGTGCATGCCACCCCTGACATCGGCGATAGCGATAACGCATCGGAACTTCGCGCCCCTCTTCCCCAGGGGAACATCCTTCAGCTTCTCCAATAGCAGAGCAATCCGGTCGTCATCGGAAGCCTGTTCCCCGGCAAAGCGCCGCGACCTGACCCCAGGTGCGCCCTGCAGGGCATCGACTTCCAGACCCGAGTCATCCGCCAGCGCCGCCAGCCCGGAGGCTTCAGCATACGCCCGCGCCTTCAGCCTGGCATTATCCTCCATGGTAGCACCGGTCTCGGCCACGTCCAGTTTGACTCCCACATCCCGTGGCATCACCAGTTGGTAAGAGATACCCTGGAACAATGCTGCCAACTCTCTGGCCTTCGCCTGGTTTTCAGTTGCCAGGAGCAATCTGGGAGGTCCGGCTGTAACTTTAGAGTTCCTCCATGCGGTCCTGCAGTTTCTTCATGACCATGGGCATGGTAGTATATTCCATTTCCTCAAGCGGGAGCCGGTGCGGCTCGAACGGGCCGTGGCGCCGCATATACTCGCCGGCGACGTTGGCCTGGGCCCGGGCCGGATCGAAAGCTGGATCGTCGAACATGTCTCTGGGCCCGACCAGCATGCCATCGGCAAGCTGAAAGCCGGCGCAGATGACCCTCGGCGGACCGTCGAACCGGGAAGGATTGCTGTCCTCAACCTTGACCGGCATCAACGGGCCATGGTGAGAGCCTCTCATCCATCCCTCGACCAGCGCCGGGAAAGCGAATGGCTCCAGAATCTCGCCTACCGCCGGGAAGGTCCCCTGAGACCTGACTATGCACACGGGGTCGTCCTTGCCCACATAGCGTCCCGCCATCATGGACAGTCGTTGAGTGGAAGAGACGGCGGCTATTTCACCGGTATCCCGGTGGTAGACGGACTTCACAGCATAGCGTGACGGGGCGCCCAGGAGCACCAGCATGTCATAGATTTCTTCAGGCGCGTTGAAGCTGACCTTTTTGTTGTTCTTTACGTCGTGGACTTCAAAAGTGAATCCATTGTGCATATTGGGAGCGATAACCAGGCCGATGGTATTGAAGGGGTCGGCAAACATCTTGTAGAGAGGCATGTTCCAGGAGCCGGAAGAGGTCTTGTCCGCCATGAAGATAAGCACCGTTTCCGCTTCCCGCTCTTCAAACTCCATCTCCGCCAGTCCCGGGCCCATGCCCTTGACATTCCCTGAAAAGGCCGTGGCCAGCAGGTCCTGACCGGCGCCGTGCAATTTCAGTTCCTTGGCCACCTTGGTCGCCTCAATAAAGATATCCCAGGCCATCTTATGAATACGCTTATCTTCGACGCCACGTTTGTGCGTCATGATCAGCTGAAGGTCGTCTCCACACCGGGTTACATGATAGTCCATGACGAGTCCGGACTTCTTTGCTTTGGCCATGCCTTCGTTGGCTTTCTCGAGGAGGCGGGGATGAGAACTGGAGTGCCCCACAAAACCGCCTATGTCCGCCTTGATGACTCCGAGGGTTACCTTCAATTCCGTGTCCTTTCTAGAGAGAATGTACGGTCTTCGAGGCAGAAGTCTAGCAATTCGGACAACCCTTTGTCAAGAAATATTGGACCCAAGCCCCACATCTTCAAACCCACCCGTACCCAAGTACGGCTAGCGCTGAACGCGGGCACCCACCACATCCACCCGCTTCAAGGCCTTCCTCATATCTTCCACCATCTGAGGCGTAATAAGCACTTTATGAGTGCATTTGATATGCTCGCCGGCGTGCTTGATGATCTCCTCGACCGTCTCGGCGCGGATCAGAAACGGGCAAGTCTCGTCGCCAGTGTCGGCGCAAGCCAGTTCGTATACCATTGTTGTCTTGCCTCTTTCTCTTCCGTATTTCCTGGGCAGCCGGACCTTTTTCGCTTGTCCCCATAATCTTATCAAGGAGGCCGTCAACAATTTATCAAATTGCCAGACAAATGATTAAAAAATCATGACATTTATGGCTGTACCTACCTAAGTAGATAGGGCCATGAAGAACCAAGCGATTATCACAAGACTATTCTCTTTGATGGCGATACGTTCTCGTGTCAATCTCGTGAAATCTTGTGGTTGCTGTTGTCCTCCTCTGCCGCCGTGGATTCCACGTGCGGCTTGACAACAATGGTCTCCTCCTGCTAATATCCTACCAAACCAGTAGGTTTACTATGATTAAATTTTCAACGCGTTCGCACTACGGACTCAGGGTCATGGTTGACCTGGCCAGGAACTACGGCCAGGAACCGCTGCCGCTGACGGACATCGCCAGGGCCGAAAACCTGTCTCTCGGCTACCTGGAACACCTGATGGTGCAACTTCGCACCGCCGGACTGGTCGAAGGCACCAAAGGCGTCAGAGGCGGCTACGCTCTGTCCGGCGACCCGGCCCGCGTCACCGTCGGCGCCGTCCTGAGGGCGCTGGAAGGCCCCATCGCCCCCATCACCTGCGCCTCCGAGAAGCTGGGGGAATTGCCATGCGACAAAGAAGGGGATTGCCCGTCCCACGAGGTCTGGCGCCGCGTCCGAGACTCGCTCGTGCAGGTTCTGGATTCAATGACCCTGGGAGACCTTGTTAAGCCCGGAAGAGAGGAGAAAGAAGAAAGAAGAAAGAATGCCCCCGTCCCCGTTCAGGGCTGAGGCTTTGGCTTCCCTCTTCTCTCTTCCTTCTTCCTTCTTCCTTCTAATTCAACTTAGGAGCCATTATGAAAAAGCTAGTCTATCTCGACCACGCCGCCACCACCCCGGTCCGCCCCGAGGTGCTGGAAGCCATGCTGCCCTACTTCTCTGAGAAATTCGGCAACGCCTCCAGCGTTTATGCTATCGCCCAGGAGTCGCGCAAAGCCGTTGACGCCGCCAGGAATACCGTCGCCGACATCCTCGGCTGCGCCCCCAGGGAAGTCATTTTCACCAGCGGGGGAACCGAATCGGACAACGCGGCCATCAAGGGCGGTGCCCTGGCCCTTAAGGACAAAGGTAACCACATCATCACCGCTGCCATCGAGCATCACGCCGTCTCCGAAAGCTGCCATTTTATGAAGCACCTGGGATTCGAGACCACCGTCGTGCCGGTGGACAACCACGGGACCCTCCGCCTCGATGCCCTGGAAGACGCCATCACCGACCGCACCGTCCTGGTGACCGTGATGCTGGCCAACAACGAGGTCGGCACCATCCAGCCCATGGCCGAAATAGCCCGCATCGTCAAGAACCATCCCAAGACGAAGGGCCGGACCGTAATTCTGCACACCGATGCCGTGCAGGCGGCGGGGTCCCTGGACCTAAATGTGGACAGGCTCGGCGTAGACATGCTCAGTCTTTCTTCGCACAAGTTCTACGGCCCCAAGGGCACCGGCATCCTCTATGTCCGCCGCACCGCCCCCTTCATTCCCTGGCAGAACGGGGGCGCCCAGGAAAGGAACCGCCGCGCCGGCACCGAGAACGTGGCCGGCATCGTCGGGACCGCCACCGCCCTGAAACTGGCCAATGATAGCCGCGAGCAGTACAACCGTCACTGTCAGGAATTGCGCGACAAGCTCATCAAAGGCGTCCTTTCCAGAATCGACCGTTCCTATCTCACCGGTCATCCCACCAACCGGCTGGCCAACAACGCCAGCTTCTGCTTCGAATACATCGAAGGAGAGTCCATTCTATTGAGCCTGGACTTCACCGGCATCGCCGCCTCCAGCGGCAGCGCCTGCACCTCCGCTTCGGTCGAGCCGTCGCACGTCCTCCTGGCCATGGGCGTTAAGGCCGAGGTTGCCCACGGCAGCATCCGGTTCACCCTGGGCAAAGACACCACCGAGGAACACATTGACCTCGTCCTTGAAGTATTGCCAGGCATAGTGGACCGCCTGCGGGCGATGTCGCCGCTGGCCCAGGCCGCGGCCAAACGCGGAGGCATCAATGTATAACCCCACCGTGGTGGACCATTTCAGCAACCCCCGCAACGTCGGGGTGATGGACGACGCCGACGCCCGGGGCGAGGTAGGCAACCCAGTTTGCGGCGATTACAGCACCCTCTACCTCAAGATAAGACAGGACCGCATTATCGAAGCCAGGTTCCAGACCTTCGGATGCAGCGCGGCCATTGCCGCCAGCAGCATGCTCACCGAGATGGTAACCGGCAAGACCCTCGATGAAGCCATGACGGTCACCAACCTGGACGTAGCCACCGCCCTCGGCGGTTTGCCCAAGCAAAAGATGCACTGCTCTAACCTGGCCGCCGACGCTCTCCACTCGGCCATTGTGGCCTACAGGAAAGCCCATCCCTGCGATTAGGATGTATCCAGTAGCCAGTAGCCAGAATCCAGAATCCAGTAGACGGCAGGCAGCCAAACCCGTAGTCTCAGGCTTTAGCCTGAGGGATAACCCCAACCCGTCATTCCCGCCAAGCTTGGCCTCGCTAATGCAGGGAGCGCGAATCCACCGGGACGGGGCTACTCTCTACTCACTACTTTCTACCTTCTCCTATCTACTTTCTACTTTCTCTCTGAAAACTTTCTCTACTTCCAGCAGTATTGTTTTATGTAATGCGCTCATGGTATAAAGCGGCGTCTATTCTCCTAATGAAAGGTTCAGGTAACGAAAGTGGATCCAGCCATCAAGACCGAATCGTCCGCAATCACCTTGGCCAAGAGCCATCCCATTCGAAATTTTCTCCTGCACTTCCTGGAGATGTACCTCGCGATGGGGATAGGGATGTTTGCCGCCGCCTTCGCCTTCGCCATGATAGTCTCGATCTGGGGAATGACCTGGGAGGCCGGGCGCGACCGGTTTCCCCAGTTATTCTTGCTGGCGATGACGTCAGGCATGACATTGCCAATGGCAGCATGGATGCGTTTTCGAGGTCACGGTTGGAGGACCACCAACGAAATGGCCGCCGCAATGTACGTGCCAGGCGTCATCTTCATTGGTCTGGTATCACTGCAAATCATGGGCGTCAAGCCGGCCTGCAGCCTGTACTGCGCCTTAATGACCCCGTTGATGCTCGTCCCTATGTTGCTCAGGCGGCAAGAGTACTCGCGGGACCACCGGCACGATTCATCAGCCCACCGGCACTCTACTTCGCCCGACTGCCACTAAGCGTCCCGTCATTCCCATGAAGCACAGCACCCGAGGTCGTCCCTGACCCCGAGCGGGTCAGTCTCCGGGACGAGCCCGACTACGGAGGCTCTTTCATTGTTCGAGGTGAACCCCGGTTCATGACCGATCCCGCCTCCGCGGGAATGCACCTGGGGGCCCGGGCTTCTGACTACTCTTTCCTTCTTTCTTCTCTCTTCCTTCTTCCCTTTTTTCCCCCCTTGCCCTCCCCGTGCCCCTGTTGTATACTAACAAAACCTAAAAACGGCGCTGAAAGAGCCCATTATTTATCGCGAATTATCTTCGGGGGTGGACCATGAAGCTAACCTGTCTACAGTCAAATCTTAGTCACGGCCTCGGCATCGTCGGCAGGGCGGTTGCCACCAGGACCACATTGCCCATCACCAACAACGTCCTTGTCGCTACCGATCAGAGCCGCCTGAGGCTCACCGCCACCAACCTCGAAATAGCCATCGTCTGCTGGATCGGCGGCAAAGTCGATGAGGAAGGGGCCATCGCCATCCCCGCCAAGCTGTTCACTGAGTACGTCAACTCCCTCAAAGACGACAAGATGGAGCTGAACCTGGGGCAGAACTCCAGGTCTTTGCAGATCAAATGCGGAGCCTTCAAGGCCAACATCAGCGGCCAGGACGCCGACGATTTCCCGCCCATTCCCGAAGTCAACGACGGAACGACCACCACCATCAATGCTGCTGACCTGGCCAAAGCCATTGCCCACGTCGTCTTCTCCGCCGCCACCGAAGACACCCGCCCGGTACTCACTGGCGTCCATGCCGAATTCGATGGAGACACGCTCACCCTGGCCGCCGCCGACGGCTTCCGACTGGCGGTCTACCACTCCAAACTCAACCAACCCGTGGCCTCTAAGACAGCCGTCATCATCCCCGCGCGGACCCTCAACGAGTTGAACCGCCTGCTGGCTGGCCAGGAAGAGCCGGTAACCGTGACCATCAACCCTGAGAAAAGCCAGGTCCTGTTCCAGCTCAACAATGTCCGATTGGTATCCCAGCTTATCCAGGGAGCGTTCCCCAACTACTCCCAGCTCATCCCCTCGGGTTCGACGACCAGCACCGTCATCGACCGCACCGCGTTCCTGGCGGCCGTCAAGACGGCCTCCATCTTTGCCCGCGACGGCAGCGGCATAGTCCGCCTGGAGATCAACCCCGGCCCCGAATTGACCCCCGGCAAGATAAAGGTATCCGCCCGCGCCGATGAACTCGGCGACAACGAAGGTGAGGTCGACGCCGTGGTCAAAGGCGAAGCCACCAAGATAGCCTTCAACAGCAAGTTCCTCCAGGACGTTCTCGGTGTTCTGCCATCGGCGCAAGTTGCCCTGGAAACCACCACCTCGTCCAGCCCCGGCGTTATCCGCCCGGTGGACAACGACGGCTACATCCACGTGGTGATGCCGATGTTCGTTCAATGGTGAGGAAAGAAGGAATAAGCCCCCTGACATCTATTTTGTCGGGGTAAACCCATACCTGAGCCCCCAGGGCTTCCATGGCCAGACGCTTGCCATCGAAGGTCATGACGGCCAGCTTGGTTCTTATCATGCGGCAAACTTCTTCGACCTTTGGCTCCGCACCCTGAAGGCGGGTAAGTCGCGCCAGTTGCTGTTCTACCTCTTTCAACCTGACCCCGGAGGCGTCGCCCTCGATAGGTCGCGGTGATGGCCCACTATTCGGTAATAGTGTTGCTGAAACCGTACCACCGAATAATGCCCACCCGACCAGATATGTGCCCGTTCCTACCGCTATCAACTCATCGTGCTCATTCCGCAATTCACTACGTACCACAGCCACGTCGTTCCCCTGGCCAAGGATGGTCCCTGAAGCAACAAATCGTTTTGCCCCTGCCTGGCCTAAGATAATCTACACGCAAATCAATAGTACCCCCTCTTATGATTGGCTTAACGAGGCAACGTTAGGACGATGAGAGGGCAAAAAAATGAAAAGCTGCTATTTGAGCTTTTCGACCAGGTCGTCTATGGAAATGCTATTGTGGAGACTTACGCGGTTGAGGAGGTCGGAGGAGTCAATATCGTGATAGGCTCTTCGGTATCGCCGAAATGAACGGATACAGCTTCTTTGATGTTTTGATGCAACTCATCCAGGGTCGCCCCCTCGGTGAATATATCGTCACCTAAACCTCGCGCACACCAGAATTCGCCATCAAAGTAGGTTTCAATCTTAACAAGCATATCCTTTCGTTACTCACCCGATATCATACCACAAAGGCGTGAAAGCATGATGGCAGCCACGAAGGCCAGTTCGAGTCTCACCGTCATTGCCGGCATGTGCCTTGCCAGGGATGAACCAGCGCGTATCCAGGCTGGGGGTTGGTCGATGCGGTACCCAGGGCAAGTCCCTCCTGACCTTAATCCGGAATTAGCAGCACTCCCGGCTAAAGTCCAATAGTTGCCCCAATAGGCCTCTTGGACAGGATTGGTCGCAGTTTCATGCCATTAGGACAGCCACACACCGACCCCTGCCCTCAACGAAGTCCTATGGTTTACAACCCTCAAACCACACGGAACCCGCCCTATTACTCTTTCCGGCGACCGAAGGCCAGGCCGAAGTTATTAGAATAGTCTAGAAAACCAGCTACCTCGCTCGCCATTGACAAGACATATCTCTTGTCTCAGAGCTTGTGAAGTGATTGGCCTGCCCTACCTGACCGAGCGACGATTCCAAAGCTGGGAAGTCAATAAATTCACAAACTCTCAGTGTGGCTGTACCTGCGTTTGACGCTATGTTCGTGCGGTGGTAACATGGCTACCGTGAGAGTCCAACTAAGATCATAAGGTGCAGTGACATGGCAGCAGTCAAAGAAGAACTAAAGAAGGTTGTTGGAGAGCTTTCCGAAGACGAGAGTCGGATATTGCTAAGATTCGCAGAATGGCTCCGCGACCAGGATGAAGATTTCACCGACAAAGAGCTGGCAATTTTGCAGAGAGGCGAGCAGCAGGTCCGGAACGGGGACTTCGTCTGGTGGCGTGATGTCAAACGGACAAAGATTTAGAATCGCTCTCTCCAAAGAATCTCTTAAGTATTACAGCAAGGTAAGCACGGATACGGCTGAGAGGCTGGATCAGTGCTTCGTAAGCCTGGAATCTGAGCCCATCAAGGGGGCTAACATCAAACCCCTCAAGGCGATGGCCGGAAAATACCGGTATAGAATCGGCGGTCTCAGAGTGATCTACGAAATCGATCTTCCAGGCAGAGTCGTCAACGTGGTTGCCATTCTACCCCGCGGACAGGCTTACAGGTAGCGAGTGCAGGTTTGGCGAAGGCCCACTGAAAACGGAACAGCACGACTCCCGATGAGTCCCACCCACCACCTTCCATAGCCAGGCGCTTGCCATCGAAGGTCATGACGGCCAGCTTGGTTCTTATCATGCGGCATACTTCTTCGACCTTTGGTTCCGCGACCTGAAGGCGGGTAAGTCGGGGCAGTTCCTGTTCTACCTCTTTCAACCTGACACCGGAGGCGTCGCGCTTTGCTTTCAGAGCCTTCATCTCCTGAACAATTAGAGCCTCATCTATTTCCCCAACAGAGAACAGTTTCACCAGCCGCTTTTCCTGTTCGGTTGCGGATGCAATTCGCTTTATCAGTGACCTCTTTTCCTCTTTCAGGAATGGTGCCCCATCGTCCTGATTCCTGTGCAATTCGGCGATTATGATCTCGGGCCTTTCCAGCACGTCGCTTACCGCCTGCCACGAAGCCTGCTCCAGGGACTCGGCTTTCACGTAACGCTGGGTACAGGTTCCCCCATACCGATGCCAGTTATGGCGGCAATGGTAGTAGGGATATTTGCCCTGTTGTACCGAGCCGGTCAACCTGCCCCCACAAATCCCGCAATAGACGTGGCCGTAGAGCAGATTCTTCCGGGGAGCCGCGAACTCCCTCGTTCTTGGCCCCAGAACACAGGCCTGGGCCGACTGGAATTCAGCCGGAGATACTATTGCAGGGGTAGCATCTCTGATCTCCACCCATTCACTCCTGGGCCTCTTTTCCAGATGCTTTCTGCCGCCGGCGCCAACGGTGCGCCGCATCACCCATAATAGCCGATCCCCGAATACGCTTCGTTCGCGACCATGCGCTTGATGGTCAGTGGATGCCATCTCTTGCCAGAAAAGGTGGGCATCCCCTCCCGGTTCAGTTGCTCGGCCATACCATGGAAAGACATGCCTTGAGCTGCCGGTTGAAATACACGCCGTGCTCCTCCCCGGCACGCCATGAATCCAGGAACATCATCAGCCCGGAGAACGGTCCATCCCCAGACAAAGAAGCATCAACCCACTGGACCTCGACACCAGCATCCTTTAACCTCTGAAGGACTTCGAACACGCGCCATTCATCCCCCGGCTTCTCGGGGCCGGTACAAACGGTCCAGGGTGAAGACTATCAGGCCGGATATGGAACCCTTCCGGGCCATCTCAAAGATTCTTGCCAGCCCAGGTCGGCTCAAATCTTTTCCGGTCCAGTCCTCCTTGATGACGAATTCTACCACCATGCTCATCCCTTCCAGGGCTGCCCCGGCCTTAACTTCCCGCCAGAGTCGGTCATTGACGTTTCTCATTATCTTGTCCACTTTTTTCACCCGACCAAAGATGTACTACTGCATCAAGTCTATCAGCATCACTAGTTTGCTATCAATGGGAGATGCCGGGGATAGTACAGCAAATCATTTGTAGGCAAAGCCGCCAATCGTAACTATGCCAATGACAGGAATAATAGCAGTGGTCAGATTTAGCAAGTGAGAATCTTGACTCTCCTCAGCCAGTTGAAGCCAGGTCTCGGTCACTCACCGATCGCGGCATATTTGAAAAGGGGAATCCGGAAGCTATCATCGGCGGGAATCCTGACCACCAGCGGCGGGTCGGGCGGGCGGCAGCAGGCTTAACTTTTCCCCACGTGGGAAAATGTCGAGTTAGGTACCAGCACCCGAATGCCCAGCAACATAACAGCAGTTATGTTTAGGCTATAGCCATATAGCCAGAATTCGTATTTGGGGCAACGTCCAATATCTTGCTGGCGGCGGCGGGCATCGTTAGCACGTGCGAAAACCTGCCGAGCATCTTCCCAGGCAAACGTACGCTATCTCTACCTCATTCTGGTAGCCGCTGAACAAAGCAAGCAAACATGACATTCCTCCTTGATATCGATGCTGCCACGCTGTCACCTTCGGTGCGGCGCATTTTCGCAGTGCCCTTCATTATCTTGCCTTGGCACAGCAGCCACAAGGGGAGGTCGAGTCAAGACAACAGTTGAGTAGGCGCCGCCGTTCACGGCTCGTAGATGGTGTTTGCAGAGACAAGTCAACGTCGCAGGG
>Ga0209514_10006520_pt1 | contig 14270 bp, 12 predicted proteins | sample Subgrocontami58m_FD_187452 | JGI IMG/M metagenome (GOLD analysis project Ga0209514, IMG submission 187452) | Subsurface groundwater microbial communities from S. Glens Falls, New York, USA - GMW37 contaminated, 5.8 m (SPAdes) (version 3) | ecosystem: Environmental > Aquatic > Deep subsurface >...
ATTTGAAAAAACTATTGATTTTCATAAATTCATTTTACAACATACCAACATTCTCAAGTTTGTAAGGATGTTGTTATAGTGTTGTTATATTTGTTGGAATGACTTTAAGAAGCGGACAAATATTCTGCCGTAGGGCGATAAGGTGTGCTCCACGAATTTGCTGCGGTATTTTTTGTTGATAAGTCCCGCTTGATACAGCCGTCGAGTGTGCTCGCCTATTGTTTTCTCGTTTGCTCCAAGCGTCTCGACAATGTCATCGAGAGTTATTGCGTCACGCTCGGCAATCAGAAGTAATATATCAATGCGGTGATGATTCGCCATTCCCTTGAGATGCCGCTCCATTTGTTTTGCCGTCTTCATTTTTGCCATATCTACATTATACATAACATCCTTACAAACTCCAGTTTGTAAGGATGTTATTTCTGTTCTTGGCGACCTGTGGATTAAGTTTGAGATAAAACCATGAGCTCCGCGGGGAGGATTCGAACCTCCAACCTAGTGATTAACAGTCACCCGCTCTGCCATTGAGCTACCGCGGAATGATTTTTTGCGATTGAATAGAGCTATCGAATAGTATAAACAAATTGTACCGGAAATCAAACGGTTAAAGCGGGAACAATTGAGATGACTAGCCGAATACAATACTACGCTATAGCGTAGTATTGTAAGTACAAGTATATAAGTATAAGTGCGTAAAGCTCCACGGCTGTAAAGCCGTGGTAACGGGATTTATTTATCCGACTTGTATCTGCGGTATATCAAGTAAATTATGAACAGAAGAAGGAGTATAAGAAGCAGCCACCAAATATTCGCGTTGATCCCGAATAAAGCCGCCACTAACAGATTGGAGTTATCATTGCCGGTATTTTGCGATACTTTATCAGAAGAGGGCAATGCCTCGACGCTATTCGCGCCCGGCGTATTTTCGAGAATGGGATCTATTATTTCATTTTGCGTCTGGCCTGCTCCGCCACCAGAGGCAAGCGTTTGGGATGAAAGCGCGTTTTCAGAATGCGCAAAAACATTGGAGCCGGGAGGGGGCAAACCGAAACCGCCGTTAGGGGGATTCCCCATGGTTGTGAATGAAATCTCTTTGCTGATAGTGTCCGGGGAGGCGTGCGAAATTACTCGGAAGTAGTATGTCGTGCCCGGCGCCAAACCTGTAATCACGACTGTATGAAGCGTAACTCCGTTTGTTGGTTGAGCGGGCGTATCAAATTCCGGGGTGGAAAAAGAATAACCATAGTTCGGGGGTAAGCTAAAATTAAAAACTCCCGCGGTAGTACCGTACACCACTCGGCTTGTTGATTTGAAACTAGTGTTCCAGACGATTGTCGCGGTGGTATCCGTCACACCCACTAACGCTTCATTTTGAATAACCAGCCCTGAAAAAATTCCTCCTCCTCCGCCTCCACCGCCGCCACCGCCGCCTCCCCCGCCAGAACCGCCAGTAGTGAAGCTCCCATCGTCGCCTCCGCTTTCTCCGCCCTTGAATCCGATCAATATATCAAAACCAAGCGATTTTTCCTGATAGGAATTACCCGCGCCCGGAACAAACCGCACCAGAAAATCATATTGTGTCTGGGTACCCACGCCCGCAAGATTCGAAAGAGATATTTCTCCCGCCGCAAAAAATGCCGCGAGCGTCGTGGTTCCGTAGAGTTTAATCCCGCCTTCGTATATCCCGATTTCAAAAACACTGGCAAGCCCGTCGGGGTCGCTCTCGTTTATCGCCTCAACGATGATCGGCTTAGTAGTGGGCGTATTATTTTTTACTTTCGCCCACCGACCTACTTCCGACCCCGGCAAAAAATTCGCCTCGTTAAATAACGGCGTTGCCTCAAAATCAACTATCAAGTCGCCCGGGGCGGCCCAAGTTACAGGAGCCCAGAGAAGTGCCGCCATTACGAACCCCGTTAGAAGTAAGCCGCTCCGCCAGCTGGCGGATGGCTGCCGCCACTCCGAAGGAGGGCGGACTTCTAACGGGGTAAATATTAAATTGTATTTTTTATACGTCATATATTTGTCTCTTCCGCTGGCGCTTCCGCTGGTTGAGATGGTTCGGGGATTGTTACAGATTCGGGCTCGATCGCCGTTTCTGCTTGCCCCGTTGGACTTGCCCCGTTGGGAGCTTGCTCTCCTACGGGGTCTTCGCTGGAAGGTTCTAATGGGGGCTCGGGTTCCGCACTCGGCTGTTCTTCAGTTTGAATCACTTCTTCCGGCAAAGTTGCTTCCTCGGTAACTATTTCTGCGCTCGGCTCTTCTGTCGGCAAAGTCTCTTCCGTTACCACTTCGCCTCCGGTTGTATTTTCAGCCGTGTCTTCAACAACTTCTTCGGCAATTTCAGGATTGCCATTATTTTCTTCCGGTTCTTCGCCGGGTTCTTCGATTTGGTTCAATGTTCCTGATTCTGATGTAATGAATTCGTTCCCATCAGTCAATGCCGCGCCCGAAGATGGCCCCTCCTCTTCAATCAATTCCTCTTCTTCGGATTCATCATCGTAGGATTTGGTATCAAGCGCCGGCAGATCAGCTTCATGAGCCGCAACCAAAATGCCGTTGCTTGTAAACCGCATAATCTCAATCCCGGAATCAGACGGATTGGTGCCCGGATTCGGCGTGGCGTTGATAATCCAGTCGGTAGCAAGATGAGCATCATAGCCTTTGACAATTCGCGCCAGCGAAGTCCCCTCCGGCCCATCCGGCACAGAAGGACTCAACTGGGAATTGTCGTCGCCGTAGCTCATTGCATCTATATCAATGCTTAAAGCGTTTTTCAATATAACCGCGTCACCACTATTGGAAAGTCCGTTACCGATATCTGAACCGGAACTAATCACGATTTTCACCGCGCCCGTGGGAAGCGCCCACTTTGTCCAAGTTGAAGCATTCGGTGTTATCACCGCGAACCCATGGCTCGGGATGAGAATGGATGGTGATGTTGTCGCGAGTGTATCGCACAAATCCGCATCGCAAATCTGCCAGTTTTTGACGTCAACCGCCGCATCCGTCGGGTTATAAAGCTCAACCCATTCGTTCGTTCCTTCGGAGCCTTTTCCATCGCTCACATCATAATACACTTCGTTTATCACCAGATGCGTGGTCGGAGCGGGCGGAGCGCTGAAAGCGACTTCGAGCACCGGCCGTTCATCTTCGTGATCTTCCTCGCGCGAGCTGAATTTCCCTTCGCGCGAAGTTGCCGAATTCTCCACAGTATCATATATACTCCACCCATTATTTGAGAAAGTCCCCGCTACGAAACTCGCGACGTCTCCCGTTACATTCCAGGAAAGCCAAACATCATTAATAGTACCGGTTGATAGAGAATCTGTTATGGGGCTTGAAGTCGCCGGCTGATTATCCCAAATAATGCCGGACTCGGTCCACGAGGAGGATGAGCGCGCCAGCGCGTAAGTGCGGGATGAAGACGGCGCGTCATCCAGGAAAAGTTTCAACGCCGCCGAGACAATCGTGGTGCCAGTTGGGAAAAGGAAACCAAATCGGATAAATGCTCGTCTATTATCCCCGCCTGACTTAGATCTTACTTTCAGATCATGATTGCTCCCCTCATTGTCGTTTGGATCATTTTGATCAACATATGAGTCCGCAATCGGAGAAATATTATCATCGCCCGGTTCGGTTGGTGTCGACCATGTGCCACTTTCCACTAGATTGGAAATGGTTTCTATGTCGCTAAAGCCCGCTCCGCCACTCTGCTCGCCGTCAAAGTCAAAGTCAAAAGCGCAGCTTTTATTCTCCAAGCCAGCATCACTACCGATTAGAGAAACGGTAAAATTCCAGCTCTCCGGGTCATCAAAAACAAATGAACCAACATTAAAACCGCCCAAAAGACCGTTATACTCTTCCTCACCGTCAAGCTTAGCTATTATATTTAAAGATGCACAGAGTGTGCCGACAACATTAGTGGTTGAAGCGGTGTATTGAAAACCCAAACTGCCGTCGTTTATAATACCAACGGTACGCAAAGCATTGGCCGTTGGCGTAACCTTGGGCGTAAAATTAACCGGCGCGTCAAGTGAGAAATCAAGCGATCCCGCGCTTAAAATGTTCTCGGGGGAATTTTCTATATCGTTAAAATAAGCCAGCGTTTGGCCTATCGCGAAAAGACCGGACCAGTTTATTCCCACAATCAACATTAAAATCAGGCCCGCTTTCGCAATGCTGAATTTTTTTCTAAAGACGGCCTCCCAAAACGAGCGTTTCTGCGGCGCTGACGGCATGACTGCAAGTATCCTGCGAGAAATAGGAATCCTTATTGAAATAGGAATAATAAAGCGCCGCTCTCTTGACGAGACCAAAATTTTCCGCGTTTTTTTAACTCTTTTTGAAATCTTTCTCGCGGTTTTTGCTTTTTTCATACAACACTGTCTAATTTTCCTTTTTCGTCCTTCTTTCCGGATATCCGTTTTACCTCTTTCCAAATCTTCGCCCCTTCATCATAGACAATAATAAGCGCGGGAATCACAATAATCGCCAAAAATCCGTAAGGCCTTTTTGCGGCCTCCACCGCGTACCCGAGGTACGGAACAGAGACAAGCACTTTTCCTATAACTTTCTGATGGCTGATTTCAGTTGTGTCCCGCTCTTCATTGACATCTCCTTTCGTCACATACACGGGATTGCCCCGCTCAACTTTCATATCAACAATCCGGTGGGTGGTCGGCACTTTTTGGCCTCTGGCGTCTTTGAAATTTCCTTCAAAAGTAATTATATCTCCGATTTTATAAGACGAGGATGGTTTAATGAGCACAACGCTTCCGGTCTTTATAGCGGGCTCCATAGAGCCGGATTGCACCACCTTAATCTGGATATTCCCCGCTATTGGAAACGCGGAAACCAAAACCAAAATCGCAATCGCGGCAAGCGCGCCGAAAAAGACATAGTAGCCGATTCTTCCTAATTGTTTTATTTTGTCCAACTCCAAAGGCCTCAACCCCCTCCTTTTACGCCTTCGGGTGAAAAGGAGGGGGCAAGCCCGGTTAATCTTTGAGATTCTACGGAAGTACTACATCCTCACACTCGAAATTCGGATTGTTGCGGTACTGTTCGCCGTAGATAATAAGGTCAGCCAAGAGCGAGTCGGTCTGGGCTTTATTGCTCATCGGTGTCCCATCGCAAGTGACAGCTCCCGTGACGCCATTGATCACATGGTTCCCACCGCACAAACTCAACTGAATCATTTCAATGGGAATCGTCGGCGACAGAGGCCCCAGGCCATTGGTTGAATCGCGGACTGGGGAGAAATCACCTGCGAACACGTCGAAAAACTCATCCACTAGGATCGGCTCGCCGAGGTTGTGAACGCCATTAGGATTTGTGTCGCGCCAGATGAGGACGTCCACGTTTTCCGAAAGCTCCCCGTCGCTCAACGGAACATCTCCTGCGTCCTCCTCGGCCTCGGTCATAACATTTTCCTGATCGTCGAGATTCGGAGCACCGATGCAGACCCAGGCGTCATTACTTTCAACGTGAAGACTAATGCTCCGACGGTAGAGATCTGCCGGCTTCAGATCTTGAAGAGTAAAGAACTTTTGATTCGTCAGATTCGTTGGTTCCCAGCCGTCAGAAGTAAACTGGCCGTTGTAGGTGTGGCCAAAACTATCAACAGTGATATCAATTGACCCCGCCGTGAAGATATTTCCCGTTGAGGTCTCGGTGTCGTTGAAGAATGCCACTGTTGCTCCCGTTACCAACGCGGCGACAGCGACAACCAGGCTTCCACTAATAATAATCTTTTTCATGGTTGTTTAATTAACCAAGTAAAAGATTAGCGAGCTTGGCAGCTAAAGTCTGAGTTATTTCGAGACTGTACAGCACGGAAGCTGATGTCAGCCGTGAAGCTGTCGGTCTGCGTTATGTTGCTTGCCGATGAAGCGCCACTGCAAGTGAAACCGCCATCGCGCTCATCTATTCCGTTTTCTCCATCATTTTCGGTTGCTGGTGTCCAGTTACCATTAGGGCTGTTTTGCGGAAGTGGGGCAGGGGCAATATTGCCGAAGCACCAAGCTTTCGCAATGTAACGAGTTATTTCTCCGGGAAGAGGCGCTGGAACGTCATCACCAACCTCATTTTCCATTGTATCGCCCCAAATATTTTCATCAGAGTCAGCTAAGGTAACATTTGCCGTACCATTAATTCCAAGGCTGCCAAGTGTTCCACCGCTTGTCGGCGGAAGCTGATTTTCACCCTCCTCTAGCACATTGTCTCCGTCATCAGCCCACCAGATAAATTCAACCGCGCTTGCCAATTCACCATCGGTATCAGAGTTAAGCGGATTTACATCGCCGCAAGTTGAATCCCCCGCATCATTATCTTCCGGTTCAGTACAACCATTATCACGATTGGTTTTAAGAGTTACATCCGCGCAAACCCATGATGGGTTGTTATTGACGTGAAGGGAAATCGTATCTTCTCCGTCATCGCCTGGCTTTACATCAACAAAGTTAAAAAACTTCTCGATTGTAAGATCTCTCAAATCCCATGAGAGATTACTGGCAACTGAGTTGTAATAACTTTCGTTATCGACTTTCAAATCAATCGCGCCGGCGGTGAAGGTGTTGTCTCTTGATGTCTCGGTGTCCGAGAAGAAAGCCGTGGTGGCTCCCACAACAACTACGGCCACTGCCGCCAGCATACTCAAACTAATTAAGATTTTTTTCATTTTGTTTTATGTAATTTGTTTACCCTGTTAAATAATCGCTTTGCGATTGCCGCTTCGCGGCATTTAATAGGGTGAATAATTAACCTTTTAATAATCTGGTACTATTCGCCAATTCGCGCGAATTGGAGAATAGCACCGTTTGTCTTTATGTGAGATTCGCCGCTCACTCGGCATCGACCGGTGTTTTATATTTTGAACAATCAAGCCCTCACACTAATCCGAAGGATTCAGTTGTGGGGGCTCTTTTGGCCAAATGGATCCCCATAATTGGAGCCCGCGCATTGAACAATTCTATGGAATTGTTCAATCGCTATGACGAAGACGGCATTAAGCCAAAACGCTGACTATAATCTATGGAGGTTCAACTCCAATAAACTCAATAATGTATGCGCTCCATTGAAGACGTTCGCGCCCCACGCCATATGGGGGCTAAAGATCGAGCCCTAATACCGTATGGTACGGGGCTTACCTCCTCTGAATGGAACTCCTAACAATTTTAATGCTGCGTTTTTGGGATCGACCAATTCCTACCATTTCCTACCATAATCCCCAATTCCGTAATCCACAACTATAACTATTCGCTTATTCGCGCGAATTAGACCGATGAATTTATGAATTACAGATATTTGGGTTGGAAAGCCCAAACCTTATTTCCCGAGAAACCCTCGCGGAACAAAGTTCGAACTTTCTCTCTCCTAATCCATGAACGACATTCTCACATTCTGCAGAATGTGAGAATGTCGTTCATTATTACTGGCGCACCGGAAAAACAAAAAACTATCTTCCCATATCAAAAAAGAAGATAGCTTTTTCTGGAAATTGATTCGCCCGATCTCCAAGCGATCATACATGCCAATATACCCGCATCCCAGTTTCCCCCGTGGGAAGGGCTCATCCTCCAACAATTAAGACAGTTTGAATTATCCTAGGTAGCCAAAAATGTGTCAACCCCGTTAGAAATCCGCGCCCTCCTTCGGAGAAACGACGGCCACCTTGGGGAGGCTTATTTCTAACGGGGTCAATTGATTTTTCCAGATTGTTACCACAGTTTTCCCCATTGTTTTCAACAGATTTTACCCCCACGCTAATCAAGGCTTAATTACGTTCTTGGAGGCCTGAAAAGGCGAATTAAATCGAGCCTGGATTAGTGTGAGGAGTTTACCACAGGACAATTCCATAGAATTGTTCAATAACATTTTTTCTTGCTTTAGAATCTTACCTTCTATTCGCTTATTCCCGCACCTGCCCGCCTCCGGCGGGAATGAGAGAATGGTCAGATTATTGTTGTTTCCACTTCGGCTGTAAAGCGCGGAGGCAAGCCTCCGCGATGGAGGTCGAAGTGTCCTCCGGGAGCGAAGCGGAGTCGAAGGACTACCGCTCACTATCAACCCCTCGACGTCGCTCGGGATTGATAGTGAGCAAAGTCGAACCATCAAGCGCGGCGGTTTGTCCTTCAATTTCTTCAGAACCATGAGCGAGATCGAATAGCCGCCGCGTCTTTAACAGCAAGCGCGCAAAATCTCTCGTTCGTATAAGCAGGGTCTGACCCTCCTTTCCTTTCCGTTGTCTATGGAACAATTCTATGGAATTGTTCTGTTCGATATCCTATCCTGACTTTTCAAATCAACGGCCCTGCGCCAAGAGCGCGGGGTATAATATATAGGATATATATGGAGGTCGTATGTGGGTGCCAAACAAGGGGAAACAACAACGTTGTTCAGTTTGGCACCCGCATAGAATCTCCCTCTGGCAGGAAGCATCAACTAACCCCTTTGGAGTCGAGGGTATTGACTAAAGCCTGTGTTTATTTCAAAATTAGCTTAAAAAGTCTGTTCGAGAACAAATACGTCGTCTGCCGGGCACAATTTCCGCTTTACAAACCCCGCGATCCGAGTAACAATGGCGGAAAGGGTCAAAGGGCTTATCCGCATACTAATCAATCAAATATCAACCACTATGTCAACACTTAAACGAGTTGTAAACATATTCTTGCCGGCATCGATGGTGTTGGCGCCCCTCGTCGTTTTGGGTATCGGGATTAGCGCCATTCAGATTCCCGAGGCTCCCAGTGTCCCAGAGCGTCAGCTTCAGCGAAAAATTATTGTTTTTGAAAAAGACACGAGCGGTGCGGAGCGCAACGCCGTTCTCGGAGCGCTTGCGGAAAAACGCATCAAACGCCTGCACCGCGCCATTGACGCAGATGTGCTCGAAAATTTAAGCGCGAGTGATATCGCGGCGCTAAAACAAAATCCGAAAGTCGTGCGCGTGGATGACGACGTGACGGTTTTTGCGTTGCGCAAGCCCGGCGGAGATCCCGTTTCTCCGGCGGCTCAAACGCTTCCATGGGGCATCAATCGCATTGACGCAGAACTTGTATGGCCAACCGGCAACACGGCAAATCCGATTAAGGTTGGCGTAATTGATACCGGAATTTCTCTGACTCATCCGGATCTTGCCGCAAACATCCAAGGCGGATACAACGCCATCCGTCCATCAAGAAGCGCTAACGACGACAACGGGCACGGATCGCACGTTGCCGGCATCATCGCCGCAATCAATAACTCAAGCGGCGTTGTCGGCGCGGCGCCTCAAGCTGATCTCTACGCTATTAAAGTATTGAGTGCCAGCGGCTCCGGATATCTCTCCGACGTGATTGAAGGAATTGACTGGGCTATCGCAAACGGTATGCAGGTTACCAATATGAGTCTCGGCACCAGCGCGAATATTGAATCAATGCATGAAGCAGTTATTCGCGCGAGAGACGCGGGAATTGTGCAGGTTGCAGCAGCCGGAAATGACGCCACGAAGCCCGTAATCTACCCCGCGGCCTATCCGGAGGTCATCGCGGTTTCGGCAACTAATTCGAATAACGTTATCGCTTCTTGGTCAAGCCGCGGACCGGAGGTGGATCTCGCCGCGCCCGGTGTTAGCATCTACTCGACATATAAAGGCACGGGCTATGCAACGCTCTCCGGCACCTCAATGGCTTCGCCGCATGTGGCTGGCGCGGCAGCGCTTCTATTGAATACTCCAGTAGGTTCGAATGACGCAAACGGCAGCGGCGGTTGGGATCCTAATGAGATTCAAACACGTCTGCAAGCAACATCGGTTGAACTTGGCGCCATCGGGTTCGATCCGCTCTACGGCTGGGGCCTTGTCAACGCTTGGGCCGCCACGCAATAAGTTCTAGTCTTGGCTAACTAGTGAGAAACGCAAAACGTCCGCTCCTTCGAGCGGACGTTTTGTTGTACCAGTGTACAGCTTTGAATACTATTTTGGATACTATTCGCTTATTCGCACGAATTAGACCGATGAATTTATGAATCTCCACGCCCTTCCGGGCATGCCCCCACCACCAATATCTTGGCGGAGAGGTGTAGTATCTCTCATTCCTCACTGCGCGAGACAGTTTTCTTCCGTTCCTCCGTGACCTTCCAGTAGAGCTGAACTTGGCTCTACAAAGCTGGTCAGCCTTGCTGTGGTCTCCTGGGTGTGGGGATGAAGAACTGACTGGTATAGTGTTCCGGATTTAATATTTTGAATTTTTTGCTAAATGTGACCAAGCTCGTCGATCTTATGGTCATGCAGATAGAGAAGCACGAACCCGATAATGAGGCCGGCAATCGCAAGCGTGATAGAAATCTTGCCGAAAAGCCAATGGTCCACAAAATCCAGCAATACCCATACGCCGCGCCAAATCAGCACTACGCCGATCACCGCGTATAAACTCCCCGAAACTCTTTGTATAATATTTTTCATAAATTATGAATTATATTTGTTTATATTTTAAAACTTTAAGTTTTGGAATTGTTGGGAAATTGATTATTGAAAATTGTAAATTATGTCGTTAGTAACCTTCTAATTTGCGAATTAAGTTGTGCGTCCGCATCTTTTCGATGGCCTTGGCCTCGATTTGGCGGATGCGCTCGCGCGTGACACCAAACTCCTTGCCGACCTCCTCCAGCGTATGGGTAATCCCGTCATCAAGCCCGAAACGCATACGGAGGATTCTCTGTTCGCGCGGAGTCAGATCCGAGATAATCCGAGAAACCTGTTCGCGGAGAAGTCTCCGGGATGCGGCCTGCGACGGAGAGAGCGTCTTGTCATCCACGATGAATTCTCCTAGCGTAGAATCCTGATCGTCGTCATCCCCCACCGGCGCTTCCAAAGACACGGTCTCCTGCGAGATTTTTTGGATGTAATGGATTTTGCCGACATCCACCCCCATCTCGGAGGCGATCTCCTCCGGCAGAGGCTCGCGGCCAAGGTCCTGCAGGAGCCGGCGCTTAACCTGCTGATATTTTGAAATCGTTTCCACCATGTGCACCGGAATGCGGATGGTGCGCGCCTGGTCTGCCAGCGCCCGCGTCACCGCCTGTCTGATCCACCAAGTAGCATAAGTTGAAAATTTAAATCCCTTACGGTAATCGAACTTCTCGACCGCCTTAAAAAGACCGATATTCCCTTCCTGGATCAAATCGAGAAGCGTCAGATGCGGAGAACGGCCGACGTATTTTTTGGCAAGCGATACCACAAGCCGTAAGTTCGCCTGGGTCAGTTTTTGCTTAGCCTCTTCGTCGCCCCCTTCGATGCGTCGGGCTAATTCTTTTTCTTCGTCTCCGGTAAGCAGAGAGATGCGCCCGATTTCCCGCAGGTACATCTGCACCGAATCCGAAGAAAGATGTTCCAGATCAACCTCCTCCTCCCGCCGCTTTCTCTTGCCTTTACCTTTGGGAAGCGCCGTGCCCTCCTCTACCACATCCAAAAACTCGCGCGTTTCAAGAACTTCCACGCGCGCGTTCTCGAATTTCTGATACAAAGACTCCAAAAGCCCGATATCGGTCTCAATCGTCGGAAATTCACGCATAATTTCCGCGTAAGTTACGAATCCGCGGCTGCTGCCTTTCCTGACGAGATCCTCAATCTTAGCTTCAACCCGCTGTCGCTCGGCCGCGGCTTTTGTGATTTTTTTTGCCGGCCGCCTACGAGGCGCCATTTTTTTCTTTACCGCTTTTGATTTGCGCTTGATAATTTTCTTTCTTGGCCTGACTTTTGTTCTTTTTCTTTTGGCTGGCCGCTTTGATTTCATACAATATTTCTGAATTAGATTTTGCTAAGAATTTCGGCAACTTGCTTGAATTCCTGCAAGAGCGTCTGCAGACGCGCGAGATCCGACGCCTTCTCCGCCTCACTGATAGACTCCGCAAGAACAATCAACCGCTCTTTCACTCGCTCTCGCTCCACCTCACGAATGCAAGCGGCAATCTCGGCGCGCGCGTCTTTCACGTCCTGGAAGAGCGCCTCAACTTCAAATATCAAACGATCCGCATAGTCTCGCCATTCTTCCGGCACGCGAGCAAGCATCGCCGTCACATCGTCGGCAAGAGCCGCCGCGCCAGCCAGCGCTTCAAAAATCTCGCCATGCGGGCTTATAGCGAAAAGAAGCAACCGGTCATGCCCGACTAGCAATTCGCGCGCCTCCGGATACAAAAGATATCCTCCGAGGATCCGCTCTTCAAGCTTATGCGTCTTTAACTTCGGCGCGCCTTGAGACTCTACGCTAAAACTCGATGGCTGGTCAATAACCCGCTCGTATCTTTTAAGCTCGGCCCATACCGCATCTTCCTTAACGCCCAAAAGCTCCGCCATCTTAGAAACCCAATGCGCTTTCTCAATCTGATTCCCGATCTTAGAAACCTCGGGCAGGAGATACCGGCTAAAATCTTTTTTCCCTTCCGGGGTTTTCAGCGAATACTTCTTAATCGCCCGCCCCAGAAAAAAATCCATGATCGAAACGGATTCGTCAACCGCCTTGACCCAAACTTCCGGATTTTCCAGAACTGCGTCGGCCGGATCCTTGCCTTTTGGAATCACCGCGACCTTGCGGTTTAAATCAAGCTCGGCCGCCAAATCCAGACTGCGCTTGGTTGCCGTCTCCCCCGCCTCATCCGCGTCAAACGACGCCACCAGCGTATCCGTCAAGCGCCGGAGCTGTTCCAAGTGGCGCGCGGTGAGCGCCGTCCCGGAAACGGCAACGGTCTCCGTAACCCCGGCTTGGTGCGACATCACCACGTCCATCTGCCCCTCGACTACCACAACTCGATTCTTCTTGCGGATAGCGTCTTTGGCTTTGTCGAAGGCGAAAAGCGCGCGCGATTTGTCGTAAATCATCGTTTGGGGAGAATTCACGTATTTCGGCTCATCCGTCTTTTTGCCTCGTTCAAAAATGCGGCCGGAAAATGCGATGATCTTCCCGCTTGCGTCGGCAATGGGAAACATGACGCGGTTGCGAAACCTGTCATAGTACGAATCCGCCCGCTTCTCGCTCCTGATCCCAAGGCCTGAAGCGACAAATTCGTCGGCGCTGAATTCTTTCGCGCGCAAAAAGTTCCAGAGAGAATCCCACGAATCCGGAGCATACCCGATACGAAATCCCGTGATTGTTTCATCCGTTAAGCCGCGGCGCTTCAGGTAATCAAACACTGCAGGATTCTTGGCAAGCTGCAACTGGAAAAATCCGGCCGCCACTTCGGAAATCGCGTACATCCGCTCACGCTCCGTCCGTAGGCGCGGATCTTCGCGTTTTAACTCAACGCCGGCGCGCTCCGCTAATTGTTTCAAAGCATCGCGAAATTCAAGATTTTCCGTCTCCATCAAGAATTTAAAAATGTCTCCTCCACGAGAACATCCGAAACAATGCCAGGTCTGCCGCGTCGGCGAGACGATAAAAGAGGGGGTCTTTTCCGAATGAAACGGACAAAGCCCCTTCCAATTAACGCCGGCTTTCGCGAGCCGCACATACTGCTGGACAAACGGCACAATATCCAGCCGCGATTTAATTTCCTGAATTACGGGATCGGACACGTTGCAATAATTATTGACCTATTAATTCAAATTTTCAACGCCGCCTCATATCTATCGCTTCGGCAGTTTCTTAGCGTTTTTCTGGAGCCAAACTTGGAGTTTCCCCATGCTAATTTCTTTGGTTGCGACCGCTAAGATAGTTTTCTCCGCCGCTTTGTTGCTCGCGGTAAACTCATAACCGTTTATACTCAAAAATCTAGCTGCGGCGACAAGCGCTGTCCGCTTATTGCCATCGATAAAAACATGATAATTAGCGACGGCCTCAAGCAATACAGCCGCTTTTTCAAACGGGCCTTTATACAGCTCTTTTCCGCCGAAGCGCGACTGCGGCTTATATGCGATGGATTGCAAAAGGCTTAGATCACGCACCCCGTGAGCGCCGCCCGTGTCATCTATCACTAATGCGTGCAATACCAAGATCTCCTCTGCCGAGAGATAACGCATGCTCACTTCTGTGCCAGCGCTTCCAGCGCCAAGCGGTATTTTTCAATAAATTTCTTCGTCCAAACAATCAGTTCTCTGTCCACCTCAATCGATGGCTCAATGACAACTTTCTTTTGGGCTTTATCAATGGAAAGCGACACGGCATCTCCAATCTTAAGCCCGAGCTCTGCCAGCGATTTTTTGGGAATGGTAACGGCCGCCGATGTGCCGACCCTCAACACTTTTTGTATCATACTAGGAAATTAACGATTATAATATTATTATAGCGAGTCCCAAATCC
>Ga0209514_10006522_pt1 | contig 14268 bp, 7 predicted proteins | sample Subgrocontami58m_FD_187452 | JGI IMG/M metagenome (GOLD analysis project Ga0209514, IMG submission 187452) | Subsurface groundwater microbial communities from S. Glens Falls, New York, USA - GMW37 contaminated, 5.8 m (SPAdes) (version 3) | ecosystem: Environmental > Aquatic > Deep subsurface >...
CGGCGAGGAACAGATCGCCGGAATAATGGCTGTGGATCAGGTGCGCGATGACCTCGGTGTCGGTCTGCGACTCGAAGGCGTAACCGCGGGCTTTCAGGCGCGTGCGCAGCTCTTCGTAGTTCTCGATAATGCCGTTGTGAACCACCGCGATTTCGTCGCGGCTGAAAATCGGGTGGGCGTTGACCGTGACCGGCGCGCCGTGGGTGGCCCAGCGCGTGTGGCAGATGCCGGTAGAGCCGCTAAACCCGGACTCGCGCACCTGCGCATCCAGGTCGGCGACCCGCGACACGGTGCGCGCTCGCTGCAGCCGGCCGCCGCCGGGGTCGTAGACGGCGACGCCGCAGGAGTCATAGCCGCGGTATTCGAGCCGGCGCAGACCTTCGATCAGCACGGGGACGATGTCGCGCCGGGCGACCGCGCCGACTATGCCGCACATCTACTGTTTGCCCCTCATTTCTCTTTCACCGGCCGCTTCCAGGCTGGGATGGTGACCTGCTTGGCGCGCGAGATGGTGAGCGCGCCTTCCGGTGCATCCTTGGTCAGCGTCGTGCCCGCGCCCAGGGTGGCGCCCTTGCCCACCCGCACCGGCGCCACCAGTTGGGTGTCGGAACCGATGAAGACCTCGTCCTCGATGATGGTGCGGTGCTTATTGGCGCCGTCGTAATTGCAGGTGATGGTGCCGGCGCCGATGTTGACGTCGCGCCCAACTGTGGTGTCACCGATATAGGCGAGGTGGTTGGCCTTGGAGCGCGCCGCGATCTGGCTCGCTTTCACCTCGACGAAATTGCCGATATGCACCTCCTCGGCGAGCTTGGCGCCGGGGCGCAGCCGCGCGTACGGGCCGATGCGGCAGCGCGCGCCGATGTCGGCTTCATCCAGATGGCAGAAGGGTTCGATGCGCGTGCCCGCGGCGACCTTTACATTGCGCAGCACGCAGTTCGCGCCGACGCTGACGCCTGCACCGAGCACGACCTCGCCCTCGAACACGCAATTGACGTCGATGGCCACATCACGCCCGCAGACGAGGCGGCCGCGCACGTCGATGCGCGCCGGATCCGCCAGCGTGACGCCGCCGTGCATCAATGCGGCGGCAACGCCGCGCTGGAACGCGCGCTCGAGCTCGGCCAGTTGCGTTTTGCTGTTGACTCCCAGGATTTCCCAGGCCGCGCCCGGCGCAGCCGACTTGATCGGCACCCTGTCCGCCACCGCCGCGGCGACCACATCGGTGAGGTAATACTCCTTTTGCGCATTTTTGTTCTTCAAGCTTGCCAGCCATTGCTTCAGCCGCGCGGTCGGCAGCACCATGATGCCGGTGTTGATTTCGCGCAGCGCGCGCTCGGCCTTGGTCGCGTCCTTTTCCTCGACGATGCGCCTCACCGCGCCGCGGCTGCGCACGATGCGGCCATAGCCATACGGGTCGTCCAGTTCGAGCGTGAGCAGGGCCACGCCCTTGCCCGCCGCGCGGCACAGCGTTGTTAGCGTCTCGGCCCGGGTGAGCGGCACATCGCCGTACAACACCAGGGTCGGAACCTTGGGATCGAGATGCGGCAGCGCCTGCGCCAGCGCATGCCCGGTGCCCAACTGCGGCTCCTGCCGGGCCCACACCAGGTCCGGCTGGGCGATGGTCTCGCGCACGCGCTCGCCGCCGTGGCCGTAGACGATGCAGATGACGCCGGGTTTGAGGCTGCGCGCCGTGTCAACGACATGCGCAAGCAAAGGCCTGCCCGCCAACCGGTGCAGCACCTTGGGTAAATCCGAGTGCATGCGCTTGCCTAGGCCGGCGGCGAGGATGACGACGTTCATGAAATTCGATTTCTGGCGGTGGCCGAAATGATACCACGCTGCTCCGCGCGCTCGCCTCGTAGGCCGGAGCATTGCGGTATATATTACAGCTTGCCTTCCCCCGGCCTGCCGGCGCTCCGTCGGCCCGATCAAGCCCGGCACCAGGCGAGCCGTATCGGCCAATAAATGATAACGTCTTTGTCCCGGGAGACAGCATGCATCGTTTGAAGCTTCTGGTGTCAAGTGCGCTGGCCGCGGGCGTGCTGCTTTTCGCGGGCACCCCGGCCGCAGTTTCAGCCGACGAGGGCGGCGTCAGAGACAAGCTCTGGAGGATAGTCACAAGCTGCCTCGGCCCCGAGGACGCCGGGTATTGCCGGCGTTGCGATTCTCCGCGAGTCGACACGGCGTGTCCGCATGGCGGCCGGTGCGAGGACACGACAGAGGTTTGGCGCGAGACAAACGAGTTCGTCGCCATACGCGACATCAAAATGTGCTCCTGCCCCGCCGGATTCGTGCATGGGCTCGCGCTACCGCGCGCCAGGGTCAAGGGAATCGAGGCGTCGCCGCTTCCAGATGGAATCTGGGCGTTCGCCTGGGCCGTCGCGCAGGAAAAGATCGCCGACGAATCCACTATCGCGCTCGTCGTGAATTCGGTGCGCAGGCGCTCCCAGGACCAGTTGCATGTCCACTTGGTACGCCTGCGCGACGACGCGCGCCAGAATTTCACCGGACGAATCGCGTCCGTGTCCCGCCTCGACGCTGTCTGGAGCGCCGCGCGCCAGCTCACGGCGAATCAGCCGCCCCTGAAAGACTACAACGTGCTTGTCGCCAGCGATCTCAAAGGCGGGTTCGAAGTGCTGGTCGAGAGCAACGAGAGGAGTCTTGAGCGCACCTACACGCAAAGGACTTGCCGGTGAACGTGACAACGCGACCAAATCCGTTCAACACCAGCGTCTGGATACGCGCCGGCTGGGTGGCGCTGCTACTGTACGTCATTTATGCCGCTTCGCGCCTGGAAATCACCTGGGCGCGCTTCCTGGTCGGGCTGGACAACGGGGCGAAGTTCATCGGCCGCATGCTCCCGCCCAATATCGCGCAGCCGGACAGCCTGTTGAAGGGCCTCACCGAAAGCCTGGAGATCGCCATCCTCGCCTCTTGTCTCGGCATCCTGATATCGCTGCCGGTGGGCCTGCTCGCCTCGAGAAACCTCATGCCGGTGTGGGCGACCTGGCCGGCGCGCATGTGCATCGCCCTGTGCCGTTCGTTTCACCCGGTGATCGTCGCCATCCTGTTCGTCAAGGCGGTGGGCTTCGGCGCGCTCGCGGGGATACTCTCGCTGATGGTGGCCTCGGTCGGCTTCATCGGCAAGCTATTCGCCGAGGCGATCGAGGAGATCTCGCTCAAGCAGGTCGAAGCAGTGCGCGCCACCGGCGCGCCGTTCATGAACGTCATCACCTACGGCGTGTTGCCGCAGGTGTTCGCGCGTTTCGTCGGCTTCGCCACCTATCAGCTCGACTCGAACCTGCGCAACTCCACCATGGTCGGCATCGTCGGCGCCGGCGGCATAGGCGCAACGCTGTTCTCCGCGTTCCAGCGCTTCGACTACGATTTCGTCTGTGCCATCCTGCTCTCCATCATCGGCATGATCATGCTGGGCGAAGTACTGGCGGGCTGGGTGCGCGCGGTGTTCCTCGAGCGCGGCAAGGTAGAACAAGAATGAGCGGGTCGCAGGGGTTCGAGGCAGCAAGAACCTGGCGGCGCTTCACGCCGGCGCAGCGCCTGGCGCGCTTTGCCGTCTATCTCGCACTCGTCATCGCCATCGTCGCCTCGGCGCGAACCGTGGAGGTCATTCCGGAGTTCCTCTACGACGCGCCGGAGCAGATGCAGGACCTGCTCGCACGCATGTGGCCGATCGCCTTCTACCACTATCCGCTGGGCGTGCACGACGCCCTCATGGACACCCTGCACATCGCCTCGCTAGGCACCATCCTGGCGGTGATCATGGCGTTCCCGATCGGCCTTCTCGCCGCGAACAACGTCACCCCGAACAAGATCGTCAACTATTTCGCCAAGCTGCTGCTGGTATCCAGCCGCTCGGTGAACTCGCTGGTGTGGGCGCTGTTGTTCGTCGCCGTATTCGGCCCCGGCGCGCTCGCCGGCACGCTGGCGATCGCGTTTCGCTCCATCGGCTTCGTCGGCAAGCTCGTCGGCGAGGCCCTGGAGGAAGCCAACCGCGGCCCGATCGAAGCCCTGCAGGCGGCGGGGGCACCCTGGTTCTCGGTCCTCGCCAAGGCTTACTGGCCGCAGGTCGAGCCGGCATTCTGGTCGGTGGTGTTGTTCCGCTGGGACATCAATGTGCGCGAATCGGCGGTGCTCGGGCTGGTGGGCGCCGGCGGCATAGGCATGGCGCTCGACACCGCGTTGAACCTGTTCCAGTGGGACCGGGTGGCGATGGTGCTGTTCGCCATATTCACGGTTGTGATCCTCGCCGAAATTGCGGTAACCTATATCCGCAAGCGTCTAATCTAATGCCCTTGGAGCGCGTCGCTCCAGCCTGGAATGGGTCTTGAACGCGACGGTCAAATCGGCATCCTGTGCGTCCTACAGGCAGGACTCGCCGCCATCCCCAGGGCCATTGCAGCCGGCGCGGCCGGGATGGACAGGCGTCAATCCGGGAACGATTAACCATTCAACATTAAATATCTGGTTTAACTTATTGTGTTTATATCAAAAATATTGTACCGTTATGTGAGCGGCACAACATATTGATTGGGCGCATCGCGTGAACGGGAGGCTTGCGTGCAAAATTACTTCACTCAGAATTCTTTCAGCCGGAACATTTCGAGATTCTCCGCATCGCTCTTCCTGGCTGCGATGGTAGGCGTACTCGCCGGTTGCAGCGGGGGATCGGACTCCCCTACCGCGGCAGCGAGCGCAACCACGCCCACCACGCCCACCACGCCCACCACGCCCACCACTCCCGTGGCTCCCGCGGCGGCGTCGCTGCAGTTGCTGGTAAGCAGCCCGCAGATGCCTTCCTCCGGGGGAAGTCCGGTGGACCTGACTGCCATCGTGCTAAGCGCGACCAAGCAGACACTGAGCGGCAAGACGGTGACATTTACAGCGGGTACTGCTACCGATACTGCGTACGTGGACAATGTCAGCGCCAGCGGCGTATCCGATGCGAACGGGCGGGTCACGGCCAAGCTCAATCTAGGCGGCAACAAGGTGAACCGCACGATTAAGCTTACGGCCACTGCCGACTCCGCCAACGCGGAGAACTCCGTTGATGTCACCGGCACGGGGATCACCGTCAGCGGCACCAGTTCGATCGCGTTTAACGACATCGCGAAGCTTATTTTCGCGGTCAAGGATTCAAGCGGGACTGCCCTGCCGAACATGACGGTGAACTTCAACTCGGAGAACGGCAATACCATTTCGCCTGCGACGGGCGTCACCGACACCGCGGGTCAGATCATCGCTAGCGTCAAGGCCGATTCCTTGCTAGCCGTTACACTGGGGAAAGACGTGATCACCGCCAACGCGGTCGCCGACACCACGACCTACGCAAGCGTGAAACAGCCGCTGACCATTAGCAGCGCGAGTTTCGCGTTCACTGCCCCAGCGGTAGCTACGGAAATACCTCTAACACCGGCCACGGGTAGCGCGCCGACGGTGACGGTTGAATGGGCTGATGCCGCATCGTCCCCGATTGGCAAGACAGTGTATTTTACGACCACCCGCGGCACCATTGCCGGCGGCACCGTTACCCCTGACAGTTCAACTCTGCCGGCAACAGGCAAAGTCGGCGTAACGGTTTCATCCGCGACGGCAGGACCGGCGATCATCACCGCCTCCGGACCGGGCGGCACACCAGCCGCCACTCGCGAAGTGGTATTCGTCGCGACCAGCGCCAACAACGTCACGGTGCAGGCTGTTCCCGGCACGATCCAAGTCACGACCGGCGTGGCATCCCAAACAAACAACAGTTCAACGATTTCGGTGTTGGTGCGCGATAAAGCCAACAACCTGGTAAAGAACGCTGGCGTGAGCTTTACCGTTACCGTAGATCCCAGCGGCGGCGCTCTTAAGTCGGCGAGAGCGATAACCGATGTCAACGGCTCCGCTTCGGTGATCTACACCGCAGGCACAACCAGCAGCGCGTCCAATGGGGTGACCATCCAGGCCACGGTGACCGACATCAACGGGGTCCCGATTATCCCGGTGGTGATGAACACCACGAACCTGACTGTCGCCGGGCAGGTGCTGGAGGTGCGGCTGGGCACCGATAATCTGGTCGGAGGAACCGCTCCAGTCTACACCAAGACCTACGTCGCTATGGTTACCGACGCCGCGGGAAATGCGGTAGTCGGTACTGAAGTACGATTTGCCTTGCGCCCGAGCAGGTATTTCAAGGGTTACTACACGTTCGATGGTGTTCGGCTAGTTTGGGTGCAAACGATAACTGCAACCTGTCTCAACGAAGATCTGAATTTCAATGGCATTCTGGATGTGCCGCCGGTGGTCTTGGTGAACGAAGACGACAAACTATCTAATGGCAACGGCAACGGACGTCTTGACCCGGGGAACGTAGCCACCGTAACTGGTACTGGCATAACTGACGCCAGCGGTGTCGCGACTGCTACCATTACCTATCCGAGGGATCGCACCGGGTGGGCTGAGCTAATACTTGAAGGCCGCGCCGGTGTTATCGGCAACGATCCTCCCGACGTTCGTACGCTTGTCTTACCCGGTGCGAGCAAAGACTTCGTCGACGCTGACGTGCTGCCGCCGGGAGCAATTAGCCCGTATGGTACCGGTGACCCGAACGCTAGCATATTCACAAACCCGGTCATCCTGCCCAACTTAGCGGTTGTGACATGCCGTGACACGAACTAGGCCGGCAGTTTCGAATGGCGCAGCGATTACCGGTTTAGATCGCGGTCAAGTGTGTCCTCGTACCCGGGAGCGCAGCCTGAGGCGGCGGTCCAGGTGCGTTTTCTGCCATGATCGATCGCATCTGCCGCAGACGCGGCAGATCGCGCGCTGCCGCAACTACCGCGGCAGTTCCGAAGTTCCCATCAGGAACTCGTCCACCGCGCGGGCGCATTGCCGCCCTTCGCGAATCGCCCAGACCACCAGCGATTGGCCGCGGCGCATGTCGCCGGCGGCAAACACCTTGCAGTCCGACGTCTGGTAGGAGCCGGCGCCGTCGGTCGTGGCCTTGACGTTGCCGCGCGCGTCTTTCGCCAGCCCGAGTTCGTCGATCAGCCCCATTTGCACCGGGCCGAGGAAACCCATGGCGAGCAGCACCAGATCGGCTTCGACCTCGAACTCGGTGCCCGGGACCTCGGCCATTTTTTCGTCCTTCCACTCGAGGTGCGCGGCAACCAGCTTTTTCACCCTGCCGTCCGCGCCCTCGAAGCGCTTGGTCGCCACGGACCAGTCGCGCTCGCAGCCTTCCTCCTGCGAACTGGAAGTACGCAGCTTGATCGGCCAGTAAGGCCATACCAAAGGCTTGTTCTCCTGCTCCGGCGGCTGCGGCAGCAGCTCGAACTGGGTCACCGACGCCGCACCCTGGCGATTGGAAGTGCCGACGCAATCGGAGCCGGTGTCGCCGCCGCCGATGACCACCACGTGCTTTCCGGTCGCCATGATCTGCCCTGCGACTTTGTCGCCGGCCACCACCTGGTTCTGCTGCGGCAGGAATTCCATGGCGAAATGCACGCCCTTCAGTTTGCGTCCGGGGACCGGCAGGTCGCGCGGATGCTCCGCGCCGCCTGATACGACCACGGCGTCGAATTCCTGCAGCAGCTTTTTCGCGGGCAGCGCGTTCTTCGCACTGCCGCCGACGGCTTGGTTCACCTTGAACTCCACGCCCTCGGCGCGCATCTGCTCCACGCGCCGGTCGATCAAGTGCTTTTCCAGCTTGAAGTCGGGAATGCCATAGCGCAACAAGCCGCCGATACGGTCGTTCTTCTCGTACAGCACCACTTCGTGCCCGGTGCGCGCCAGTTGTTGCGCGCAGGCCAGGCCCGCGGGGCCGGAGCCGACGATCGCGACCTTCTTGCCGGTCTTGCACGCAGGTGGCTGAGGCAATACCCAGCCCATCTCCCAACCCTTGTCGATAATGGCGTGCTCGATCGACTTGATGCCCACCGGGTCATTGTTGATATTGAGCGTGCATGCCGCCTCGCACGGCGCCGGACAGACGCGGCCGGTGAATTCCGGGAAATTGTTGGTCGAATGCAGCGTCTCCAGCGCTTCGCGCCAGTCCTGTTTATAGACCAGATCGTTCCAGTCTGGAATGATGTTGTTGACCGGGCAGCCGCTCATGCAAAAGGGTGTGCCGCAGTCCATGCAGCGCGCTCCCTGCACCGCCGCCTCCTGATCGGACAGGTGCCGCACGAACTCGTGGTAATGCTTCTTGCGCGTCTTTGGGGCTTCGCTCGCCTCCTGCAGCCGCTGGAACTCCATGAAACCGGTTATCTTGCCCATTTACATTAATCCAAAGTCCAAATTCGCTTTACCACAGAGGACGCAAAGGACACAAAGGACTTCCGCAGGTTCTTGCTTTTCCTCTGCGCCCTTTGCTTCCTCTGCGGTCAATGCTTTTTCAGTTCAGGCCGCCAGCTTGCCGCCCTTGGCTGCGAGATCGCCGAGCGCGCGCCGATACTCGTGCGGGAAGATCTTGACGAACTTCGCGCGGTACTGCGCCCAGCCATCCAGTACCTTTTTCGCCTGCGCGCTGCCGGTGTATCTGGCGTGGTTCTCCACCAGGCGTTTGAGCACGGCTTCGTCAGCCTGCCCAAGATGCCAAAGACCGCGCGCGAGCTTGCCCTCCTGCTCCGCTTCGGTGAGCACCGGCTCGATCTGTACCATCGCCGTGTTGCAGCGCTCCCCGAAGGACCCGGCCTCGTCGAGTACATAGGCAATGCCGCCGGACATGCCCGCGGCGAAATTGCGCCCCGTCATCCCCAGCACCACCACCGTGCCGCCGGTCATGTACTCGCAGCCGTGATCGCCCGTGCCTTCGACCACCGTACTCGCGCCAGAATTGCGCACCGCGAAGCGCTCACCGGCGACACCGCGAAAATAGGCCTCGCCCGCGATCGCGCCGTACAACACCGTGTTGCCGATGATGATGTTCTGCGTCGGCTCGCCGCGAAACTTGGCCGAGGGCTGCACCACGATGCGCCCGCCCGATAGCCCTTTGCCGCAATAATCGTTGGTGTCGCCGATCAGGTCGAGCGTGATTCCCTTGGCCAGGAACGCGCCGAAGCTTTGTCCGGCAGTCCCGGCAAACTTGATCTGTATCGTGTCGTCGGGCAAGCCGGCATGACCATAGCGCCGCGCGATTTCCCAGGACAACATAGTGCCGACGGTGCGATTGATATTGCGTATGGGCATGTCGATCGCGACCCGCTTGCCGTGTTCCAGCGCGGGCTTGGCAATTTCGATCAGGCGATGGTCGAGCGCGCGCGCAAGGCCGTGGTCCTGCTCCTCGCACTTGTGCCGCGCCACTTCCGCGCCGACCTGCGGTCGGTAAAAAATGCGCGAGAAGTCCAGCCCTTTTGCCTTCCAGTGCTCGATGCCTCGCTTCATTTCGAGCAGATCGGAGCGGCCGATCAACTCGTTCATGCTGCGCACGCCGAGTTGGGCCATGATTTCGCGCGCCTCTTCGGCGACGAAGAAGAAGAAGTTGACCACGTGCTCGGGCTTGCCCTGAAATTTGCGACGCAACGCCGGGTCCTGCGTGGCCACGCCCACCGGACAGGTGTTGAGGTGGCATTTGCGCATCATGATGCAGCCCTGGACCACCAGCGGCGCGGTGGCGAAACCGAATTCATCGGCGCCGAGCATGGCGCCGATAACCACGTCGCGGCCGGTCTTCATTTGGCCATCGACTTGCACCGCAATGCGGCCGCGCAAGCGGTTCAACACCAGCGTCTGCTGCGTTTCAGCCAGGCCCAGCTCCCACGGCGTGCCGGCATGCTTGATCGAAGACCAGGGCGAAGCGCCGGTGCCGCCGTCGTGGCCGGAAATGGTGACATGGTCGGACTTGGCCTTGGACACGCCCGCGGCCACCGTGCCCACGCCGGTCTCGGACACGAGCTTGACGCTGATCGATGCCGTCGGATTGGCGTTCTTCAGGTCGTGAATCAGCTGCGCCAGATCCTCGATCGAATAGATGTCGTGATGCGGCGGCGGCGAGATCAGGCCCACGCCCGGAACCGAGAAACGCAATTGCGCGATGTACTCGGACACTTTGTGACCGGGCAACTGGCCGCCTTCGCCGGGCTTGGCGCCCTGCGCCATTTTGATCTGGATCTGGTCGGCGCTCGCCAGGTATTCGGCGGTGGCGCCGAAGCGGCCCGAGGCGACCTGCTTGATTTTCGAGCGCAGCGAATCGCCTTCTTGCAGCGCAATGTCCCGTTCTATGTTGTGTCTGCCCAGGCGCCGAGCCAGCGTCTCGCCGGCCTTCGCCACTGCGTAGCGATTCGGATCCTCGCCGCCTTCGCCGGTATTGGACTTGCCGCCGATACGGTTCATCGCGAGCGCGAGCGTGGTGTGCGCCTCGATCGAGATCGAACCGTGAGACATGGCGCCAGTGGAAAAGCGCTTGACGATCTCTTTCGCCGGTTCGACTTCGTCCAGCGGAATCGGCTGCAGTTGCCCGAACTTGAACTCGAACAGGCCGCGGAAAGTCATGTGCCGCATGGACTGGTCGTTGATGATCTGCGCGTATTCCCGGTAGGTCTCGAAACTGCCTTGTTTGGTCGAATGCTGCAGCTTCGCGATCGCGTCCGGGGTCCACATATGCTCTTCGCCGCGAATGCGGAACGCGTACTCGCCGCCTGCGTCCAGCGCATCGGCCATCACCGGATCTGCGCCGAACGCCTGACGGTGCAGTCGTATCGCCTCCTCGGCCACTTCAAACAAGCCTATGCCCTCGACGTTGGAGGCGGTGCCGGTGAAATATTTCGCGACCAGCTCACGCGACAGGCCCACCGCCTCGAATATCTGCGCCCCGGTGTAGGACATGTAGGTGGAAATGCCCATCTTGGACATCACCTTCATCAGGCCCTTGCCGATGGCCTTGACGTAATTCTTGATCGCTTTGCCGCCATCGATACCTGCAGGCAATAGCCCCTGCATATTGAGCAAGGTTTCCAACGCGACATAAGGATGGATCGCTTCTGCGCCGTAGCCCGCAAGCAGCGCGAAATGATGCACCTCGCGCGCCGAGCCGGTTTCCACCACCAGCCCCGCGCTGGTGCGCAGGCCCTTGCCGACCAGATGTTGGTGAACGGCCGACACTGCCAGCAACGCCGGAATCGCCACATTGTCGCAATCCAGACGGCGGTCGGAGACGATGATGATGCTGTAACCCGAGCGAACCGCGTCCTCGGCCTGTGCGGCGAGGCTCGCCAGGCGCGCTTCTATCGCCTCACGGCCCCAGGCCACCGGATAGGTGATGTCAAGCTCGAAGGACTTGAACTTGCCTTCGGTGTTACGGTCGATATGCCGGATCTTGTCCATCTCGTAGAAATCCAGCACCGGCTGGCTGACTTCGAGCCGGATCGGCGGATTGATCTCGTCGATACCCAGCAGATTCGGCTTGGGTCCGATGAAGCTCACCAGACTCATTACCAGGTCTTCGCGGATCGGGTCGATCGGCGGGTTGGTCACCTGGGCGAACAGCTGCTTGAAGTAGTGGTACAGGGTCTTGTTCTTGGCGGACAGTACCGCAAGGGGCGAGTCGTTGCCCATCGAGCCGACGGGTTCTTCCGCGGCCGCTGCCATCGGCAGCATCAGGAACTTGAGGTCTTCCTGCGTATAGCCGAACGCCTGCTGGCGGTCGAGCAGCCGCACTTCCGAGCGCACGGGCTGCTGTTTGTCGCTTTTCACTTCGTCCAGCCTGATGCGGATGCGCTCTATCCACTCGCTGTAGGGCTTCACCGCCGCCAGCGTTTCCTTCAGTTCTTTGTCGTCGATGATGCGCCCGCGTTCGACGTCGATCAAAAACATCTTGCCCGGCTGCAGGCGCCATTTCTTGACGATTTTTTCCTCCGGAATCGGCAGCACGCCCGCTTCGGAGGCCATGATCACCAGGTCGTCGTCGGTGACGATATAGCGCGCGGGCCGCAGGCCGTTGCGGTCCAGCGTGGCGCCGATCTGGCGGCCGTCGCTGAAGGCGACCGCCGCGGGCCCGTCCCAGGGCTCCATCATCGCCGCATGGTACTCGTAGAACGCGCGCCGGTTGGCATCCATAGTGGTGTGCTTTTCCCAGGCTTCTGGGATTAGCAGCATCATCGCGTGCGCGAGAGAATAGCCTCCCATCACCAGGAGTTCGAGCGCATTGTCGAACGAGGCCGAGTCCGACTGACCGTCGTAGATCAGCGGCCAGACCTTGTTCAGATCCGCGCCGAGGATGGGGCTGGAGATCGCCTGCTGCCGCGCGCGGATCCAGTTGACGTTGCCGCGCAGGGTATTGATCTCTCCATTGTGAGCGATCAGGCGGAACGGATGCGCCAGGTCCCAGGTGGGGAAGGTGTTGGTGGAGAAGCGCTGGTGCACCAGCGCCAGCGCCGACATCAGGCGCGGATCCTGCAGATCCTGGTAGTACTTGCCCACCTGATTGGCCAGCAGCAAGCCCTTGTAGACCAGCGTGCGCGCCGACATGGACGCCACGTAGAACTCCTTGCCATGCTTCAACCGGAGCGCCTGAATGGCGTGGCCCGAGGACTTGCGGATGACGTAGAGCTTGCGCTCGAGCGCGTCGGTCACCGTCACGTCGCCGCCGCGGCCGATGAACACCTGGCGAATCACCGGTTCTATGCTTTTCCCCGATTCCGCCAGCCCCGAGTTGTCGCGCGGCACGTCGCGCCAGCCGAGCAGCACCTGCCCCTCGTCCTTGATGGCGCGCTCGATTTCGTATTCGCAGGCGAGGCGTGAAGCCGGCTCCTGCGGCAGAAATACCATGCCCACGCCGTACTGGCCAACCGGCGGAAGCTGCACCCCCTGCCCGGCCATTTCCTCGCGCAGGAACCGGTCCGGGATCTGGATCAGGATGCCGGCGCCGTCGCTCGCCAGCGGATCGGCGCCGACCGCGCCGCGATGGGCTAGGTTCTTGAGGATGAGCAGCCCTTGCTCGACGATCGTATGGCTCCTGGCGCCTTTGATGTTGGCGACAAAGCCGACGCCGCAGGCGTCATGTTCATTGGCGGGGTGGTACAAGCCTTGTGCGGCAGGGCGAATTAGGGGTAGGGCCGGATGGGTCACGCGCGCACCTTTAGCTGCAAATTGGCTCCGGACGGTCACGGGCAGGCCTGCGACTTTTTCCGGCGGAGCCGATAATTCTACCTGCGGATCGCTGTCACTTCAAGCGCTTAGGCAGTCGCTGCGGAGCAAAGTTCGGGGCGACGCGCAGGACTCAGGCAGCGCGGGAATAAGCCAAGGCCTGCTGCAATGGTGCGGCGGGGAGGTCGGCGCGAACCGATGCGCTGCCTATTGCATGCAGCAGGACGAAGCGCAGCTTGCCGCCCTCGGCTTTCTTGTCCATCCGCATCAACTCCAGCAGGCGGCTAGGGGCGATGTCGGGTGGTGCCGTAGGCAATCTCGCGCGCTTCAGCAGGGCAATGATGCGCTCTACATCGAGCTGCGAGATGAGGCCCATGCGGCGCGACAGGTCCGCGGCCATCACCATGCCCGCGGCCACCGCCTCGCCATGCAACCAATTGCCGTAACCCAGGCCGGACTCGATCGCATGGCCGAAGGTATGGCCGAAATTGAGCAGGGCGCGCACGCCGGTCTCGCGCTCGTCCTCGGCCACCACCGCGGCCTTGATCTCGCAGCAGCGGCGCACCGCGTGCGCCAGGGCATCCCGGTCGCAGGCGAGCAACTTTTCCATGTTCTGTTCCAGCCAGGCGAAGAACGCGCCGTCGCGGATGAGGCCGTGCTTGATGACCTCCGCCATGCCGGCCGAGAGTTCGCGCGGGGGCAGCGTTTCCAGTACCGCAGTATCGGCCAGCACCAGGCGCGGCTGGTAGAACGCGCCGATCATGTTCTTGCCGAGCGGATGATTGATGCCGGTCTTACCGCCGATGGAGGAATCCACCTGGGCGAGCAGCGTGGTCGGAACCTGGATAAAGGGTATGCCGCGCATAAACGTGGCAGCGGCAAAGCCGGCGAGGTCGCCGACGACGCCGCCGCCCAGGGCGATGAGCGTTGTCTTGCGGTCGCAGCGGCGTTCCAGCAGCGCGTCGTAGATGCGATTGAGGGTGGCCCAGTCCTTGTAGCGCTCGCCATCCTCGAGCACGATACTGATTACGTCCACCCCCCGGACTCGCAATGCCCCGGCCAGCGGCTCGAGGTACAGCGCCGCAACCGTGGTATTGGTGACGATGGCTACCCTCGGCAGGTCCAACTGCGGCAAGATCAGCTCGGCGCTGGAGAGCAAACGCTCTCCGATGTGGATAGCGT
>Ga0209514_10006524_pt1 | contig 14266 bp, 12 predicted proteins | sample Subgrocontami58m_FD_187452 | JGI IMG/M metagenome (GOLD analysis project Ga0209514, IMG submission 187452) | Subsurface groundwater microbial communities from S. Glens Falls, New York, USA - GMW37 contaminated, 5.8 m (SPAdes) (version 3) | ecosystem: Environmental > Aquatic > Deep subsurface >...
GTTCTCAAGAGTGAGCGATTCTATTCTCATGGCCTTTCTCCTTCGATGATCTCGATTTCCTCCCTCGTCAACCCATAAACTTCGTACACAATTTGATCAATTTCCCTTTCAAGCGCACTCGTATCCGTCACCCTGAGCGACCGACTTTCCGGTGTGTTCCGAGCGGAGGGAGTCGAAGGGTTCTTCGCCGCCTTGTCCGCTCGACGAGTCGTCGACCGTCTTTTTGGCGGACAGTATCTTCTCCACCCGCTCCTCGATTACCCGTCGAAGCGTCTACATTTCATATCCGTTGTATTCTTCTTCTGATAAAGCAAAGGCGGGCTCCACGATCTTCACCTCCTCGTACGTGAGACCGTACAGCTTATACACCAGGAGGTCGATTTCCTTCTCCAACGCACTGGTATCCGGATTCCTGAGTTCCCTCATTTCCAATACCGTATCGCCGGCTCTCCTCCCTGGCACTCCGGGCATTTGCGTTCTGCTATGTCGGTGCCATTTGCACCATAGATGTAACCACAGTTCAAGCACTCCATTCGATAAGCGTACTGCAGATAATCGTTGCCGCCTGCACCGAGTGTGCCGTGACACTTCTGGTTGTTCTTGTTCAAATATCCGATCTGGGTTGTCGGACTGTTACCGGAACGAAACATGAGCTTTTCCATTAGACCTCAATGAAGGGCTTTCCCTCCTCGTACATCGTAATCCCGCCGTCGGAACTGATCTTTATTGAAATGCCAAAGTGGGATGCACCAACCGCCGCCTTGGATCTTGAGCCTTCAACTTTGCGGATGTGAGATTTCTTCGCTGGTTCCAAGACAGCGCCATAAGCAAGCAGTCGTCCAGTGTTGGAAAACACCAACGCACCATCGATCGCGGAAAGCTCGAGAACTACATTTCTATCCAATCCGAGAATCGTGCGATTGGCAAGGAACCGCTCAAAATCCTTATGCTGCTTGAGACGCTTAGAATCTGCAAGAGCATCACCCTTCCTAACGATTTGCTGCAGGTCTTTGACCCTTCCAAGAATCACGAAGAGGCATCCACTTCGGCGGAACGAAACATCGAGTGCATACCTGTACAGTGTTGCAACAACTTTTCCAAGTTTCTTTGGGTCAACTCGTTGCGCGCGAACTTTGTTCTGAAGGATGTCAATGATATAGGCATGATTCCAGTACTGCCATTTACCTGCCCTTCGCGTGAACTTCAGACTGCCGTTCTCGAAGTAGAGAATATCACCCTGGCGGGTTAGGCTGAGGCCAATGGTCCCCCGTCTTGAACTAAGAGCTATGTTCCTTGACCATTCGGGAAAGTAATGTTCTCCACGCACTCCCTTTGCACCCAACTCCTCCAGGTCAACGAGCTCTAGAATGTGGCCAGCTCGGTCAAGTACATAGGCACTGCGGTATCCATCCGTAAACGCCTTGAAGCGCTTCTCCCTCTCAAAATCAAGCGGGAAAACAAAATTGTGTTTGGAAGATGCATCAGTTTCTCTCTTGATTAGCACTCCAAATGACATCGCCTTGTTTTCGTAGCTCTGTTCAGAAAGAACCCTGAGGAATTCTATCAAGTCACCGAGATCGAAACTCAGTTGGTTGAACTCCTTGAGGTAGTCTACAACTATGCGATCGTCAAAGTTCCTACGTAGCTCATCTACCATTTCGGGAGGAGCTGGCGTTTGCAGCTTTTCCAAGGTCCCCTCAACTGACCTGAGTATCCTACGTCGCATTCTCTGAACGCGAGTTCCAAGAGTTTTTGATTCCCTAGCGGTAGACTGTTCGACACCCGTCTCCAAGTCATTAATGACATCGCCGTCAACCTTGGTTGATATTCTCCTTAGCGTCTGGGAGGCTGATTCGACGATCCTCTTACAAACGGCCATTTCGGTTGAGTCGGGGACCCTTCTGACGTTCCGAACTCCTTCCCCCGGTACGCGCCGGGTTACCATACTTTCAAGACAAGCATTCAGTTGTGGCACGTATATGATGAGACCGATCCCCCGACGTTGCTCTCCATCGATGGTCTTCCACCACGCCGAAGATTCGGTGGTGTCTCTGACAATCTTCCACTCCTCGGTTTCGGTGTGTGGCAGAATACGAGTGAACGCCGTCAGGGCATTGATTAGGAACTCATACTCAGCATCGAAGAGGTTGCTCATTAAAGATCTCTTGACACCTCTGGCAAAGAGCCCTTTGTCTGTTGCTTGGCTCATTTGCTTTTTCCCTCAACGATGGCAATCTCCTCCTCCGTTAGCCCATACAGTTCATTCACAATCCGGTCGATCTCCTTCTCCAACGCACTCGTATCCGCCTTCGCATCTTTCTTCTTCGCCGAGAGTATCTTCTCCACACGCTCCTCGATTACGGTGCTCACTTGGCTTGCCCCTTCGCGAGTTTCGGATAACGACGCCGATACCACGTCTCCACTTCTTTGATGTCGTCATCGTTCAAGCCGTACATCTCGTACACTAACCGATCTATCTCACGCTGCTCATGCAGATGATAGGGATAAGATGGATTTTTCTTTTGCTTGTTGACTATCTCAAGCACTTGACCTTTGAGCATTTCGACCGCTTTCTCTCTGCAAACCACTAAGGGAAAATCAAGGATATCTTCCATTACAGTGTGAACCGAATGATTGATGAAGTTCTTAAAGACATATTTTGCCCAAGTAGAGCAAAAGAAAGCCAAGAGATAATATGGTGAAAAGACCACTGTCGTTATTAGTGGACTTGCCTTTGCAAACACGTGACCTGTGTTCAAACGAAATGTCGGACTATAAATGCCAGCTTCAGAGTATACCAGACCAAGCTCAAAGTATCGATCATGGTTTCTCAATCCGTTAGACTTCTGCAGTGCCGTCACAGATTCTTTGGACCAATCCAGATAGTATTCAGTCTCACGATAGTAATTGCTTAAAAGCATTTCATCGACAGCAATTCCTCCCTTATCCAACTTGACGAACCATTTCATTCTCTTATCCTTGTCTATGCCGATCCTTTTCTCTTCCGCAGTGAGTTCAAAATCAACCACAAGTTTGGGATCAATGAGTTCATAGTCTGACCTGATTCTCTTTGTGTCTGGAGCGACCCTCAAATATGATGCATTGTCTGAAGTCATCACTCCTCCAACGACTTCACCCATACTTCCAAATCTCACAAGTTGATTTGCATTACCATTCAACCTTATCTTCCGCACATCAACCTTCTTCTTCCCTTTGTCCCCGATTTCTCTCTTCTCTGGGTTCTTTTCATCATCAAACGTCACTGCAAATAGCTTCGGACTGCCTACAAAGAACGGGATGTTGGAGTTACGTTCAATCAGCCCTTGCGGATAGGAGTACACAGCAAATTCTTCAGTGCCGTTGCCTATCAGGTCATGCAGCTTCAAAAGCATCGAGCCAATACGTTCTTCGTCATCTGGAATATTGGTGAAGTCGGCTGCAATCATTGTATTATCCTGCCGCAAGCGCTTGCGTGAGCCACCGGAACACCTTTGCGCAAGCAGGATGCTTGTATTTACAGTGGCAGAGAAAGTCCACGAGGGCATCATCACCAAGCTTAGTACCTTCGCATTATCGAGTATGAGCCGCCGCAGTGGTTTGTGCGTTTTAATCGTCTGCCACGTATCTGATTGGATGAAGCAGAGAATACCGTTGGGTTTAAGCTTCTGTATTGCCATAGCGCAGAAAGCTCCGTAGGAATCTTTAGAGCCGAGTTTGTATAACTCTTTTCCTTCATCCGTTTTCAATCCGTATGGAGGATTGGCAATCTGTATATCAAAGCCGAAGTTTCCTTCACCCTGCGATTCATCAAAGATTTCTGAGAAGTGAACCGCCCAGATAATCGATTTGCAGTTGCGGATGTCATTTTCCGTAAACACTTCACGCTCGACCAAGGTGCCGTTTTTCCGTGTATGCTTCTTCACTCTGGCGGTAAGCGAGAGAAATGTCCTTAACAGGTCACGCTCAAGTTCAGCTATTTCTTTCTTGAGGCGATGCTTTTCCTCATCCGTAGTGCCGATGAATGTCCCCTCCGGCTTTCGATGACCGAAGAAATCCTCTTTTTTCATTCGCAGCGTCCTGATCATCTTGAGAATCTCAGGCGACTGAGCTGCAAGCTCTTGCTGCTCGCTTTCGAAGTGGATGTTGCCGACTTTTTCGAGCAAGCTGTCGCCTGTTCGAATCTTGAAATAGAGATTTGGAAGTGGAGGGATGCTTTTGATTTCACGTTCGAAATGTTCACGAGTCTCAAACTGAGTCGGGTAATCTACAGCCAATGTGAGCCAAAGCCGCAGATGAGCAATGTTGACGGCGAACTCATCAATATCCGCACCATACAAATTGTTCTGTATGATCTGAAGCTTCAGCTCATAATCAGACTTTGCAGATTGCTTCGCACCGGGGAAAATCAGTCGGTACAAACGAACAAGCTCATGCAGCATTCCAACGTGAAACGCACCTGAGCCGATTGCCGGATCATTGATCTTCACATGATCCAACCAGTTGATGATCTTCTTGCATTCATCAACAGTGAAATCAACGATTCCCTCATCTACGAAACGGCGGATACGACGTTGGTGTTCTCTTTCCTGCGATTCAATCAAGAGATCGTTGATATCTTGTTGTCCTTTTCGGTCGACTTTCAGAGGAATCGTGTAGTCAACTGGTTCGGCTCTGAACACTTCCTCCCATTTTGTTGAAAGATATGCCTTCAGCGCATTTCGACACATTGCACTAACGGATTGGCGAGGAGTATAGAAAGCGCCCCTCTCATTACGCTCGATAACCAACTCTTCGAAAACTTTTCCAAGAATTTCCGGGTCAACCGCAACTTCAACATCGAGCGGTGTGCTTTCCATTACGGTGAAGTTATATTTATTGAAAAGTTCATCGAATATAAGCGAGAAGACTTCGTTGGGAATTTTCGCCTTGCGTTCATTCCATGCTATCGACTCTTCAAAGAGACCTCCATTCAGATACGGAACACTGCCAATTTGTTCGCGGACTGCATCGGTGATTTGCGCGCCAGGATGTTTACGATTAAGACCCTGGAAGAAAAGGAGGAGGAGGAAATGTTCGTAATAATTCGATTTCTTCTTTAGTTTTTCAAACTTGTTGAAAAGATAATTCCTGTCAAAGTCAAGCCATTGTTTACGCTCCAAGAATTTAAGAAACAGCAACCGGTTAAAGAGCGATTGAGTGAACATGTGAATATGCTCTTTTGGAATACCGGTAATCTGCTTTTCGACTTGATAGAAGATGTCTTTATAATCTTTGAAGAAATCTCTGGTCACACGTTCAACATCGAAGGCGGTGTTCCACTGCTCAAGCCATTTGGCTGGGGAAATTCCTATCAAGTCTTCTTCAGGCAGGCGAAGTGATGGAAGATTGAATTCCAAAGCCGTACGCATAGGCTCGCTTGGAGACCAGCCGAATGTAGAAATTCTTGCATTAGATGGATTCTCCCCCTTAAAATGTGCAAACGTATAATTCTTCCAATCCGGCGTGCAGATAAAAAGAATGTTCGAGGGATTCCATGTCGGGTAATTTTTCAGCTTTCGTTTCATCGGAGCAAAGCCACGTAGCAATTTCCGCAACTCAGAAACATACAAGCGAGGCGTCTTCAGATGCAAGAAGAATATCCCCCACGGCTGTCCGGCGACAAATGGCGCAAGCTGGTGGATGGCAGAGTCGTGCAAGTCGGTTTCGTTGTATCCGAAATCATCATGGAACCATTTGTAGGTGAGGTCTTCAAACGGGACTTCGTCAGGAAGCGTCCATACTAATTGGTCTCGCAAGAAGCTGAGAAAAGATTTCTGATCGCCGATGCGGAGAATAGCTTCCACGGCAATGGGCTTCGTGTTGTGAATCATGGTCTTGTGGTCTTAGTTCTTCTTTTCACACGGTATCGGACTTTCGGCTCTTCCACTCCAAACCCGATGCGTCGTTTCGGCTGTTCGGGAAGCGGCGGCGGATCGATGATGTTCATGATGCGCTGTAGGACATCTACGATAGCCGCCTCATGTACACCCAATCGGTCTTTCAATTCCTTTTCCAGCTTTGCCAGCTTTCGAGCAAGATCACGCGTATCGCCCAGAGTTGCGCGCATCTTGATGAAAGCACGCACGACAAACACGCTCATCTGAACTGCACGAGGGCTGTTGAGCACATTTGCCGCCATGATCGCACCATGCTCGGTGAATGCGTAGGGAAGATACTTTAGATGCTGGCCAGGCTTTAAGGTCACAAATTGTGACCTTAAACGAGGGAGCGATTTTGCCTCGTCCCATGTCAGTTGGAAAAGAAAGTCGGATGGAAATTTTTGGATATTTCGTTTCACGGCTTGGTTGAGTGCCTTGGTTTGCACACCGTAAATCTGCGCGAGATCGGAGGCAAGAATCACCCGGTGCCCGCGAACGGAGACAATGAGTTCTTCAAGTGGAGCAGGGGCTTCAGTAAGTTTCATATCTATGCAATCTCCATCCAGCAAACGAGCGTGGCCTTCTGCCCAGCGAGTGCCTGCATGTTGCGAAGCTCCCACTGGATCTGTTTCTGTTCAATCAGCTTGAGGCTCTGTCTCAGTTCTTCAACCGGTCTTTCCACAACGCGGGGTGTATCCATGCTGCTTTCAATCAATCGGTGGATCGCCTGAATATCCTCGACAATCTCGTTGCCTTCAAAGCGATGGTAGTACCAACGACACTCACCCGGCACTTCCTTACTGATCCCTTGGTCATCGGTGATCTCTCGTGACGGATACCGATAGGCAGCGAAGACACCCTTCCATCTCTGTTCTCCCCCTTCCTTGCCGGAAAAGACTCGTTTCGGCAAACGTGGCAACTCATCCTTGAGTGCCGGATGATCCTTGAGAATGTCAACAAGCATCAATCGCATCTTCTCTTCAAACGGCATCACGCCGTCATACTGAGCGTTGAAGTCTCGAAGGGCCTCGAAATCATCCTCAGGTGAAAGCACCTTCTTTCCTTCAATGCCGAGGGTCTTGGAGATCCTCAGGAGTTTGCCAGACACCTTGTGGTACAAATCCAGCATGTCATCAAGCTCGTCGGGTGGCAGGAAATTCCAGTACCGCACCTTGCAGCTTTCACGTCCAAGTCTTTTCTCATTCTCCGCATCCAATCGGCGATCAACACGCCCAATCCTCTGCATCAGTCGCACCGGGTTCCAATGCAGATCGTAGTTGATAAGCAGGTGTGCATCCTGGAGGTTGAGGCCTTCTGAGAGAATGTCTGTCGATATGAGAACGCGGATTGGTTGCGCAAGATACTGAGGCAACTCATCTGCCGTGCAGTTGTAGTATGGAGAGAATCGCTTGATAATGACCTCACGGTTCTTCTTGGATGTGCTGTCCAGTTCCTCTATCGGCTCCCCGATCTTGTCCCTAAGTTGGCGGTAGAGGTATCTGGCAGTGTCACGGTATTGAGTGAAGATGATGACCTTCTTAGAACGGAGTTCGTCATTATCGTTCAGCAACTTGACCAATGCTTGCAGCTTTGCATCGGTTTCTTCCTTCAGACGGTCATGGATGTACTTGAGGAAGATAGCCAACTCCGCCATATCTCGCCTGACGCTCTCGATGATCTTGTCGAGGAAGAACTCGTCAGCGGAGAGTTTCTGCTTCTCCTTTGGCTCAGGAAGTATGTCATCCTCTTCAACGTCTTCGACTTCTTCGTAGTCCTGGAATCGTTCTTTCCAGTGGGTCTCAATGATGTCCCAGAAATCGGCGTTCGCTGCTTTCCATTTCTCCCACTGTTCAGGTGAATGGTAGCGTAGGAACCGTGCCATGTTCCTGAGCATATCCTCACACGATGCCTCAAACGCCTTGTAGGACGACTCCATGCGCTTGAGCATCGTTGCCCTGATGAGACCCAAGACTTGACGCTCACGATTGCTCGTCTTGGCGTCGATAAGATTGGCATCTCTGCGGTTGTTCTCTGGGTTGTACAGGGTGAGTTCGAGGAACGGCGTCTCTCTTGAGAACGACTGCTTGATCTTCGGGAAGAGTTCCTTGTAGACGTTGGCCAGCTTGTAATTGGCAACCCTCGGCGCATCTCTCACGGGAAAGAGAATCTGTCCGTTACCGGTCCGCTGGAAGTATTGCTTCGCATACTCCCGGCTTCGTTGAACCACCAGCGTGCCAAACAGAGCATCTTCTCTCAGTACCTTCTCAGCCTCGGCAATGTCGAAGTCAGGGAAGAGTACCTCATCGTCATCGGTTGGATTCTTTTCACCCATCTTGATCTCGACGGCTCGTTCCTTCTTGACGAAGTACGAACGGGTGTCGCTGATGCCAAGCCTTTGAAAGTAGTTCCGTTCTTTCCGAGTGAAGTACTCCATCAAATGCAGAATGTCGAAGAGAGAGTTATTGACCGGGGTAGCCGTGAGGAAAAAGACCTTCTTGTTCTTCCCCGCATACTCAATCATCTCATAAAGCTTTTGACTTCGTTGAGCATTGGGAGTCCTGAAGTGATGACCTTCATCCACGATAACAACATCCGCCCGTTGCCTAACCTTTTCAAGGTCTTCTGCAAGGCTCTCTCTCGGCAAGTCAGTATGATTCAACAGTAGAATCTGATTGCCGGTATATGGTCCCCCGTAGTAGTCAGAAAGGTACTGTTGTAGTCTAACTTCCCAGACACTCTCACGAGCCGATTTTGGCACAATGAGCGCCACGCGCTTGCGGTCATGCAGAAAGCGCTCAATAAGCATCAAACCTATGTAAGTCTTGCCGAACCCCACACCATCGCAGATGAGTGAACCACCCCATTGTTCAGCGATGTACAGGGCTTGCTTGTACCCGGCCCTTTGCAGGTCGTCAAGGATTGGATAGACTTTCGATTCGGTTTCCTCCCAGCTACTCGTTGGCATCTCCTTACCGAGATAGTACTCGTAGAGGGCCTTGGCGTAGACCTCGAATGGAGTGTACAGTTTAAGATGAGGCTCGATGACTTTGAGGATCTCTTCCTTTACCTCCTCAGCTTCACTCCAACAGCCCTCGTACCACACTTGCAGTGCCTGAAGTTGATGCTGCTCGGTTGTCAGGAGGTTCAGCTCAAGGTTTTTACAAAGACCAGGTTCCGTAAAGTTGCTTGAGCCGACCATGCCGTAGTCTGAAAGATGAGGCGGTTTCATCTTCATCAGCATGGCTTTGGCGTGGAACTTGGCCCTTGTGTACACCTTCGCCTTGATCCTGCCATCCTGAAGCGCTTGCCTCACCGCCACCAATCCTTCGAGAGAATCATCCTGCTCTTTCGTCCGCTCGATGCTTGCGTCGCTGTCTTTGCGGAGGCTCTCAACAAGTTCCTTCTTTGTTCGTCGCTGGGTTTCATCTCCCATAAGGATGCGAACTGATTCCAGTGCGTTCCAGAATGAATCAAGGGCAAGCAATGAACCGATCTCGAAGAAGCCGGTGGCCACATCGAGAGTCTTCGATTCGGGTAACAGTCTCTTGAGAGATTCGAGAGCCGTGTTGGGGTCGCGATTGTCAATTATGGTTGAAAGTTTCTTGTCCATGTGCTATTGCTTGAGCAATTTCAATAAGGGCTTGTTCGCATAGAGGTGGTACTTCCCAACATAACTCTCGTGCAGCACTTTCCCTTTCGCGGTCGGCCGCAACACCGTACTTTGAGGTTGCAGCTCAACGGAATCTGGTAGAGGTGCCCGCACGATAGTAACCATGACTTGAATTTCTTTGAAGAGCCGGTTTTCTTTGGGGGAGGCGATGGGTATCGGGAATCTTGCAAGAGATGTAGTCTCGGAGTTTGAGATTCTTCCCTCTCCCCAATTACAATGTATGCGTTTCCTCCAGAGATGCAAGATGATCTGAGAGGGATATCCAATGAAAACTGCATTGGGCAATTACCTTCTCGCCAGCCACACTCCAACAATCGTAATCGCAGAGCCGATGAGCTGGATGAGATGCAATTCTTCGTTCAGGGTAAGGTAGGAAATCACGAGTGCGAGAACGGGAACGAGATTACTGAAGTTGCCTGTTCGTCCCGGACCAAGCCGCTGCACACCATACGACCAAAAGATGTTTCCAATGCCAATCGAGAGTGCGCCCGAAAGAATCGTCGCAAGCCAGTACGTCCATCCTATTGACGGCCAATCAGTCGTTGCAGCAGAAGGAATCGCGACAAGCGTCAGTCCAATTGCGCCGACGCTAACCATCATCAATGCAAGCTGCAGCGGAGAGTAGCGAACCAACAGCGGCTTCTGCAGATTTGTGTTAAACGCCCACAACATTGCAGCAGCAACACAGATGATATCGCCAACCATTTCATAGACACCAAACTCAAACTTCTTGCCGCTGCCGATGATGATCATTGCAACACCACACAAGGAAAGCGCCGCGCCAAACCACATGTTCGGCGAGATTCGTTCTTTGTGTAAGCGTGCATTGAGAAGAACAGTCCATAGCGGAGATGTTGCCATCAAAACTGCCGAGTTGCCCGCAGTCGTCATGCTGAGACCGATGATGAACGCGCATTGATACAAAACGCTTGCCACAAATCCTGCGCGCAGAATGTTCCGCCAATCACTTTTTTCCACACGAATCCATTGTGAGCGGGCGAAATAGATCGCAGCCAACAGTCCAGCAGCGACTACAAACCGTAGGCTATTGAAGACAAACCGATCCATCTTTTCGAGACTGTATTTCGAAACAGGATAGTTGGCAGCCCAGGTTATTACGACAAGAAGGAGAAGGAGTTGAGCGCGAAGGATGTGGGAGCGTTCGGACCTACTCATGTGGTGAACTTCTTCTTTGCGTTCGGTTTGCACGCGATGAAATATCCAACAACAAAGAGGAAGAGACCTGCGAAGAGAAATTCGTAACGATACGGCTGAGGATTTTTGCCAAGCAGCGTTGCATTCGTGTCGTACATGAAGGAATAGAGAATCACAGCCGTTCCAAGAATTGCGCTTAGCCAACTGAGCGCAGTTGGATGGAAATGTTTCTGCAATGAAGTCCTCACGACGATATCAACGCCGCAAACCGTCATGAGTAAAGCGATGAGTGCGGCCGAAATGACGGGGCCAATCCACGGCAGTGGAATCAAGAACAGAATGTCCCAATCAATAAGAGCAAGTGGCCAGTTGAGAATGAATTTTAGCCAGAGGTAGTAGAAAATATCCCACACGCCAAACGCAACAAGGAAGTAACCGAAGCGTTGCCAGCCTTTTTTTCCTGCAACAACTCCAATCGCTGCGAGCATGATGAGTGTCGCTACCTCGCGACAAAGCTCGACGACAATGTGTTGGTTGCTAATGGCTTTGAGCGGCAACGTGAAACCGCCGGGATAATACAATGCGCGAAGATAGACAACTACGCTCGACTCTACAAATCCAAACGCAACTGCAAACAAGAAAACCCACACGAGCTTACGAATGGGCAATCGGTCATTCGTCATTGGTCATTAGTCATTGAAAAAACTTAGACGGGATAACAGGATGAACAGGATTAGATTCTATTCTCTCTGCGTAACAAGCCTGTAGAATCTTGTTTTCTCAGCAAGATTTTCCAAGCCAAACAGGAAAAGCGAAACCATCCCGCTTTGCGGGACACAGATGCACACAGATGAGACTTCAACGTAAGGGTTGAATGTTGCTCGCATTGAACTCATAAAAAAACAATCTGTGGAAATCAGTGAAATCTGTGGTTCAGTTTTTCTTTCGTTGCGGCTCTGCCTCGCTGTGTTCTCTGTTAGCTCTTGCCGAAGGCATCCCTTCGGGAGTGGTTCAAGGTTTTGCTTCTTCAAGCTCATTGTACTCATCAAGAAACGCAACGGCACGACGCATATGAGGAATGACAATCGAGCCACCGACGACAAGCGCGACGCTGAAAATGTCGTACATCTCTTCGTCAGTCACCCCCTCCTTCTTGCATTCTTGTATGTGGTACGAAATACAGTCGTCGCAGCGTAACACCATCGATGCGACAAGTCCGAGCATCTCTTTCGTCTTTGCATCGAGTGCGCCCGGCTCGTATGTAAGCGTATCAACACCGAAGAAACGTTTGATCGGACGGTTTTCGGTGCTGAGAATACGCTCGTTCAATTTGGTGCGGAAGTCGTTGAACTCTTTTACGCGAGACATGGAAAGCTCCTCATATATTGAAACATTGGATCATTTCACCATTTCATCATTTGGATTTAGCTAATGTTGAAATGATGAAATGTTGCATTGGTGAAATTCCTAACTGATACCTAATCCTTCAACTCCGGCAGACCGAACTTCGTTTGCATCTCTTTCAGTTTTCCAATCGCCGAATACGCTTCCTGCCAACCGCCATCATCTATTTCTTTCATCAGGCTTCTAATCTCTGAGAGGACGGCTGTTTGTTGCTCGTTCATTTCAGCTTGCGTGGAAAGAGGAAATGGAACCTGGATGTATTCATCAAGCGCCGAGATGTTTTGCCAGACAACCGTGAGTCCAGCGAGAATGGTAAGCAGCGTAAGCATAACTTCGATGAAGCCTGTTGTCCTGCCAAGGTTCCAACCGAACGGGACGCTCACGACTCCGGCAAAAACAATCAGCCAGCCAAGAATGGATGTAGCGCGATAGCGCTTGAGAACTCTGTAGAAACCGTGATAGTAATACTGAAGTTCGGATTCGCTCAACATCGAACTGCAACTCTCATTGCTTGGGAAGATTGTCAGAAATGCCGATTCAAGATACGCACTTCTGCCTGAAAGCAAAAGAACCCGCCTTTGGCGGGTTCTTTGCAAACTTCAATTGCAATTGTTGCAAGTTATGCCGCCGATTTGAATTTTTTCTTTTGCGCGACCAGTGGAATGAGGCAGCGTAACGCAGTGTTGACCGCCTTTGAGTCGGGGAAATACCTTCGCACTTCGGGTTCAAGCGCTATGCTTCCCTCGTGTAAATCAAGTTGCTCAATGACAGTACTGCCATCTTCCTTGTGAATTCTCACCGAGTATGTTGAACGATATGGTTTAACATGTTTTCCGCGTACGGCGTTCTTCATGTGCTCGGCGGTGTACTCAGCAAGCATATCAGGATCGGACAGCTCTCTTCGTTTAGTCTTTTTCTTCTTCATACTTTCTCCGTTCGCTCTTTGTCGCTCTTCGCGCACTGATTATTCTTGTCATTTTGCCGCGTTCGGTATAGACTACAGCTAGCAACTTTCCGCCGATACCGCGGCCAATTGCAATGAACCGATCTTCGGATATTGAGTGGACTGGATCAGAAAACGTCACATGCGATGGATCGAGAAAAACCGCGGCAGCTTCCTTGAAACTTATCTTATGTCTTTTTTCATTCTCCCGCGCTTTGTTATCGTCCCACTCATAATCTTCCGTTGTCAATATAGGAACTCCGAATGTGTCATGCCACTACGCCGCCGTCGCCCCGCCGCAGCTACTTCCCGCGCCTGCCGTGCAGCCATAACAATGCGAGCCGAAGACAATTTCCCGCGACATCAATTTGTCGAAATCAAAATCCCAAATCGTGTTCGGCGCACCGTGATTGACCCGCCAGTTGAGCATCTGGTTGAAGTCGCAATCGTACAAGGTTCCATCGTATCCTACACTGATAAGACTGCGGCACATCACTCCTTCCGCCGCGACGGGATTAAATGCGCCTATAAGCTTGGTCATGTACGTTTCATACAGCTCCGCACGCTCTAAGAAATGCTTGAAACGGTTGATTGGCATGTTCGTGATAACGTAGAGATTGTTGAATAGAAGCTGATGACGCTTCCACAATTCGTCTTTGAATTGCTTTTCGATGGCAGCTTGCGCTGGGGGCAAGTACGCTCCAACCGGATTATACACAAGATTCAACAGAAGCCCCGTTCCCTCTTGTCCATAGCCGAGCGCATTCAATCTTCGAATAGATTCAATACTCTTTTCGAACACGCCTTGGCCGCGCTGGGCATCCGTTTCGTGTTGTTGAAAATATGGCAATGAGGCGATGACTTCGATTTGGTGCTCGCAGAAGAACTCTGGCAAATACTCCATACTCTTCCCACTCACAGGGTGAGGGTCGAGCGTGACAGTAAAGTTGTGCCGCACCATAACATGTTTGCCAAGCTTCTTCGCTTCAATGACGAAGTAATCGAAGTGGTCGTTCAGCTCAGGCGCGCCACCGGTGATGTCTAAGTTGTTGATTTGCGGACACGCCGCAAGTATTTCAAGGCAACGCTCGACCGCTTCACGCGTCATCATCTCCGTCCGTTTCGGTCCCGCGTCCACGTGACAATGCTTGCACGCTTGGTTGCAAAGCTTGCCGA
>Ga0209514_10006526_pt1 | contig 14263 bp, 14 predicted proteins | sample Subgrocontami58m_FD_187452 | JGI IMG/M metagenome (GOLD analysis project Ga0209514, IMG submission 187452) | Subsurface groundwater microbial communities from S. Glens Falls, New York, USA - GMW37 contaminated, 5.8 m (SPAdes) (version 3) | ecosystem: Environmental > Aquatic > Deep subsurface >...
CGCCATCGGCAGGATCGAATGCTCGTTCACGCCGCGTTTCACCACCATGTTGATTTTCACCGGCGCGAGGCCGGCTGCGTCGGCTGCGTCGATGCCCGCCAGCACCTTGGCCACCGGGAAGTCGGCATCGTTCATGGCCATGAAGGTCGGATCGTCCAGCGCATCCAGGCTCACGGTCACGCGCGCGAGACCCGCGTCCTTCAGCGTGCGAGCTTTTTTCGCCAGTAACGAGCCATTGGTGGTGAGCGTGAGTTCGACGCCCTCGCCGTTGGGCAGAGTAATGGCGGCAAGCATTTCGATCAGGCGCTCGAGGTTCCGGCGCAGCAGCGGTTCGCCGCCGGTGAGCCGGATTTTCTCGATGCCCTGATCCGCGAAAATCTTCGCCAAGCGCGCGATTTCCTCGAAGGACAGGAGTTGCTCATGCGGGAGGAAACGGTAGTTCTCCCCGAACACTTCCCTGGGCATGCAGTAAGTGCAGCGGAAATTGCAGCGATCGGTGACCGAAATGCGCAAGTCCCGCAGAGGCCGGCCGAGCCGGTCCTGCGCCAGGCCTGCGGCCGAACCGGTCACTGGCGGCAAGGGCTTGCGCCGCCCCGCGTCGACCAGTGCGATAACCCTTTCTGTCATGTGGCTTTTTCGGTCTGAATCCGATTGGACATCATAGCAGAGCGAGCGCTTCGCTAGTATAGTTGTCCCGTATGAACCATCCGGTTTTTGCCATCGCGGTAATCATGGAGCGGCGCGCGCTGGCCAATCGCTGGCAAGCGCAAACCTGGGAGGCCATCGGCGTTATTCCGGATCCCGGAGACGCGGCGGCGCCGCGCGTGTTGTTGCAGGACAGCGCGCGCGCGCAGTGGTTGCACGGCGGTTTCGAACTCAAGCTTTATCGCGACGAAGCCGAGAACTACTACCTCAACCTGTCGGCGGCGCAGCCCTGCGTATTCATCGTCTGGCGCATGGAGGAGGACATGGCCCTGCCGAAGTTCGTCACTGTCAGTTATGGCGAAGCGGCGCGCTTCATGGACGCGAGCGAACAAGTGGACACCGTACCCCTGCCGCGCGACATGTGCGACTGGCTGGGCGAATTCGTCAACCAACACTATAAGCCCGAGCCGAAGCGGCGCAGCCGTGCGCCCTCGTTCAAGGGCGCGAAGAGAGATTGACGGCCGTGGACGACAAGGAACCCTTCCTCTCGCGCTGGTCCAGACGCAAGCTGGAGGCGAAACAGGACGCGCCCGCCGGCGCCGCGCAGGGGGCTGAGTTGCCCGCCGCAGCGCCTGCCGCGCCGCTTGCTCCGACGACGCAGCCGTCGGCACCCGAAACATCGCAAGGCATCAGCTCCGAGTACCGGGAATTCTTCGACCCGCAGGTGGATGAGAAGCTGCGCCGCACGGCTTTGAAAAAACTGTTCAGCGACCCGCACTTCAACGCCATGGATGGCTTGGATACCTACATCGACGACTACTCCATAGCCGATCCGATTCCAGAGGCGATGCTGCGCCAACTGAATCAGGCGAAGGATCTGTTCCTGTTCGAGGAAGAAAACGTGGCAAGCGAGAGTGCGGGCGATGAAGCATCGGCCGCGGCCGGGGGAGCCGCACCTGCCGCGCCTGTGGCGGCAGCCGACACGAGCGCGCTGCGGCAATCGCCACCGGTTAAGAACGATGACGGCGGATAAAGCGATCAAGTTGTGCGACTGCAACCAGACCATGGCGCTGGACGCCAAGGCTTTGGCCGTCGCATTGAAGCTCGGCTCGCCCATCATCATTCATACTGAACTATGCCGGCGCGAAATCGGCGCTTTCCACGAAGCCCTGCAAAGCGGCGAGTGCCTGGTGGCCTGCACCCAAGAAGCGCCGCTGTTCGCCGAACTCGCCGAGAAGGCCGGCGCGAAACACGAACTCAAATTCGTCAATATCCGCGAGACTGGCGGCTGGTCGAAGGAATCCAGGCAAGCCACGCCCAAGATCGCCGCGCTGCTTGCCTTGGCTGATCTGCCCGAGCCCGAACCGGTGCCGAGCACCAGCTACCGCTCGGATGGGCAGTTGCTTATTGCCGGTCCGGCGGAAGTCGCGGTGCAGTGGGCTGAACGGCTCAAGGACCAGCTCGAAGTAAGCGTGCTCGTGACCAATGGCTCGGGTGCCGAGGGCTCGGGTGCCGAGGGCTCGGGTGCGGAACTTCCGGCGGTGCGCAGCTACCCCGTCTGGTCGGGCAAGCTCGAGTCGGTCAGCGGCTATCTCGGCGCGTTCGAGGTCGCCTGGGAGCAGGCCAACGCAATCGACCTGGAAGTCTGCACGCGCTGCAATGCCTGCATTCGCGCCTGTCCGGAGCAGGCCATCGATTTCAGCTATCAGATCGATCCGGCCAAATGCAAGTCGCATCGCGCCTGCGTCAAAGCCTGCGGCGACATCGGCGCCATCGATTTCGAACGGGTAGCACGCGCGCGCAGCGAACGTTTCGATCTGGTGTTGGATCTATCCGCCGAGCCCGCGATCAAATTGAAGCAGCCGCCGCAGGGCTATCTCGCCCCGGGGCGAGATCCGCTCGCGCAGGCCCTCGCCGCCGGGCAGTTGGCGCAACTGGTGGGCGAGTTCGAGAAGCCGAAGTTTTTCGCCTATGACGCGAGGATCTGCGCGCACAGCCGCTCGGCCATAGCAGGCTGCAACAATTGCATCGACACCTGTTCCACCGGCGCGATTGCGGCCGATGGCGATCAGGTCAAAGTCGATCCCCATCTGTGCATGGGCTGCGGCGGCTGCGCCACCGTCTGCCCCTCGGGCGCCATGACCCATGTCTATCCGCGCGTGTCCGATTTGGGCCGGCGGCTCAAGACTTTGCTCGGCGCCTATCGCGGCGCGGGCGGAAAAGACGCGTGCATCCTGTTCCACAATGCGGGCGCGAGCCGCGATCTGATCGCAAGGCTCGGCCGCCGCGCGCAGCCGGGGAAAAGCGGCGGCCTGCCGGCGCGGGTGATTCCGCTGGAGGTCCATAGTGTCGCCGCGCTCGGCATGGATACGCTGTTCGGCGCGCTCGCCTACGGCGCCAGTCAGGTCGTGCTGCTTGCGTGCGAAGAGGAGGCGGATGAATACGGCCCGGCCGTGGAACGGCAAATGCGCCATGCCCAGACCATCGTCAGCGCGCTGGGTTATGCCGGCACGCATCTCAAGTTGCTCGCCACCGAAGACGCGGCCGTGCTGGAGCGCGAGGTCTGGGCGCTCGCGCCGGCCCGGACGGTCGCCGACGCGGCAACATTCAACCTGAGCGCGGATAAGCGCAGCACCCTGGAATTCGCGCTCGAGCATCTGGCCAGGTTTGCCCCCGCGCCGCAGGAGGAAATCGCGCTGGAGCAGGGCGCACCCTGGGGCCGGGTCAAGGTCAACCGCGACACCTGCACGCTGTGCATGGCCTGCGTCGGCGCCTGTCCGGCCTCGGCCCTGGTCGACGGCCGCGAGCAACCCCTGCTCAAATTCATCGAGCGCAATTGTGTGCAATGCGGCCTGTGCGTTACCACCTGCCCGGAGAGGGCGGTCACGCTTGAGCCCCGCCTGCTGCTTGGCCCCCAGGCCAAGGCGGAACAGGTGTTGCACGAAGCGGTGCCCTTCAATTGCGTGCGCTGCGGCTTGCCATTTAGCAATAAGCAGATGATAGACGTCATGCTGGGCAAGCTGGGCACGCACTCCATGTTTTCCGGCGGCGGCCTCGCGCGGCTGCAGATGTGCGCCGATTGCCGCGTCATCGACATGATGGAAAATAAGGACGAGCAGACCATTTTCGGCATCCGCTCATGAACGGCCAGGCCACCCCGCTGAAGATCACGCAGCCTGTGTTCGAGGAGGATAGTGCGCGCGCCGATTTCTACGCGCTGATCGCGCGCCTGTTCTACGCCGGGCCGGACGCTCACTTGCTCGCCGCCATCGCCGGCGCCGATGAAATCGCCGGCGAAGACGAAACCGCTCCGCTGGCCGCGGCCTGGAGGGCGCTGGGCGCGGCCGCGGCGGCGATGGATGCGGAGGCGGCGCGGGAGGAATACGATCATGTGTTCGTCGGCACGGGCAAGGCCGAAATCACCCCGTACGCCTCGCACTATCTTGCTGAATCGATGCAGGAACGGGTGCTGGTGCGGCTGCGCGACAGCTTGACCGAAATGGGGCTGGCGAAGAACCAGTCCGCGGCCGAGTACGAAGACCATTTTTCCGGCCTATGCGAGGTCATGCGCCATCTGATCGTCGCCGGATCGAGCGATGTTGCAGTGCAAGAACAAAAAGCTTTCTTTATGGAGTACATTGCTTTTTGGTATGCTGAATTTTGTGCCGCGGTGATGGCTTCGCCCGATACTAATTTTTACAAGCACGTGGCGGTTTTCGCCAAGGCATTTCTGGATGTGGAGGTGGGTTCTTTCGAAATGATTTGACCGGTGACGCCGGTCATTTGTGAGGAGACGAACATGAGCCAAGGCCAGACCAAACTGAGCCGCAGAAATTTCCTGCTTGCGCTCGGCGCAGGCGGTGCGGCAAGCGCGGCCGCCATTGTGGCGAAGACCGTGCCGCAGGCGCAGCCGGCCGCGACCGGCGATGACAAGAAAAAAACCAAAGGCTACCAAGCCTCCGCGCACATCCGCAATTACTATAGAACCACCAAAGTCTGAGGGGGCGCCATGTTACTCACCCGGAAATCCGCAACCGCGCCCTCGGCGCAAAGCCGCCTGGCCAAAGGCCTGACGGGAATGCTGGCGAAAACCATCGACCGCCGCGCGTTCCTCAAGCGCTCCGGCGTGGCGGCAGGCGCGAGCGCTTCATTGGCCACCTTGGCCGGGCAATTGCCCTTCAACATGATCAGCCGCGCCGAGGCTGCCGACGACAAGTCCGCCGGCGGCAAGACCGAAGTCAAACGCACCGTCTGCACGCACTGCTCCGTCGGTTGCGCCATCGACGCGGTGGTGCAGAACGGCGTGTGGGTGCGGCAGGAGCCGGTATTCGATTCGCCGCTCAATCTCGGCGCGCACTGCGCCAAGGGCGCCGCGGTGCGCGAGCACGGCATGACCGAGAACTCGCATCGCCTGAAGTATCCGATGAAGCTCGCGAACGGCAAGTACAAGCGCATCTCCTGGGATCAGGCGCTCACCGAGATCAGCGGCAAAATGCTGGAACTCCGGAAGGAGTCCGGCCCCGACGCGCTGTATTTCGTCGGCTCCTCCAAGCACAACAACGAGCAGGCCTATCTGATGCGCAAGTGGGTGTCGTTGTGGGGCACCAACAACTGCGACCACCAGGCGCGCATCTGCCACTCGACCACGGTCGCGGGCGTAGCCAACACCTGGGGCTATGGCGCCATGACCAACTCCTACAACGACATGCAGAACACCAAGGCGATGATGTTCATCGGCTCGAACGCGGCCGAGGCGCACCCGGTGTCGATGCTGCACTCGCTGCACGCGAAGGAAGGCGGCGCCAAGATGATCGTGGTCGATCCGCGCTTCACGCGCACCGCGGCGAAAGCCGACCAGTACGTGCGCATCCGCTCGGGCACCGACATCCCGTTCCTGTTCGGCGTGCTGCACCACATCTTCAAGAACGGCTGGGAAGACAAGCAATACATCAAGGATCGCGTCTACGGCATGGACAAGGTGTATGCCGACGTGATGGCGAAATGGACCCCGGACAAGGTGCAGGAAGCCTGCGGCGTGCCCGAGGCGGAGGTGTTCAAGGTTGCCGAAACGCTGGCCAAGAACCGACCCAGCACGGTGGTGTGGTGCATGGGCCAGACGCAGCACACCATCGGCAACGCCATGGTGCGCGCCTCCTGCATCCTGCAACTCGCGCTCGGCAACGTCGGCACTTCGGGCGGCGGCACCAACATCTACCGCGGCCACGACAACGTGCAGGGCGCGACCGACGTCGGTCCGAACCCCGACTCGCTGCCGGGCTACTATGGCATCGTCCCCGGTTCCTGGGCGCACTGGGCCAAAGTGTGGAACGTCGATCTCGCCTGGCTGAAAAAGCAGTTCGCCAGCGAGGCGATGATGACCAAGCCCGGCATGACGGTGTCGCGCTGGATCGACGGCGTGATGGAAAAGAACGATCTGATCGACCAGGATTCGAATATCCGCGGGATGTTCTACTGGGGCCACGCGCCCAACAGCCAGTCGCGCGGCCTCGAGATGGTCAAAGCGATGCAACTGCTCGACCTGCTGGTGGTGATCGATCCCTATCCTTCGGCGACGGCGGCGATGGCCAACATGAAGGTGGATGGCGTGGCCACCAACCCGAAGCGCGCCGTGTACCTGCTGCCGGCGGCAACGCAGTTCGAGACCGTTGGCAGCGTCACCGCGTCGAACCGTTCGCTCCAGTGGCGCGAGAAGGTGATCGAGCCGCTGTTCGAATCCAAGCCCGATCACACCATCATGTATTTGTTTGCCAAGAAACTCGGCTTTGCCGACCAACTGGTGGGCAAGAAGGACGACAAGCAGAACATCGCGGTGGCCCAGGACGAACCCGTGGTCGAGGACATCCTGCGCGAGATCAACCGCGGCACCTGGACCATCGGCTATACCGGCCAGAGCCCCGAGCGGCTGAAGCTGCACATGAAGAACATGCACACCTTCGACGTGAAGACGCTGCGCGCCAAAGGCGGTCCCTGCGACGGCGAGTACTACGGCCTGCCCTGGCCGTGCTATGGCACGCCGGAAATGAAACATCCGGGCTCGCCTAATTTGTACGACACCTCCAAACACGTGATGGAGGGCGGCGGAAATTTCCGCGCCAACTTCGGCGTGGAGAAGGACGGCATCAACCTGCTCGCCGAGGACGGCTCGCACTCCAAGGGCGCCGATCTCACCACCGGTTATCCGGAATTCGACCACGTGCTGCTGAAGAAACTGGGCTGGTGGGACGAACTCAGCGAGGCGGAGAAGGCGGCGGCGGAGGGCAAGAACTGGAAGACCGACCTCTCCGGAGGGATCATCCGCGTGACCATGAAGAACCACGGCTGCCATCCCTTCGGCAACGCCAAGGCGCGCGCGCTGGTGTGGAACTTCCCCGACGGCGTGCCGCAGCACCGCGAGCCGCTCTATAGCCCGCGTCCGGACCTGGTCGCCAAGTACCCGACCCACGACGACAAGAAGGCCTTCTGGCGCCTGCCGACTCTGTACAAGTCGGTGCAGGAGAAGAACAAGGACATCTCCAAGCAATTCCCCATCATCCTCACCAGCGGCCGTCTGGTCGAATACGAGGGCGGCGGGGAGGAGACGCGCTCCAATCCCTGGCTGGCCGAGTTGCAGCAGGAAAATTTCGTCGAGATCAATCCGAAGGCGGCGAACGACCGCGGCATTCGCAACAACGAGCTCGTCTGGGTGAAAACCCCGACCGGAGCCAGGATCAAGGTCAAGGCCATGGTGACCGAGCGCGTCGGGGCGGATACGGCGTTCATCCCGTTTCACTTCTCCGGCTGGTGGCAGGGCAAGGACATGCTAGACCAGTATCCGGAGGGGGCCGCGCCGATCGTGCGCGGCGAGGCGGTCAACACCGCCACCACCTACGGCTATGACTCGGTGACCATGATGCAGGAAACAAAAACTACCCTGTGCCAGATCGAGAAATTTCAAGGATAAGGGAGGACCATCATGGCCAGAATGAAATTCCTTTGTGACGCCGAACGCTGCATCGAGTGCAATGGCTGTGTCACTGCCTGCAAGCAGGAAAACGAGGTGCCCTGGGGCGTGAACCGCCGCCGCGTGGTGACCCTCAACGACGGCGTGCCCGGGGAGAAATCGATCTCGGTCGCCTGCATGCATTGCTCGGACGCGCCGTGCATGGCGGTGTGCCCGGTGGACTGCTTCTACAAGACCGAGGAAGGCGTAGTGCTGCACGACAAGGACATGTGCATCGGCTGCGGCTACTGCTTATATGCCTGCCCGTTCGGCGCGCCGCAGTTTCCGCAAGCGGGCGCCTTCGGCATGCGCGGCAAGATGGACAAGTGCACGTTCTGTGCCGGCGGCCCGGAGAAGGACAACTCCAAGGAAGAGTTCGCCAAATACGGCTCGAACCGCCTGGCGCAGGGCAAGCTTCCCGCCTGCGCCGAGATGTGCGCGACCAAGGCACTCATCGCCGGCGACGGCGATGTCGTAGCCGACATTTTCCGCACGCGCGCGACGAAGCGCGGCAAGGGCGCGGAAGTGTGGGGCTGGGGCACGGCCTACGGCAAGCCGGACAATCCCCAGCAACAGGCGCCGAAAGGAGCGAAATCATGATCAGCGCATGCAAGCTCGCAGTTGTCGCTCTTGTCGTTACGGCCGGCCTGGCCGGCTGCGGCGAGAAAGAGCAGGTGATCGTGTACCAGCAGGGCAAGTACCAGGGCAAGCCCGATACCAGGCCCTGGGAGAACGAACCCGGCGCCAGCCTCTACACCACGTCCAAGTGGACCAAGGGCGACAAGAGCAGTTGGGAGGCCGTCCTCAAGTCACGCAACCAGAACCAGAACGAATACACGCGCGCCGAATAAGGAGGAGTCATGCGAACACCTTTTGCAGGACTGCGGTATTTTCTCCTCGGGTTGATGCTGTCGCTGCCCGCGTTCAGCGGGACGGCCTACGCCCAGGCGCAGGAAAGCAGGGCGCAGGATAGCCGCGTGGAAGAAAGTCAGGCGCAGCGCCAGCAGGTGCAGCCGGGCAACAACGCGCCGGTGTGGCGCGAAGTGCGCTCGGGCAAGGAGGAGTACACCTCGGTCAAGGGGCGGGAGACCGGCGTTCTGATCCAGACCGAGGGCGAGACCTGGCGCAAGCTCCGCAACGGCCCGATCACATTTTATGGGGGCTGGCTGGTGGTGCTGGCATTGATCACCATCGGCGTGTTCTACAAGGTGCGTGGGCCGATCGGCTTGCACAGCCCGCCCAGCGGCAAGATGATAGAGCGTTTCTCCAGCTTCGAGCGCATCGCCCACTGGACCATGGCGATCAGTTTTTGCATTCTCGCCGTCAGCGGTCTGGTTATGCTGTTCGGCAAGCACCTGATTCTGCCCTTGATCGGTCACACGCTGTTCAGTTGGCTGGCAGAGCTGGGGAAATTCCTGCACAACTTCGTTGGGCCGGTGTTCATGTTCAGCATCGTGGTGTTCGTGGTGACCTTTATCCGCGATAATTTTCCGCGTGCCTACGATTTCACCTGGCTCGCCAAAGCCGGTGGCGTGCTCAGCGGTGAAGTCGTGCCCGCCGGCCGCTTTAACGCCGGGGAGAAAGCGTGGTTCTGGGGCGGAGTAATCGGCTTGGGCGTGGTGTCGAGCGCCAGCGGCTTGGTGCTCGACTTCCCCAACTTCGATCAATCGCGCTCGCTAATGATGCTCGCCAACATCGTGCATGTCATCGCCGCGCTCTGGTTCATCATTTGGTCGTTTACGCATATTTATCTCGGTACCGTGGGAATGGCCGGGACCTACGAGGGAATGCGCAACGGCTACGTAGACGAGACCTGGGCGCGCGAGCACGCGCAATACTGGTACGACGAGGTCAAGTCCGGCGGAAGAGCGCCGCCATCGGGTACGCCCGCGCCTGCCGCAACGACTGCGCCGCAGACACAACCCTGAGGAGCCTGAAATGAAAACCGGAAAACTGCTTGCTGCTGCCTTGGTGATGGCTCTGGGGGCCGGGATCGCTAACGCCAAGATCCCCGCGCCGGTGATGGACGACGCCGCCAAGGCCAAAGCCGAGGAAGCCAAGACGAAGGCCGCTGACGCCGCCAAGAAAGAGGGCGAGCTGCTGGCGAAATCCCAGGACCGGGTGGCAGAGCGCTATAAGAAGGGGCAAGGCAAAGGCGGCAAGGCTGCGCCTGCGGCCAAGGGCGCCAAGCCGGCGGCGGCAGCGGCCAAGAAATAGTCGGATACACAATCGACGGAGGGGGCGCTGCGGCGCCCCCTCCGTCATTGGTTGTAAGCTCTGTACGGTCAAAGCAACAATGTGTAAGCCAATCCCGCCGCGCCGCAAGCCAGGATTACCGGGATGATGCCGGCTTTGTACTCGATCAAGGCGATGAACGCGGCCAGACCGGCGAGGGCGGAGAACCACTCGACGCTGCCGCCGAAGCCGGCCGGCCACAGCACATGCCAGGCGAAGAACGCGGCGAGGTTGAGGATCACGCCGACCACCGCCGCGGTGATGCCGGTGAGCGGCGCGGTGAATTTGAGGTCTCCGTGCGTGGCCTCGACCAGCGGCCCGCCGATGAGGATGAAAAGATAGGAGGGAAGAAAGGTGAAGAACGTGGCCACGGCGCCGCCGGCCATGCCGGCCCAGACGAGTGATGCCGCATCCGCTCCGAACAGTTGCCTGGTCCAGCCGCCGACGAAACCGACATAGGTCACGATCATGATCAGTGGCCCCGGTGTGGTCTCACCCAGCGCGAGGCCGTCTATCATCTGCGTCGGCGTGAGCCAGCCGTAGGTCTCCACGCCTCCCTGGTACACGTAGGGCAGCACGGCGTAGGCGCCGCCGAAGGTTAACAGCGCCGCCTTGGTGAAAAACCAGCCGATCTGGGTCAGGGTTCCTTCCCAGCCGTGCAGCGCGTAGAGCCAGGCCATCATGCCCGCCCAGAGGGCGAGGCCCGCGACGGTGAAGCCGATAAAGCGCGGCCAGGCGAAGCGCGCGTGCTCGGGCGTGGGCGTGTCGTCGTCGATGATCGCCGCGCCATAGCTCTTGCCAGTTGCGCCGTGCCCGCCGCCGGTGGCGAATTTGGCCGGGGCTACGCGCCCGCCGATAGCGCCGATGACGCCGGCTGCCAGCACGATGTAAGGGAACGGGACTTTGAACGCGAAAATGGCGATGAAGGCCGCGGCGCTGATCGCCCACAGCACGCCGTTCTTGAGCGCGCGCGAGCCGATGCGGTAGGCGGCGAATACCACGATGGCGGTGACCGCGGGCTTGATGCCGTAGAGGATGCCCGTCACCAGCGGTACCTTGCCGAATACCAGATAGATCCAGGTGAGCGCCATCAGGATGAACATGGACGGCAGCACGAACAGCACGCCGGCGATGATGCCGCCCCAGGTCCGGTGCATCATCCAGCCGATATAGGTGGCGAGTTGGGTGGCCTCGGGGCCGGGCAGCAGCATGCAATAGTTGAGCGCATGCAGGAAGCGCTTCTCCGAGATCCAGCGCCGTCTTTCCACCAAGTCCTGGTGCATCATGGCGATCTGCCCGGTAGGGCCGCCGAAGCTGATGAAGCCGAGCTTGAGCCAGTACCAGAAGGCTTCGGCCAGGATCACCGGCGCGGGGGCTTGCTGCGTGTCCTCGGTCATGATTTTTTCTTGAACAGGTCGACATTGCGGACCTCCGCCCGCGCCGAGCGGATCCAGGCGTAGAAGGCGTCGTAGATCACCATGCCGTGCTCGAGCATGGCATGGTCGTCGGGATAGTTGAGCGAGAGTCCGAGCGAGACGGCGAGCAGGCCAGGCGACTGCGGCGTCAGCTCGATCTTGCCGGTGTCGGCGCCACGTACGATCAGCGCCAGATCGGCGAGCGCCGGATCGTCGAGTCCGAAGTCCGCGAGAAAAGCATCGAAGCTGCACAGTTCGCCGCGGTGGGAGAACTGCACCTCCGGCACGTCATAGGGAATCGCCTGCTCGGCCTTTGCAACCGCGCGCACCTCGGTCGAGGGCACGTAAAGAAATTGCGCACCTGGGTCGATGAAACGCCGGATCAGCCAGGGGCAGGCGATGCGATCGATCTTGGGGCGCTCGCGCGTGATCCACTTGGAGTTCGAATGCTGAAGGAGCTGTGAAATTGTAACGCTGGAGATAACGGTGTCCATGAGTATCCTCGCGCAATGAAAACCGCAGAACTTGGACGGGACACCGTCTGACCGGGAGTCTGCATTTCCCGATGCGGGAAATATACCGCTTCCGCGCGGGGGGCGCAATGACCGCGAGCACGGCTGCTTAAGTTCTTTTTTGTACCCCGCCGCGGCTGGTCGAAAAGGCACGGGCAAAGCTGAGCAGGCTGCCTGAGTTCGCGCCGGCATAGCCCGGCAGGCTGCGTACTACCTGCAGCATTTGCGCGCTGGCGATGGCCTGGCGCAAGCGCCGGATGGCAAGCTGCTCCGCAGCCTCGCCGCGGCAGGCAAGTAGATAGCGCTCGCGCTCCAGCGCCTTGAATTCGAGCCCGTATTGCAGGGCAGCGGCCTTGACGCCGAAACCTGCATCGGCCTTGCCCGCGGCGATGGTCGCCGCCACCGCCAGATGGGTGAATTCCTCGGTGGAGTAGCCGCGCAGTGCTTGGCCATCGATGCCGGATTCGTGCAGCAACCGGTCGAACAGGAGGCGTGTGCCGGAACCGCGCTGCCGGTTGATGACGCGCAGCTTCTTGACGGCCAGGTCGCGCAGAGCGCGCACGCGCGCGGGATTGCCCGGCGGCAGCATCAGGCCCTGCTCGCGCTCGATGAACCCGATCAGGCGATGCTGCCGGGGTTTGAGCCAGCGCAGATACGGCGCCAGCGCATCCGGGTGCGATCCGAGTGGGATGTGGAAGCCGGCCAGATCGGCGTGGCCGGCGGCAAACGAGGCGAGCGCTTCAAGGCTGCCCTTGATCTCGAGATTCAGTTCCAGGCCGAAAGCCGGAGCGATGCGCTCGCGCAACTCGATCAGCGCGAGGTCGTGGCTGGCATGAATACCCAGCCGCAGCGGTTCCGCTGCCGCGCGTGGCAGGGGCGCGATCTCAATTGCGCCCGCTTTGCGCAGCAGCCGCTGCTCAGCGGCGGCGGTCAATTGCAGGAGTTGTCGTCCCGCGACGGTCAAGGAAACGCCTTTGCCCCGCTGCATATCGACCAGGGACACGCCCAGCAGCGCCGCCTGCGCGTGCAGCAGCCCCCAACCGTGGCGATAGGACAGGCCTGCCTGCGCGACGGCGGCGCCAAGGTTTGCGCCGCCGTCGATGGCGGCCAGAAGCGGCAGTAGCCGCGCGTCGATCTCGGCGCCCTCCGGGCCAGGCAATTGCCAGCGGATCAGCGGGGTCAGTTGAATCATTCTGGCAATAGATTGCATATTTATAAAGTTCCTAAAATTTGTGATACTTCTCGCTTTAATAGTTGTTCTTAATATGCAATAAATAGCATAAATATGCAACCGTACCTATCCAGGAGGAAATCCGCATGAACGCATGGCTGTTCCAGGCGCTGCTCGCGCTCGTTGTGTTGTGCGCGACCCCGGCCATCGGCAGGGAAGCGCGCGACATCCGCATGGCGACCACCACCAGCACCGACAACTCCGGCTTGCTCAAGGTGCTGCTGCCGAAGTACGAAACCCGATGCGGCTGCAAGGTCCGTGTCATTTCGGTGGGCACGGGCAAGGCATTGGAACTGGGAAAAAACGGCGACGTGGACGTGGTGCTGGTGCACGCGCGTCCGGCCGAGGACAAGTTCGTCGCCGAAGGGCATGGCGTCAACCGCAGGGACGTGATGTACAACGATTTCATCCTGGTCGGACCGAAATCGGATCCGGCCGGCATGCGCGGGCGGAAGGGCGTGATCGATGCCTTCAGGGTGTTGGCACAGGGGAAGTCGCATTTCATTTCGCGCGGCGATAATTCGGGCACGGACCAGATGGAGAAGAGCTACTGGAAGGAGGCCGGCGTCGCGCCCAAGGGCACGTGGTTCCTCTCCGCCGGCCTGGGCATGGGCGAGGTGCTGACCATGGCGGGCGAAATGCAGGGATACACGCTGTCCGATCGGGCCACCTACGGCGCTTACCGCGCCAAGACCGGGCTGGACATCGTGCTCGCGGGCGATCCGAAAATGTTCAACCCCTACGGCATCATTGCCGTCAATCCGAAGAAGTATCCTGCGATCAACTACGACGGCGCCATGGATCTGATCGAATGGATTACTTCGCCCGAAGGCCGAAAACTGATCGCCGCGTTCAAGGTGGACGGCGAGCAGTTGTTTTTCCCGGCGCGCAAGGAATGAGGTGGAGCTAGGCGATGAGCAGCAGCTTGAACGCGGCCAGCGCCATGACTACGGCAAGGGTCAACAGCAAATGCCGCTGCCGCAGGCGCTGCAGCCCGAGCCAAGTGCCGACAAACCCGCCCGCGAGCGCGCTCGCCGCGAACAGCGGCAGCTCGGCCGGCAGCACCTGCACGGTGAACGAGCCCGCGGCGAGCGCGACGATGGAGTTCACCAGGATGAACGGTGCGGAGATGCCTGCAGTGCTTTTCGGTCCGGCCCAGCCGAGGAACAGGATCGTCGGGCTCAAGAAAATGCCGCCGCCGGTGCCGGTCAGTCCGGCGAGCAGG
>Ga0209514_10006529_pt1 | contig 14255 bp, 14 predicted proteins | sample Subgrocontami58m_FD_187452 | JGI IMG/M metagenome (GOLD analysis project Ga0209514, IMG submission 187452) | Subsurface groundwater microbial communities from S. Glens Falls, New York, USA - GMW37 contaminated, 5.8 m (SPAdes) (version 3) | ecosystem: Environmental > Aquatic > Deep subsurface >...
AACAAACTTCTCTTGTTCGCCATTGAGCATCGTGCACTTCTTTAAATTCTGGATGCTGGATTTTGGATACTGGATTAAGGTTACCATTCATCATTCATCAATCATCAATCCAAACGTCATCACGCATCTTGCATCTTGTATATAGAACGATTCATCTTCATGTTCTTGCTTGCCCGGCGTATTTTTGACGGGTTCATATTCCTGTTTTCCGCATTGGGACAACCTAAGAAACAAACGAACCTGTCTACCGAGAACTCTTTCTTCGTGCAACTTCGATCCTTCTTCGTGTAACTCCGTGTAACAAAAAATCCTTTCACGAAGAACCACGAAGGTTTTTTCACGAAGGAACACGAAGTAAATCGTAATTTTTTAGTTCTACAACAGACTCTACCACCAGGTAGATTGGATTGTGTGTAATTTATTTTTGACAACCTCGTAGAGGTTATATTTTTGTAGATAAATATTAAGAATAACATATTTCAATCCCGACTTGTCGGGATTTATAATATTTCCTTGCTGACAAACGTAAATCAAAAAAACAATTGATCCTCTACGAGGATCTTTATTTCCAGAGATATGTCTTTCTGGATACTGGATTCTGGATTAAGGTTACCATTCATCATTCATCAATCATAAATCATAAATCCAAACGTCATCACGCATCTTGCATCTTGTATATAGAACGATTCATCTTCATGTTCTTGCTTGCCCAGCGTATTTTTGACGGGCTTTGCATCCAGTATCCAACATCCAGCATCCAGTATCCAGCATCCAGTATCCAGCATCCAGTATCCAACATCCAGCATCCTGTATCCAACATCCAGTATCCAGTATCCAACATCCAGTATCCAACATCCAGTATCCAACATCCTGCATCCAGTATCCAACATCCTGCATCCAGTATCCTGCATCCAGTATCCAGTATCCAACATCCTGCATCCAGTATCCAACATCCAGTATCCAACATCCAGCATCCAGCATCCAGTATCTCACCTAAGTACATATACTCAAAAAAATAGAGTACTATTCTCTATTTACTTCATACTGTTCAAAGAATAATTTATTACCGCAATCCAAGTGAGTGCGGTATGAAGATCTTAATTGTAGACGATAACGAACGCATCAGAAAATTAATCAATAAACTCTTAGACAAACTTAACACTCCTATAGATGTAATCGAATGCGCGGACGGTGAAGAAGCCGTAAAAATATATAATGAAGAAAAACCGGATTTAATTCTAATGGATATTATTATGAAAAAGTTAGATGGTTTCTCAGCAATCCGGAGGATACGTTTAGTATCTCCTGAAGCGGTTATAATTGTCATATCACAACTACCCGAACAAGAATACAGGCAAGAAGCACTTGATGCAGGCGCTGTTGATTATCTGAATAAAGAAAATCTCAATGAACTACCGCAGCTTATTGAAAATTTAGTTCAAAAAATAAATAACTTAAATAATTAGGAGAGTATTATGAAAAAAGTAATTCTACTATTCGTGGTTGTATTATACTTAACGAATGTAACTGCACAATGGGTGCAAACAAATGGTCCATATGGCGGTAATGTTAGATGTTTTGTCATGAGCGGAACTAATCTCTTTGCAGGGTCTGAGGGTGGTGTCTTTCTCTCAACGAACAACGGTACAAGCTGGACTGCCGTCAACACGGGGCTGACGAACATTAATGTTTATGCTCTTGCTGTCAGCGGAACTAATCTCTTTGCAGGGACTTATGGTGGTGGTGTCTTTCTCTCAACGAACAACGGTACAAGCTGGACTGCCGTAAACACGGGGCTGACGAACACTTATGTTTATGCTCTTACTGTCAGCGGAACGAATCTCTTTGCAGGGTCTGAGGGTGGTGGTGTCTTTCTCTCAACGAACAACGGTACAAGCTGGACTGCCGTCAACACGGGGCTGACGAACACTTATGTTTATGCTCTTGCTGTCAGCGGAACTAATCTTTTTGCAGGGACTATAGGGACTTTGGGTGGTGTCTTTCTCTCAACGAACAACGGCGCAAGCTGGACTGCCGTCAACACGGGGCTGACGAGCACTTATGTTTATGCTCTTGCTGTCAGCGGAACTAATCTCTTTGCAGGGACTAATGGTGGTGTCTTTCTCTCAACGAATAACGGTACAAGCTGGAATGCCGTGAACACCGGGCTGACGAACATTACTGTTTATGCTCTTGCTGTCAGCGGAACTAATCTCTTTGCCGGGACTTGGGGTGGTGGTGTCTTTCTCTCAACGAACAACGGCACAAGCTGGACTGCCGTCAACACGGGCCTGACGATCACTTATGTCCGGGCTCTTGCTGTCAGCGGAACTAATCTTTTTGCAGGGACTTCTGGTGGTGTCTTTCTTTCAACGAACAATGGTACAAGCTGGACTGCCGTCAACACGGGGCTGACGAACACTAATGTCCGGGCTCTTGCTGTCAGCGGTACTAATCTCTTTGCCGGGACTTCTGGTGGTGTCTTTCTCTCAACGAACAACGGCACAAGCTGGACTGCCGTCAACGCGGGGTTGACGAACACTAATGTTTATGCTCTTGCTGTCAGCGGAACTAATCTCTTTGCCGGGGGTTCGGGCGGCGTCTTTCTTTCCACCAACAACGGCACAAGCTGGACTGCAGTGAACACCGGGCTGACGAACACTAATGTTTATGCTCTTGCTGTCGGCGGAACTAATCTCTTTGCAGGAATTTGGGGTGGTGGTGTCTTTCTCTCAACGAATAACGGCACAAGCTGGGCTGCCGTCAACACGGGGCTGACGAACACTACTGTTCAGGCTCTTGCTGTCAGCGGAACTAATCTCTTTGCCGGGACTTGGGGTGGTGGTGTCTTTCTCTCAACGAACAACGGCACAAGCTGGAATTCTGTCAACACCGGGCTGACGAACACTGCTGTTTATGCTTTTGCTGTCAGCGGAACTAATCTTTTTGCAGGGACTTCTGGTGGTGTCTTTCTTTCAACGAACAATGGTTCAAGCTGGACTGCCGTCAACACGGGGCTGACGAACACTAATGTTCGGTCTCTTGCTGTCAGCGGTACTAATCTCTTTGCAGGGTCTGAGGGTGGTGGTGTATGGAGTCGTCCGATTTCAGAAATATTAATTCTCATACCAAACGCACCGGTGGCCATTGCGGCAACATCAATAACTCAAACCGGGTTTACAGCTAATTGGAATGCAGTAACTGGAGCTACGGGATATTACTTAGATGTATCAATCAATAATGCATTTACAAATTTTGTTACAGGATACAACAATAAAGATGTACTAAATGTTACTACGCTTTCGGTTACAGGATTAACGGCAAACACACCTTATTATTACCGGGTAAGAGGATACAATTCCGGCGGCACAAGTAGTAATTCTAATACAATAACATTAACAACATTAGTAAATGCACCTTCAGCACCGGTTGCAACATCAGCAACTACAATTGGTCAGACAAGTTTTACAGCAAACTGGAACGCAGCAAGTAATGCTACGGGATATTATTTAGATGTATCAACAGACAATGCATTTACAAATTTTGTTACAGGATACAACAACAAAGATGTACTAAATGTTACTACGCTTTCGGTTACAGGATTAACGGCAAACACACCTTATTATTACCGGGTTAGAGGATACAACTCCGGCGGCACAAGTAGTAATTCTAATACAATAACATTAACAACATTAGTAAATGCACCTTCAGCACCGGTTGCAGCATCAGCAACAAGTTTAGGTCAAACAAGTTTTACAGCAAACTGGAACGCAGCAAGTGGAGCGACGGGTTATTACTTAGATGTAGCAACTAATAATTCTTTTTCGAACTTTGTTAGCGGTTACAACAATAGAGATGTTTTTAATGTTACTACTTTTCCAATTTCAGGATTAACTCCAAATACACCACACTACTATCGCGTAAGAGCGTACAATAGCGGTGGATCGAGTAGTAATTCTAACACAATAAATGTTACACTTGTTGGTATTGATGATAACACAAGCTTACCTACAGAATACAAGTTAGAGCAGAACTATCCTAATCCATTTAATCCAAGTACAATAATAAGATATGGATTACCCAAAGAAAGTTTTGTAAAAATAACAGTCTATGACATAATAGGAAGAGAGATAGCAGTATTAGTAAATGGATTACAAAATGCTGGATACCATGAGGTAACTTTTGATACACAATCAGTTGGAAGCGGATTATCGGCAGCAATTTACTTATACAAAATATCAGCAGGAGATTTTGTTGAGACAAAGAAATTAGTTCTTATGAAGTGAGTACATAATCGCAGCTCCGGTTGAGAATCGGGGCTGCATTCTTTTATAAGTTTCTTCTTAACTTTTTAATTTTTCTTCTTAACGGCAAATAGAAATATTACTAACTAATTGAAAGGGCTTTATCAAAAAATAAAAGGAGCTCAAAATGAAAATCCTAAAATTATTCTTTTTGTTTATTTGCATTACATCGGTAATCTATTCACAGAACATAACCAACACACTTGGCACCGGCGGAGTGTTTTACATAAAAGATGCAACTACCAACTTTTTTACCTTAACCCAATCAACCGGGCTTTTATCCTTGAACAATAATCTATCCTTGCTTAATACAACCAGCTCAGGTGTTGGTGTAATTAATAAAGGGGCTGATAGATTTATTCACAACTTTTCATCGGGCGATGGAAAGAATACTTTCGTTGGAATTAATTCCGGTAATTTCACAATGTCTGGTGGCGCGGCACTTACGAGCTATAATACCGGAATTGGACATAGCGCGCTTACAAGCCTGACATCGGGTTATTATAACACTGCAGTGGGATTTTCTTCTTTATATTCCAACACGGAAGGTGGCGGTAACACCGCATCGGGTTATTATTCCTTATTTTCTAACACGACAGGCACCTTCAACACCGCGTCGGGTTATCACTCCTTAAAAGCCAACACATCAGCGAGTAATAACACCGCATCGGGTTCTTATTCCTTACATCATAAATAGCACAACATCGTACACACTTTCTAGTATTACTAATGAAGCATGAGATCGTACACACACATCCCCATGGGGATGTGGACGATGTTTAGTTAAAAATTATGTGCACAACATCGTACACACTTTATTTAATACAGCCGAAAACGAAATTCTGTTATTAATTTTTGTTCTTTGAAAATTCTCAGAAGATGTTTCTCGGTTATTATAACACCTTTAATATATTCATAGATTGCTTCTTGAGGAAGCGTAAATGTTAAACCAAATATGTTGAACTTAAGGTCACTTCTAACAAATCTGATTACATGTATTTGACCGTCTTTCAAAGGAAGTCGTCCTGTTGGAAGAGAATAATCATCGTCCAAAGTAACTAGTGGATAATTTAGATGTATTCTTCTTTGTTTTGGAGTCATCCCTTCTTGACTACTGTAATAATGATGTTGATTATGAACTTGGCAAAAATGATCGGCAGCTTTCTGAATTTGTTCTATGTTTTCAAATTTGTCGGAGTTTAGAACAGCACTCTGCATTTTGTTGTTGAAGTGTTCGATGACTCCATTTCTCCACGGTTCTCGTATTGGAATAAATACCGGCGTAACTTTATTCATAAGACAAAGGCGGATTACTTTCCCCAATGCATTGGGTTTATTCAAACTGCCCCAGAATGCTAAATCGTTATCCATTTGTAAATAATCCGGCACACCGGCTGTTTTCCAAAAGCGGATTAAACTATTGCAAACATTGGCAGATTCTTGACTCTCAAAAGCAAGGGCTTGTGCATAATGTGTATCACAACAAATAAGATTATGAAAATAGAATCTTGTTTTACTGTACAAATAGCGAGGTCCAGCAAAATCCATTTGATGACTTAAAACATATTCATATGGATACTTTTTACCTTTGGGTATATATGACTCTATCTTCTTTCGGTGAGTAATCTTGCTATGTTTCAATATTCTGGCGATAGACCAAACCGGCGGTGGTGCAATCCCGCGCATCTCTAAGGTGTAATAAATTGCTTGTGGTCCATATTGCATAAAGGGTGATAACATCAATTGTTTACGTGTCTCAATTATAAGTTGTTCTGTATGTGAATCAATTTTCTTTTCTCGTGTCTTCGGTCCTCGAGATTTCTCAAGATACCATTGTGAATTATTACTATGACCCGTCAGATAAGTCTGATATCTTTTTAGCCATTTATAGAACCATTTTCTTGAACAATTTAAAGCCTTACAGATTTCAGTCACTTTCCATTTGTTGCTATGGAGTTCAATGGCTTTTATTCGTAATTGTTCTTTTGTAAACTTATTTTCTTTCATTGCCATCCTCTTTTTGTTTTAGGATAGCAAGTGAACTATTTTTTCAACTAATAAATGTATACGATGTTTGTCATTGCAGTATCGCTATCTGTGTACGATCTTATGCTTTTTTTCTGTTACCAATGTTCTGCTTATTGTCACTTAATCTCTTGTGGCTTTGAAATGTGGTCAGATCAATTTTATCTGCAGTGTTCGAAATAATTTTTATCGGGTTCGTAATTATATAAGAAAAAATAAAAGCTCCAAATATTCCTGCAATCAAAAAAACAAGCACCATAAAAATGAAATTAGATATAGTTTTATTAATAGCTACATTGATTTCGCTTTCTTCTATCCCAATACGCACAACTCCCAATGATTTGTCCATAATTGGTATAGCGATATCTCTAATTATTACTTTCGTAGAATCTTTTAATTCAATTGTGCGAAGACTAAAATCGGCACTACTTTCTATCGAATTTGCTTTTATCAATTGAGGAGGAACACTTTGAGGGAAGGAGTGAGCCAATACATTTTGTTTGCCGTCTAAAATAAATATATAACTGATTGCGAGGTCTATACTATTAGTCTCATTAACAAGCTTTTGTAATGCTATCAAATCATCATAAAGCAGCGGATCGACCGCTTGTGTAGCTATACTTTGTGCTATAAATTTTTCGCGCTTACCAAGTTCTTCTTCCATAGAAGAGGAAAAACTTTTCCAGATGAGAAGAACATTAATTGAACCAAAAATAAGAACAATAGCAATTATTGAAAGAGAAAATTTCCAGAAGAGAGGCAGTGTATTTTTTTTCATTTTTGAATCAAATCTCGATACTTACGAACAGTTAAATAATCTTTTTTATCTCCAAGAATGTACTTCTCAATAAATAGTTTGTTTAATATCTTTTTCCCAATAGGATCGTTATGCATATCTAAAAAAACTTTTCGGATTTTCTCCTTCAAATTAGGATCACAATTTCTCTGAATAACTATTGGCGGGATTCCAAAATATTCAGATTTTTCTATTATTCTAATATTCTTAACCCTTTCCGGATTGACTTTATAAAGATATTCGTAAATAAGTCCGTCAATAGTTGCGCCTTCAACAGTCCCCTTTTCTACCAGTTGAATTGAATTATCATGACCATATGTAAATATTGATTTTGAAAAGAAATTATTTACTGTTTCTCCCAAATCATTCAATCTTTTTAACACGTATGAATGGCCGGTATGAGAGAGAGGATCAGTAAAAGCGAATGATTTCCCCCTGAGATCTTCTATTTTTGTTATTCCTGTTCCTTTATGAGTTAATATGTACGCTTGATAAAATGGCTTGCCGTTGATTAGCGGCACAGCCAGTAAGTCTACCTTATCTTTTACAGTGGATTCAACATAAGCGCCTGAACAAATAAATGCGAAATCAACCTGTCCATTTTCCAACAACAAGTTTACTTCGTTATATGTCTTTCTTTGAGCGAACTCTATCCGTGTGCCTATTTTTTCGGAAATGTAATTGATTAAATCTTTGTAATAAGTAAATGTTTCCTTGGGTGATATCATTGCACTAATAGCTATTTTCAATTTTTTCGAACTGTCTGGGTTGCTATTAACAGTTTTTGCTGCAGAGTTAGGTTCCGCTAAATTAATATCAATAGTTTTAATCTCTCGTTCTTTTTCTCTTTGACATCCAACAAAAAAAAGAGTTGAGAACAAAACAATTTTTAAAATATTTCTGTTCACATTTATCTCTTATTTTTAATTAACTAGTTGATCAGTTAGTGTCCGGTCTATCAGAATAAAAATGATCTCTTTTATTGATAGTAAAATCATTTGCTTTCTTTCCTAAAAACTACTCGGAAAATAAAAGAAAATAACTAAATAACCACAGTTACTATTGAATGAAAATTTTACATTGGGTAAGGAAGTAACGATTTGTCTACACACTATTTATATAAATCACTTCCGCTGTATAGATCAAGACGGTCTACTTCATCAAGTGTAGAACTATTTTTTGTTTGAAGATAATCATCATATTTTCTATCGGCTTTGATCTTGAAATATGCAGCAACACCGCCTAAGACCGCAGCACTTCCAATCAAAATCTTAAATGTACTCGAGCGGAAGAAATTTTCTATAACTAAATCTTTTATTTTTTTCCCTCTTGTACGGTTCATTTAATCTTCTCTTTGTTAAATGCTTATTTATATTTTAATTTATCTGCATAGTTTGAAGAATTTCTCCATTGTGGCTTATCACAGTTACATTCACCGGAATCTCGCTTCCCGAAATTTCAATGGCTTGCTGTGCAAGTTGAGCCAAACCACTGCAACAAGGTACTTGCATAATCAAAACCGTTATAGATTTTAGATTTGTCTCATTGATCATTGTAACAAGTTTATCGAGATAAACTTCTTTGTTGGTATCAAGTTTTGGACAAGCAATCGCGAGTGATTTCCCTTTCAGAAAATCTTTATGAAAATCGGGATAAGCAAAACCGCAACAATCTGCAGCGAGGAGTAAATCGGAATTTTTAAAATACGGTGCATTAGGTGAAACAAGATGAAGTTGAATAGGCCATTGTCTCAAGTGAGACGCACGCACTCCGCCTTCATCATCATTTTCGCTAATGTTTTCAATGCTCATCTCTTGTGAACCGGGACATCCGCAGTGAGATTTTCTTTCTTGAAGGTCATTTTGCGAGAGGGGATTTTCAATTCCATTGTCACGTAAATACTCAAGAGCTTCTCGTAAATATTCAAACTCCTCATGATCGCGCAGATGTTTAAGATGTGCTTTAATTACATTCTCTCCGCCTTTCACAATGTAATCCATTACTTTTTTTTCATTATAAGGTTCTGCTTCACGCTCTTCGATTGTTAGAGCACCCGGAGGGCAATTGCCAAGGCATGCGCCAAGTCCGTCGCAGAAAAGGTCGCTTATCAACCGCGCTTTACCGTCAATAATTTGTAATGCGCCTTCGTGGCATTCCGGAATGCAGTTACCGCAGCCATCACATTTTTCTTCATCTATTTTTATGATTTTACGCAGCATGTTTTTACACTATTGTTAAACAGAATTTTTCTAATATTCTTTTACTCTATACTGAAATAATTAACCAGCAGACTGAAGTTTGGAATTCTGGTTGAGCAGATTCAGCATCCCCATTTATAATTTAATAAAGTCACTATCAGAAAATAATTGCATTGCCTGCGGGAACAATACATTCTCTTCCCGGTGAATATGTAGGCGGAATGTTTCTACTACTGCAATACCTTGATTGAATGCGCTCTCGAATGTAATCTCTCTTGATTTCTGATCGGACAACCGTGAACCCAATCCTAAGAAATTAAAAACCAAAGCAACAGCTTGTGCAATTTTTATATGCTCATCTTCCATTAAATTTATTGCAGTAAAAGAAGGGTCTTTTGAATTGTGTTCACCGGTTTCAATAAGCTTTTTGTGCAGAAGCGGAAACAATTTCTTTTCTTCCTTTTGATTATGCAATGGAACTTTTTCATCAAAAGAAATAAAGAATTGTTTTAATCCTGCATCTATGGAATCGTTAAAAACCCATTCATTCTTGCGCCAGCTTATCAACGCTTCTTCAAATGCATCCAATACTTTTGTGAATGCTTTATGCTCATCAACCAATTCTTGTAAGAACGGGTGCAACTTTTCATATTCTATCTGTTCGATGTTGTTAATTGAATATGGATCGGGCGGCTTCATAGGAGAAAGTTTTTCCAATGATTCTTTTTCAACATCTCTTTTTAAAAAATCTGTTTGTTCGTTCATTTTTTTTATCCAAAATTTTATGAAGGTTTTTCACAACCTTTGCGAGTATAATACCACCAGTTAATTCCTGTGGCTATAGTGTAATAAGCGGCAATTCCTATAAAGAAAGGAATAGCCGAACCGGTGTTGGTAATTACCAATCCAATCAAAGTTGCAAAGATAAACGGTCCGTACGCAGCCACTGCAGCCGCCCATCCTAAAACTCCAGCACCTTGACGGGGTGAATGCGAAAAGATGATCGGATATTGTCTGAAGGTAGATGCATTTCCGACGCCTGTAAGGAAAAAAATTAGGAGCATTAATCCAACAAATAGTGGAAATTGATCTAAAGATGTTGGAGTCAGAAGTCCGGTAAAAGCCATCACCAAAGAGCAAAGAATTAAACCAATTCCTACAACATGAGTCATTATTGCACCACCAATTTTATCCGAGATTGGACCCGATATTACTCTTATTATTGAGCCGATCAGCGGACCGAGAAAAGCATAAGCTAATGGATCGGGTGCATTTGGGAAATGACCGTAAATTGTTTTTATCAGAAGTGGAAATGCAGCTGCAAATCCGGAGAACGAACCGAATGTCATTACATAAGTAACAGTGCAAAACCATGTGTGTTTATTCTTAAAAATATCTAGTTGTTCCTTAAAGGAAGCTTTAATAGGAACACTGCGCAAATAAATCCAGGCAAGAACACCCATTATTAAAAGAAATGGAATATAAATTAATGCAGCATTCTGCAGCCAGATTGGTTTTACAACTTCTGCCCGTGTATAAGTCTGTGAACCACCCATGAATCCGAACAAAACAAACCCGATTATCCAAGGGGTGACGAACTGAGCCAGACTGACTCCAAAATTCCCTATACCGGCTTGAATTCCAAGCGCAGTACCTTGCAATCTTTTTGGAAAGAACACGCTCGTGCTTGGCATGAAGGAAGAAAAATCTCCACCTCCAAATCCGGCTGAAAATGCTAAGATCAAAAATAACCAGAATGGAGTTTCGGGATTCAAAATTGCTAAACCGATCCCAATGCATGGTATCAATTTTAAAAATGTGGCAATTGTGATAACGTGCCTTGTACCTATAATTGGGATCAAAAATGTATGAACAATTCTGAGAGAACCTCCCGCCAATCCGGGCATTGCAGTGAGCCAAAATAATTGCATAGTATCAAATTTAAATCCTATTTGAGGAAGCCGAACAACAATTGCGCTCATCATGAACCAGGTGGCAAAGGAAAGTACAAGAGCGATAGTGGTTATTGTCAGAGTTCGCCAGGCGATCTTACTTGCTTTCTCCTTCCAGAAAGATTCACTTTCCGGTTCCCATTTTTCAATCCAAGTTGATGATTTGCTCATTTTATTTCCTTCATGATTGTTTTTTTTATCCTTCGAATTCAGGTGTTTGAGGTAATATTGCAGGTCGACCGATCTTATCTGAAGTTTCGCTGATTTTAGCCGGCGAAACATGAATTCCAGTGTCATAGTAATCCTCGGCAAACGCTCCTTTTGGTTCTTTAAGAAATACTAAGCAGTAGAGAAAACTAAATGCAGCTCCTCCTGCGAGGATGTAAAAGAATGTACTTGAATCGACCATGGAATAAATTACTAAATAAATTACAGCGCCGACATTTCCGAAAGCACCAGCCATACCCGCGATTTGTCCGGTCATTTTTCTTTTTATTAATGGGATGATGGCGAATGTTGCACCCTCAGCGCCTTGAACGAACATTGAACAAATAATTGTGATTGCTACTGCGATCCATATAGGCCAGCTTGAATTAATAAAACCCATCCCTAAAAAACCTAAAGCAATACCTAACATGTAGATGCTCATTACAAGTTTTCTGTTTTTCATTGTGTCTGAGATTAATCCACCAAGTGGACGGGCAACTAAATTAATGAATGCAAATGAAGATGCAATTAGTCCGGCAGATTCAGGACCTATGCTATAAATGCCTTCAAAAAATGCGGGCAGCATCGAGACTACGGCTAGTTCAGCTCCAAAATTTGCGATGTACGTTGTGTTAAGAGCTGCAACACTGCTGAACGGATATTTCTCTTCTTCAGGGTAACCTTTTTTCAACCGGGGAAGATTAATGTGAAGAGTTTTTAAAACATGGACTATATAAATCAAAAGTAAAATACCATATATCATATAAAGAACATCTTGTGAGATCATACTCGATGTCCCGCCAAGTTCGTTTGTGATTTGCATCCGGCTCACTCTCCAAGCTAATAATCCGAGAGCACCCATAAGAGGGAATGACCAGATCAAATACTGAATCAAGTCACTGTATGATGTTACTTCCATAGGTTCGGTTTTTTTAGTTCCTACAAAAGTTTTACCTTCCGGAGTATCCTTGACTAAAAAGTAATATGCGATTCCATAAATTAAAGCTACGATGCCATTAATAAATAAAGCCCATCGCCATCCATCTGATTTTAACCCAAGCCAATTTTCCATTATAGAAAGTGCAATCCACGGAAGAGTCATTGCTGCCCAAGCCGAACCAAAATTTCCCCAGCCTGCATAAAATCCTTCAGCACGACCTATCATTTTTGGAGGAAACCATTGAGAGATCATTCTTATTCCAACTACAAAACTTGCGCCGATCATTCCAAGAAAAAGTCTTGCAACTAACAATTGAAGGAAACTATCACCGAACGCAAATATGAAAGTGGGAATGGACATTATGATCAATAAACCGGAAAACACTATCCGCGGCCCGTATTTATCAATCAATGCACCAACAATAATGCGCGCAGGAATTGTCAACGCAACGTTACAAATTGCTAATATTTTAAGATGTTCAGCATTAAGCCAATTCACTTCCCTTAGCATTGTAGTTGCCAAAGGAGCCATATTGAACCACACATAAAAAGCTATGAAGAATGCTATCCAAGTATAGTGCAGAACGCGTATTCGCTCTTGTGTAAAATCAATCAGCTCAGGTTTTTTTATCTTTTGGAAAAATGATCCCATATAAATTTTCCTTTAGTTATTAAGTGGTTTATGAATTGTCCAATTTGTTTTAGGGTTTCTGATCTTCTTTCTGTTCCAGTTCCAAATTACTTTTTGATACGGGCGCCACAAATAGCTTAATGGAAATACAAGAAAATGAACTAATCTGGTGAATGGTATAATCATAACAATCAAGAATGCGCCTATAATATGAAGTTGAACAACAACCGGAAGCATAAACACAGCATCAGCTTGAGGATTAAGATTGAAGATGGACCACAAATAAGGTGTTAAAACTATAGCGAACCACGAAGAGCCCCATCGAAATCCATAAGCAACCCATAATCCTAAAAAGATTTGCGCAAGTAGTAATACTTCAAAAATTATATCCATATAGTTAGAAACCTTGCGAATGCGCGGATTGGTTATTCTCCTATAAAACAAATTGATAAGTCCCAACAATGTCATAATACCAAAGACAAAAGCTGTTATTTCAAGTATTGCCAAACGAACCGGTTGTTGGTTCCATAGAAGAAGTGATTGGGGTAATGCAAAAGCTATCAAGTGACCGAAAAAGAGAAATACTATTCCCCAGTGAAAAGGAAGCGAGCCCCAGTATAACTGTCTCGTCTCAAGAAATTGTGAAGACAAAGAAGAGTATGTGAATTTTTTTGACTTATATCTATAAATGGAGCCAATAATAAAAACAAACAGGGCTATATAAGGCAAAGCAATAAAGAAAAAATTATTTAATAAATTCATAACATACTCCTAATCTGGTATTTCCAATTCATTTGCAAAGTTGGTTGTAAGTTGGCTTTCATCAACTGCCTCTTTTTGATCGTCTGCAAAATCCTCGTTCAAAACTATTAATAAAGCCTTAAGAAGAAATTGATACACAGTTCCATAATTATTTTCAAACTGAATAAGAGTCTTGTGATGCTTTTCATAAACCTTATTTTTTTTATCAATATTTCCACTATTAAATTCACCAATTATTTTTTTGAGGGCAGGTTTGATTATTAAAGAAATAAGATCATCCTTAAAATCGCCATCGTTCACCTTGTTAAGAAGCCTCAATAAATTTGGCAGATGATCGGCTAATTCCGTTCCGCAAGCGTAACCGGCTTTAGTATGTTCTTTGCTAAGATTAACTAATAGCTCACCTCTTTTATAATCATCACCGAATAGGACATAGCCAAC
>Ga0209514_10006532_pt1 | contig 14253 bp, 17 predicted proteins | sample Subgrocontami58m_FD_187452 | JGI IMG/M metagenome (GOLD analysis project Ga0209514, IMG submission 187452) | Subsurface groundwater microbial communities from S. Glens Falls, New York, USA - GMW37 contaminated, 5.8 m (SPAdes) (version 3) | ecosystem: Environmental > Aquatic > Deep subsurface >...
CTTACATATATCTCTAAAAGAAAACCCTTCAAAATTATACAAGTCTCTAAGCACCGCTTTTCCCTTTTCCATGACGGGAAAAGTGCTATTTAGCCTTTAAATCTTGTCCCAGTAGTGCAGTTGTTCCCTAATTAAAAAAACAATATTTAAAGAAAATTATAAAATAACCTATATATCAAAAAACAGAGATTAGTCCTTCATCTCAATCTTAACATTAACAGAACGCGGAATAGGAAGCTTCATAATCGAGTGAAGTACGGCTTCGTTAGAAGGCAAATCAATTATTCTTTTATGAATTCTCATCTCAAAATTGTCAAAAGTAGCTGTTCCGTTACCGCAAGGAGATTTTCTTGTGGTTATTTTGAACTTCTTTGTTGGCAAAGGTATAGGCCCGCTTATGTTTACGCCAGATTTCTTGGCGATTTCTTTTATCGTCGCGCAGACATTGTTTAATTCGTTAATGTCCAAGCTTCCTAGTTTTATTCTAACTATTGCCATGTTTGTTTGTGTCAACAAACGAACAGTCAGAAATTTCATGAATTTCTGAATGTCAAAATCTTCAACTCGCAAGAGTTGGGGAGTCAGGAATTTTAATTCCTGAAAGCTTGTATGCCAAAGCGAAGTCTTCAAAACGTGAGTTTTGAATGTCTGAAAAATGCTTATGCATTTTTTGGACCCAGAAAACTTATAGTTTTCTGTGAATTAGGAAGTTTTTAATTTCCTAAGCTTTAGTCTGCTTTTTGACTGTTGTTTGTATGATTAGTCTAAAAAAAGTGTGTTTAAAAACCTTTCCGAGTTAGATAATTTTAGTTTATTGGCTTATTCGTTATCAAGAAAATATTTTATTTTAAAATTGGGTTTAATACCCCGTGCTCTTGGCACGGCGTCCGATTTTAAAAGACTAAAATTGCCGGATTAAAAATTTGCGATAAATACTCTGTGCTCTTGGCACAGAGATAGCAAATTTAGGCAATTTTTTTATTCGGATTTAGAAAATATTACTCCGGATTGTATCAGCAAGGCTTACTCCTGGCTAGTATCACACGGGCAGTCATCTGCAAGACAAGTATCATCACAATCACAGTCCTCAGCGTAGGTACCGGAGTATGCAGAAGCCATAGAGCCCATTTTTCCATAAGAAGCTAGATTTCGTTCGCGTCCAGCTGCAAAGCAAGCTTTCATAGAATCTCTGCTAAATAAACCTAAAGCTAAAACATCCACAACTGCTCCCACGTCGCTTAATCTAATTCTTCCCATTATTATTTACTCTCCTGATATCTTATTATTTCTTTAGAGGCAAGTCTATTTAAAAATCTATCTAATCTGTGGGCATCTAAACTATAATCTTTCACAATTTGAGTAAGGGGGATTCCGGTTAAAAAATGCCTTTGGTATAATGTGCCTAAAATTGCTCTCTCAGTTTCATTGATAGGCGTCCTATTTCCAAAAGCGCTGAATAAATATTCCTGACTTGAAGACCCCTCTAAGATCTCAGAATCACCATCAAAAATTATTCTTCCAGAGCCAAGAAAATTTATTTTTATCTTTTTTGGAGAAAAAACCTTATCTTTTAGGGGAGCAAAGAAATATGGCTGTTTACTCCTTTTTTCTTTGTTTACCAGTTGAGATTCTGCATTGCAACCAGCCCTGCATCTGCTTGCTTCTGGGCAAGGGAGACATTCGTCAGGAATTATTCTTTTATCGTCATATTCCCCCGCTATTCTTATTAAAATCTGGCTTAAATCTTCTTTAAACAAGTTGCCGGAGACATGAGGTATGCTAGAACATGTGCTGACATTTCCGTCTATGCCTATGTAAGCTTCAGATCGCCCAGCAGCACAGCCCTTGAGGAAATCTGAGTATCTTTTAGGTTCTTCAAAAATGCACCAAGGGATAGGCCTTAAAGTAGAAACTTTTATACCATGTTTATCCTTTAATCTTAGGAGATTATCAAAAACTTTTATTATTTCTTCTCTTGTTAACGATTCACTTAACTGATTTTCAATAACTGGCACAATAGGGGTTGCTGCAAATCTTTTTATCCCAAAATTCGTAGCTAAGTATCCTCCTGTTTCATAAACCTGGTTTTTATTTAGGTTAGAAACTACCATATTTATAATATTTGGAATCATAGCAGTTTGGACTGAATTGAGATTTTCTATAACTTTTTTAAAACTAGTCTTGTTTCTAGTCATTGCATCATAAGTTTTAGGATCATGGGACGGAAAGGATATGAGGATAGAATCGAGGCCAGAATCGCACAATCTGGAAATTTCATCCGCAGTAAATAATGAGAGATTCGTATTTAATGAACACTGAATTTTTAAGCGTTTTGTATCTTCTAAAGTATGAAACAAAAGCGATTTGTCCATTGCGGGCTCGCCCCCAGTTATATTGACTTTTTGAATATGAAGTTCAATAAGTTTTTCGAGTATAGTTGAAATATTTCTTCTTTTCTCTTCAGGTGATAGAAAGCAATTCTCTTCAGCACACTTATTACCTCCGTCCCTCACATCATTATAGCAATAGCAGCATCTATGGTTGCAAGCTCTTGTTAATTCCAGTTTAGCTGAGCCAAATAAAGGCATTTCTGCTTTTTCCATATTATTTTATCTCGAGAATTCGGTTCGAGCGCCTACGCACCACTAATATCTGATATCCAAGTTATCTCTGTACCTTTTAAAAGTTTCTAATCAGCACTAAAAAGGTTTTTATTCTTGATATGCTCTTACTTAATATGGCAATCAAGCGAATCATAGCGTTTCTTATGATTATAGTACTACTTGGAATTTTTTCAGTATTTTATCCAACAATACAGACTTCTCTGGGAATTTCAGGAAATTCAGCCCAAACACAATATCCTCTCGAATCAGCAACACTTCTTCGCGTTATTGATGGTGATACTATAGAGATTGATGAAGGCGCGCACATAAGAATGCTAGGAATAAACACTCCTGAGAAAAAAATGCCTTTTTCTAACGAATCCAAGAATTTTCTTAAGCAGTTTGAAGGCAAGCAGATAACTTTAGAGCGAGATTGGGAAGATACAGATAAATACAAAAGAAAACTCCGCTATATTTTTTATGAATCCCGTTTTTTAAATCAAGAAATACTCGAGCTCGGCTTGGCAAATTCTTATTACACCTCTAATTTAAAGTACGAGCAGCAGCTCCTCAATGCGGAAAATCAAGCAAAAACTCTTCAAATTGGAATCTGGACAAAATCCAATTCAAACTGCGTAAACTGCATTAAGCTTGATGAATTAAATGCCGAGCAAGAATATTTCACAATATTAAACCAATGTGGTTTTAACTGTAATCTTGAAGGCTGGTTTGTGAAAGACGCCGGAAGAAACACAATTTCTCTTTCAAATTTACCTGCAGAAAGCGAGCAAACTTATGCTTCTCCTAACAAAAAAGATATCTGGAATAATAACGGAGATAGATTATTTATTTTTGATGATAAAGGCCTGTTGGTTTTATTTTTTTCGTACTAAACCCGCATAATGTTTATCCTGGCTTTTTTGGAAGGAATTATTAGGTTTTATTACAGAATCATAGGCGTAGTATCCTGCGCAGATTATTCCAATAAGAGAAGTAATAATTGCAAAAGGCCAGGCTATTATCCAATTTAAGATGATCATAGGAAAAGTAATTCCTTGAAGAAGAGTCATAATTTTACCAGTAAGCCTTGCATGCGGAAGAAATCTCTTTCTGCAAACTACAGCAACAATAAAAAACGGCAAAGCTAATATTTCTCTGGACATTATAAGAACTATCAGCAAGATATGCAAAGTATTAATTATACTATTACTTACCATATAGATTAAAATCGCTAGAATGATGCTTATCATAAGTATTCTATCCGCAATCATGTCTATTTTTCTTCCAAAATCTGTAATCAAGTTAAATTTTCTGGCAATAAAACCATCGAGCGCATCTGTTAATGCTGCTATCGCAAAAAGAATAGCTAAAAACCATACATTTATTCCTTGAAATATGAGAAGAATAATAAACGGGCTCACTAAAAGCCTGAACAAACTGATTGCATTGGGAATATTATAAATATTCTCTTTTTGAATTTTTCTTTTCATATTTTTTCTGCTCTTATTTGCTAAAGAAAAGTGTACATTTACAGTGTCCTTGTAATTCTATTTCACCCTGATGATAAACACACGGGCAGATTATTTTTTTATCCTCTTCTTTATTGCCCGTTACGATTCTGCAAGGGCAGTAAATTTCTCCCTTGAATTCTTTGTTTCTCAGCAAGGCGTTAAGTATCCCATCAAGAATTTTTTCATCAGGGTTTAACTTAAAATTCTGGCTGTCTGCATAAGCCTGCATTTTTTCTCTAAGCTCTTTTTTTTCAGCATCGTTTTTATCAGTTTTAACCATATAATTTATATGGTAATTAGGTTTATAAATGCATTTTTCCATATTGTGAGATGGCAAAGATAATAGTCAACCAAGATACTTGCATTGGATGTGCAGCCTGTGTTGCTGCCTGCCCTAAGAGCTTTGAAATGTTTGAAGGTAAGGCAAGACCAATAAAATCCGAAGTCAAAAAAATTACATGCGAAAAAGAAGCAGTAGAAATCTGTCCTGTTCAGGCGATTTCGATTAAATAAAAATTAAGGTAATCCAAACAAAAACCAAAAATAAAATGGCTACAAGACATAATAGAGCAAGAAGCGTAAGAAGGCAGAGATTGAAGAAAGCAAGACTGAGAAGAATTGGCATGATGAAATAATTAAGATTATAGTCAGGGACGCTCATAGTTCCTAAGTTCTGCGCCTTGACTATCAAGGGAAAGACATATATTTAAGAGGAATTTTTTTGGTCTTTCACTATAGATTTATAATCCTTGTTTCCTAGATTTCTATATGAAAAAATCACCACAATGTCAAGAACTTTGGGCTAAAGCCACAGAGCGTGTAGAGTTCTTGAACACTCAAAAAATTGGATTGCCTATCTGCAAGTTAAAACAGGCAGGGTTTGCAAGACAATTTTTTGTGTCTAAACATAAATACGAGCTTTTAGCCCCTGCCGGCAGTTTTCCTAGCCTTATTGCAGCAGTTAACGCGGATGCAGATGCCGTTTACTTCGGATTGCAAGAAGGCATGAATATGCGAGCAGGCGCAAAGAATTTTTCTCTTTCCGATTTGCCAGAAATTAAAAAGATTTGCGATGCAAAAAGAGTTAAAAAATATCTCACACTTAACACAATAATTTATGATAATGAGCTAGGAAAAGTTGAGAATATAATAAAAAAAGCCAAAAAATATATTGATGCAGTTATATGCTGGGATTTAGGGGTTATTCAGTTATGCAAAAAGTATAAAGTTCCGTTTCATATATCCACTCAAGCTTCTATTGCTAATATAGAATCTGCGAAATTCTACAAAAAACTAGGAGCAGAAAGAGTTATTCTTGCGAGAGAACTCAGCATCAAACAGATAAAAGAAATCGCAAAAATAATGGACGTCGAAGTTTTTATTCATGGAGCAATGTGCGTTAGTGTAAGCGGAAGATGCTTTACTAGCCAGTTTCTTTTTGGAAAAAGCGCTAATAGAGGAGAATGTCTTCAACCTTGCCGAAGAGCATATATTGTCAGGGACGAAGATGGTAATGAGCTTAAATTAGAGAATAATACAGTTATGTCTGCAAAAGATTTATGCACGCTTCCATTTATTGAAGAGCTTAAGAGAGCAGGAGTAAGAGCTTTTAAAATAGAAGGCAGAAATCGCGAGCCAGAATATGTTTCTGCTCTAACTAAAGTTTATAGAAAAGCGCTTGATAAAAAACTAAACGAGAAGGCAATAAAAGAAGGCGTTGAAGAACTGAAAAAAGTTTATACAAAAGGATTTTCTTCTGGTTTTTATCTTGGAAAACCGAACATAGGAGATTTCTCTAAAGAACAGCACTCTTCTGCCACCCAAAGAAAAGAGTTTATTGGCATTATTTATCATTATTACCCTGAACCGAGTGTAGCGGCTATAAAAATTCAGTCTGGAGTGATTAAGGTTGGAGACGAACTTATTATTGTTGGCGATAAAACAGGAATGATTGCACATAAAATAGAGCGAATAGAAATCAATCATCAGCCCTTCGGCTGGGCAGATAAAGGCCAGGAAGTCGGAATAAAAATTCCAAATGTAAGAAAGGGCGATAAAGTTTATTTAATCATAAAGAAGAAGTAAGGCGTTCTGCTGCCTAAACAAGACTGATCTGCTTAACAGACGAATTGAGATAAGAATTAATAAATATTTAATAATCTATAGCAAATTTTGTTAGAATTTAGTTTAATCGTTAAAAAAATAAATGAACAAGAATAGCGGACTTTACACTCAAACAAAACCCATTCTGAAACTATCAGCGATTTAAGATATCACATTATTAATTAAAATTTTCCATAGAAATTATAATATTCAGGATTGTATGGAAAATTTATTTTAATAATTCTGCTATTTTTGGGATTGGCGGTTGGAGAAGTTAGTAGAAACTCGAGTTGTTTAGTTGGCTCTACAGAACATAAATCTTTTAAAACTCTAGATATAGAGTAATACTATGCTAACACTGCAGACTCTCGAGAAAATAAAAAATGGCGCGAAAATAACGCTTTTTAATGGAATCTTTGCTGTCCTTTACGGTATTCTTTATTTAGTCTTTCTAAATCCAATTATAAAGTCAAATTTTAGGGTAGTTGATGTGGTGTGGCAGGTTTTTTATAAGTATAATCATGAAATGGGAGCAATTTTTGTGAGGGCAATAGTGCTAAAGGGCATTTTTATAATTGCATTAGGTCTAGCGATAATCTATCTTTCAAGCCAGATTTTAAAAAGAAAAGAGAAAATTACTTGGGTCATGCTTTTTGTTATAGGCTTGATATTTTGGCCTGCTCTTCTTACCATAGAGATACTTGACAAAAATATTTTTACAATAATCGCGGCATCAATAGGCTGGATTGCCTTCATTATAGGAATGGTCATCCCCCTAAGGTATTACATGCAGCGAGAATATACAGAATATTAATATAGACAATTTGGATAATTGTGTTGATATAAAATCCAAATTCTCTATCTACACAATTCTAAAAGAAGTAACTTAATCAACCGAATTGTGTATAATTGAGATATTTTAGGTTTTCATGTAATCGCTAATTTTTTCTTTAAGAAGATCTTCTGCCAAGCTCCCTACAATCCTATCAACTTCCTCGCCATCTTTAAAAAAGACAAGGCAGGGTATGCTTGATATTTCATACTCCTCTGAACGCTTAGGAGCATCATCAACATTTATCTTGCAGAATTTAACCTTAGGATTTTTTTGTGCCAGCCTTTCTATTACAGGAGCCATCATGACGCAAGGCCCGCACCAAACAGCAAAAAAATCAACAATTACAAGAGGCATTTTTTTATCATTAATCGCGCTAGAAAAACTAGCCTCAGTCAATTCAATAACACTTTCTTTTTTAGCCATGCTTAGGTTAAGTATAAATAATAATTGATTAGTTAATTTATAAAGTTTGCTGATGCTAAGAAATTTTAACTCCCACATAAACTAACAATTACTCAAACTTCTGCAACATACCCATTCAACCAGCCCATGTAGGTATATACAAATACTAAAACAAATTTTCTGCAGAAATTATATATTCTTAGATTGTGCAGAAAATTTAAAATATTAATTAAATAGTTTTTTAAGTCAGGGGTTTTATAAGCAAGGGTTTTATTCAATTCTTTAAGGCAGTATTTACCCAGTCATCATATATTTTCCAGAATAATAATAGTTAATAAAGCTCAAACAAGAAAAATATCATGAAAAAACAGGTAAAACTTAAAAGAAGAGAAAGACCGAGCTGGGATGAATCTTTTATATTCCGCGCATTATGGAGCCCAACACGTTCAAGCTGTCTTCATTTATTTAATGGTGTTGCGGTTGTTCAAGATAAAAGAATAATTGCCTCAGGATATAACGGCGCTCCTCCAAACACAAAAAATTGCCTGGAATTAGGATGCAGAAAAGAAGAATATGGCATTGATTTTCATTGCAAGGGCATGGGTGTTTGTAGAGGAACTCATGCAGAGGAAAATGGAATGAGGCAGATTGCTCTGAAAGATTTGAAAGGAGCAATCCTATACACGGTTTATTATCCCTGCTCTAATTGCGCCAAAGATATTGTTGGCAGCGGAATAAAACGAGTAGTCTATCTTAAGCACTATGATGAGGACCATTCTTACACTGATGAAGCTTTTAAGGAAGCAGGAGTTAGAGTAAAAAAACTTAAATTAAATCTAGAAAAATGCTTGACAAGAGTGTCCGAAAGCTATATTCATAAGAGATAAAGAATAAAAAAATGCAAAAAAGAGAATACGTCCTGGAAAAACAAGAAAAAAACCATTACTGTATGCCTGCAGTAATTCATGCAATTTTGAAAAGGCGCAATCTTCTTGAAGAAGGTGAGAATCAAGACAAACTTGCAGAAAAATTAAAATGCACTCCAGAAAAAGGAGCATTTTTTGGGTTAGATTTGCAAAAATTTTTAGTAGAAAGAAAAATTTATTTTCTGAATATTTCTTATAAAGAAGTTATGTTAAAAAAACCAGAGCTAATAATTAATCAGGCTTTTGAGCATGATGAAGATTTAATTTTAGGGTGTTTAAACGGAGGCGGATTGGGTCATGTTAGACTCGTTACAGGTTATGAATGGCCTAATCTCAAGACACTAGACCCTAAAGACGCAGAACCTTATGGAGTAAGTCTGGATAAAATCTATCAAAAGATGTGGAATGATAAATTCGGATATTTTTGCCTTATTGGAAAATTAGAAAAATAGATAAGAATTAAGAAGATTCTCCAACAAATTTAAAGCGAGGAACTTTTTTCCCATCTTTTATAACTTCTTCAAGATGAAGTCCACGGTTCTTGACATGTGGAATTAATTCACTCATTTTGCTTATCCGCAACCGCCAGACTCTCCGCAATTAGGACATTTCTTGCAATTAGCCCCGCTGAAAACTAATTTGCCGCCGCATTTTGTGCAGAACATTTCTCCGACAGCTATTTGCCCCTTTTCAAGCTCATCTTCAAATAAAGGCACAATATCAATCACCTTTCCTTCAGTCATCATTTTATCGATGAATTTTATTCTTGATTCATAGTGAGCCATTCTTCTTCTTTTAGCAAGAACATTGCATCTCAGATTTTCTATCTCTTCTTCATTTTTAGGCTTTACGTCGCACATGGAAACATCGCCCAAATATTCCAACATTACAAGCTTTGCAAGGAAGTCCTCAAGAGAGCTGCATATTTTTATGTAAGGGTGATTTGTTCTTCCCATAATTGTTCCTGTTGCTCCGAGATTATGCCTGATAAACTCCTCTAATGGCTCTCCTCTTTGTCTGTTCCAGGATTCTGCTTTTGCCCAACTAGTATATATTCCTGCAAAAGGGCTTCCTGAACTTCCAAAGGATACAAAGAAATCAGCAGGAGAATCTTTTGGCGGTCTGTTGTAATATTCTCCAACTTGGAAGTGAACTCCTGTATTGCCTATATCTACATTCCAGCCAGGTCTCTCTATACATCCTGTCTGCATAACTCCTGAAGGCTTGTCTCTCTCACCCCATTTAAGTTCTTTCGTTTTGCTTTTAGTTATAATGTTAACTGGTTGAACTCCTTTTGCGCCATCAACATAAAGGCTTATAGACTTAAGTCCGAGTTTCCATGCTTTAACATAAGTGTCTTTGATATCCTCCATAGTAGAGCCTTTTGGAAGGTTTACTGTTTTGCTAATTGCTCCGCTTAGGAATGGCTGAACAGCAGACATCATTCCAAGATGACCATCAACAGATATAGTATTATCTTCTCCTAATGCTGTTGCAAAAACTCTATAATGTTCTTCCCTAAATCTAGGAGCACCAACAATTTTTCTGCTTTTTTGCACGTACTCCAGGATATCGTCCAAACTTTTTTCGCCATAGCCGAGTGTTTTTAATCCAGAGACTACGCACCCATAAATATTATCTCTCTTCAACTCGCCACCGCCAGCTAATCCTTTTTCAGAGTATATTGCAATCATAGGCTCTACTCCTGTACAATCTACATCCATCATGAACCCAATTGTTCCTGTTGGCGCAAGAAGAGTTACTTGAGCATTTCTGAAACCAACAGAATTACCTTTAGCTGCTACTCTTTCCCAGGTCTGATTGCCCACTTCAGTAATTTCTTCAAGTTGAGCCACGCCTACTTTTTTTATTCCAGAGGCAGCAACCATATGCTTTTTTATTACTTCAAGCATTGGATCTTTATTCTTAGTGAATTCTTCAAACGCTCCAAGTTTTGAAGCAAGATCTGCAGAGGTTTCATAGGCTGTTGCAGTCATAAGAGAAGTTATTGCAGAAGCAAATACTCTTCCCTCTTCAGAATCATAAGCAATTCCTTTAGACATCAATACTGCGCCAAGATTAGCATAACCTAATCCTAAAGGTTTGAATCTATGAGAATTTTCTGCTATCTCTTTAGAAGGATATGAAGCTTTATCAACCAAAATTTCCTGGGCTGTAACAATTCTTCTAACTGCGTCCTGGAATCTTGGAATATCGAATCTGCCATCAGCTTCAAGAAAATTCATAAGGTTAAGTGAAGCAAGATTGCATGCAGAGTTATCAATAAACATGAACTCCGAACATGGGTTGCTTGCATTTATTCTTCCAGAATTAGGGCAGGTATGCCAAGTATTTACCGTTGTATCAAATTGAAGTCCAGGATCTCCTGTAACATAAGCAGCTCTTGCTATTTCTTCAAGAGCTTCACCAGCATTAATAACTTTTCTTTTGTTTGTTAAATGTTTGATAAACCTTCTATCTGGAAGGAACTTATCATCTTTATATTGATCTAGAGGAATTTCTACTTCTTCTTTTTGTTTATAGGCTGTTCTAAAATTTAAGTTCCATTCTTCATGGTTTAATGCAGCTCTCATAAATTCGTCTGTAACTCGAACACTATTATTTCCGTTTTGTCCGTCAACAGTTTTATATGCCTCGCTTTCAAGATCACCAGCATTTTTTGGCGCCCATTCAGGTTTGACTGAAAGCCATAATGCTTTTCGCTCTTCGCTGACTTTCCAATGTATAAATCGAATTATATCAGGATGATCTGCATCACTGATAACCATTTTAGCTGCTCTTCTAGTTTTTCCGCCAGATTGTATTCTGCCTGCGATTATATCATATATCCTCAAGAAAGAAATTTCTCCAGAAGCAGTTCCTCCTCCACTTAGTGGTTCGTTTATTCCTCTAAGTGTAGAGAAATTAGTGCCAGTCCCGCTTCCATATTTGAATAACATCCCTTCTTTTCTGGCATGAAGAAGAATAGACTCCATAGTATCATCAATAGATTGGATGAAACATGCAGCAGCTTGAGGTCTTTTGTAAGCATCTATTCTATCTGTAAACTTTCCATCTGCGTCAATTGCCCAGTGGCTTGAAGAAGTATCTGGCTTGCTTTCTATAACATCATATTCCCTATTAAGACCAACATTAAACCAAACAGGAGAATTAAATGATCCTGCCTGGCTAAGCACAATCTTGGCAAGGTGGTCATAATATTCTTGAGCCTGCTCTGCAGGAATTACGCCCTGCTTTATTCCGTCATCAGTTATATCTGCTGCGATTCTGTGAACAAGTTGCTTCACGCTTGTTTCAACAGGCTTGCCAGGAGTATCACCATTATAGAAGTATTTGCTTCCAACGACTCTTAATGCAAGATCGCTCCATTTTCTAGGAGCTTCTATGTCGTTTCCGGCGTAGATAACTTTGCCTTTAGAATCAGTTATTTTTGTGCTTCTCCTTACCAAGTCAAATTGGTCATATACTGCAGGACTGTATACTCTTTTTCCTTCACCCATTTTTTAACACCTTCTCTTTTACCATTTTTCTTGTTTATAAATTTTTATTCAGTTTATTGTAACCTTTCGATTACGCATTTTGCAACTCTTTTTGTTTAATTAATAGCAAATATCGAAATGGTTCATTAAGACTTTCCATGAAATCCTGCTTTAGCTCTGCATAACATATCGAACTTCCACCAAGAAGTTCGGTAGCAGATTTTTCTATTTTATTAACTTCTTCTGAGTTTAATTTTTTGCTCATTGTTATGGTGGCTTCTATATTTTCAAGTATCATTTTAACTCCTTTAGTTGTTTTTTAAAATCTTTTAGTTTTTGAGAGTTTAAACTTGCCTATTGCAAGTTTAAAATCATTTACATCTTTGAATTCCCGATAAACCGAAGCAAACCTGATGTAAGCAACTTCATCGAGTTTTTTCAGCGCTTTCATTACTAATTCGCCAATAATTTCTGTTTTTACTTCTTTTTTATTTGAATTTCTCAGCTTGTTTTCAATGTCATGAATTGCCTGTTCTATTTTTTCTAAGCTAACCGGCCGTTTTTCACATGCCTTTATTATCCCCCTTTTAATTTTTTCTGGGTCAAAAGCAGCGCGCGTTCCATCTTTTTTAATAACTCTAAGGTCCTTTACTTCAAATTTTTCGTATGTAGTAAATCTTTTTTTGCACTTTAGGCATTCTCTTCGCCTCCGAGTTTCGCCTTCGCTATCTCTTTTATCTGTTACTTCAGTATTTCCTCCGCAAAATGGACAGCGCACTTTTCTTTTTCACCTTCTTTTTATAATATAGGTTAATACAACCCGTTGTAGGTAGTTTACATATCAAAATACCACAAATTGTGTTAAGCCACATTTCTACCATTTTCAGAGTTTATAAACATTTCTATAATTTACAATCTATAATTTTTTCTGGAAACTATTTTTGCGTTACGACAAAAACTGAAAGAAAACTTTAAGAATGATAGGAGATTTGAGTTATTATGAAACTAATCCTAACGAGACATGGAGAAACTGAAGAGAATAAAAGCAAAATTTTTCAGGGTCATCTTCCAACAAAACTTTCGAAAGAAGGAATAAATCAGGTTAGAAGATTAGCTAGACGATTAAAAGATGAAAAAATTGATGCAATATATTCAAGCGATTTGCCGAGAGCCATAGATACTGCTAAAGAGATAGCTAAATATCATAAAAATGCTTGTCTTATATTTACAAAAGAGCTCAGAGAATTTGATGCAGGAGAATTAACAGGCAAGCCTCAATCCCTACTCGACTGGAATAATCTTCCTAAGAGCATGGAAACTCTTGAGCAAGTTTTTAATATAGAAAAAATAAACTGCGGACTTTAGTCCGCAGAAGTTGCTAAACAACTTCAGATTTTTTCTATCTCTAAAAAACAAGCGCATTCAAACCACATCTTTTAAGATGTGGTGCGCATTGTTTTTTTGATAGGGCAAAAAACTTTTTATTAAAGATATATTCAAATCATAAAAACGAAACTGTTTTGTTTGTAGGCCATGGCGGAATAAACCGAGCAATTATTTCATTCATATTAGAAAAAAATCAGGATTACATGGGCCAGATACAAAATCATAAGAATACCTCTGTTAGCATATTTGAATTAAAAGAAGACGGTAAGCATATTATTCATTTGATGAACTGTACAAAACATTTGGATTAAGTTTATAAACAATCAATAATATTTAATTATAAAAGATGGCATACGAAGAAATAATCTCAAAACTTGCAGAAATAAATCCGGCACTTGCTTCAGCAATACAGAAAAGCCCATGGATTCTGCCGACGGTTGTTGTTCAAATTATAATGAAGCTGATTTTTTATCCTATTGCTCTTTACACATCAGCAAAAAAACATCAGAAAGCCTGGTTTGTTGCGCTTTTAATCTGTTTCTTATTTTTAAATGATTTTGGTCTTCTTCCGATTTTATATTTAGTTCTAAATAAAGAAACTAAAGCCACAAAAATAGAAAAATCAAAAAAGAAAAAACTCTAAAGGTAGAATTCTAATTCTATATTCGCTAACATTTAAAGATTCTTAAAAATCTTTAACTCTCCAGTTTTAACAAACTGAAGATTTAAAAACGTAAAATGAGTCATTTTTCTAGGCTCATGAGCCCACTCGCAAGAGTATGAAAGAAGCTCGTGAAATCATTCGTGGTTCGTTAGCTCAGCCCGGTAGAGCACCTGCCTTTTAAGCAGGCTGTCAAGGGTTCAAATCCCTTACGAGCCATCAGTTTTTATTTTAAAATTGGGTTTAATACCCCGTGCTCTTGGCACCCGTCCAATTTTAAACCGAAAAATCCTACTGGATTTTTAGGCCCAGAAAACCCGAGGTTT
>Ga0209514_10006535_pt1 | contig 14248 bp, 13 predicted proteins | sample Subgrocontami58m_FD_187452 | JGI IMG/M metagenome (GOLD analysis project Ga0209514, IMG submission 187452) | Subsurface groundwater microbial communities from S. Glens Falls, New York, USA - GMW37 contaminated, 5.8 m (SPAdes) (version 3) | ecosystem: Environmental > Aquatic > Deep subsurface >...
ATATAAGGTAAACTCTGCTCTGTTGTTCGGGTGAGGGAGGGCATCGGGTCTAAGTTGTCTCCGTTATTGCCGCTAGCATTGTAGAGTAGTTCACCATCAAACCAGAGAAGGTAATCAAGCTGATTTCGAGTAATGTAATTATATTATGGTGGAGCTGAGGGGATTCGAACCCCTGACCTCTTCCTTGCAAAGGAAGCGCTCTCCCGACTAAGCTACAGCCCCGCCAAAAGTATTATAGCATACACCAGCGAGTCTACACGCAGAAATTAGAGAGAAATGTAATGACATCGGCCCACTGAGCGATAGAGCTCTTATCATCCAGCCACAGCCGCCCTTTTTCCCAAGCTTCAGGCAGACCACCACATTTCCCCGGGGTGCCACAAACTGGTTGCCGCTGACAAACAAAAAGAGTGGTGATTATTAACGCCCTGCCTTTATTAGGAGTTTATCATAATTTCCCTTTGGGGAACTTCCGGTTCAGCAGTTTATCAAAGGCTTCGAACCACTTCAGTTTGACCTCGTCGGACCAAGTCGGATCAAAAGTGGGGAATTTTAAGCTATCAAAGACCTGAAGCCAGCCTAATTTAACCTCGTTAGACCATGATGGGTCAAAAGTGGGAAATTTTGTCAGCAGTGTGTTATCCCAGGACATTTCTATTGGAACTTTTTCTATAGGTAGTGGAACTATCAAGTTCCGCATTGGTGTAGTTCCACTTCTTTTAGCAACCGCCTTAGTTCCAGTACCATTACGCGCCGACCCTATCGGTTTAGTTCCCCTTTTTTTGATGGTTGGCTTAGTTCCAGTGCTACTACGTGCCAACCTTAACCGTTTGGTAATGAAAGAGGAAAGAGGTATTCCCGCATCGCTGGCCAGTTCCACAAAGAACTTAATGCATTTCCGCCTGACACCAGCAGTCAGTTCGAATGTACTGAAGACCTCTTCCAACTGGGCATAGGTAGCCGACTGGGAATCAAAGGACTCTTGCAACACGAAGCTGAATGCCACGGAGGTTACCTGTTTCATAGCCTCGGCTCTTTGCGCACCACTAGCTTGGGCCAGCAACCGGAGACGACTGGTTGGCGCGTCTTTAGCGTCGATAAGGCCCATAAAACGCAAAGCCGACATCAACTGGTAACCGTTACTAAAGGATAACCGCTCACTCCAGTAACTTTGGTCAATCCTTGCCGGCACTCCCTGTTGTAACCTCTCCAGAAAGTTCTGGAAGGTACGGTAAGAAATATAGGGTGGTGGAAGCTTGCGGCCACTTTCCTTAACCATAGCGGCACCTCAGTTACTGATTATACCGCAGTGGAATTTTAATTTCAAGACATACGTTATTATTCCAGCATAGCGAGATTTAGACTGTGGAATTAATGTAGAAGTTATTGTTTTGGCTCTGGCACTAAAATATTGAACTTGTGGAATTAAAGACGACAATAATTGACTGGTGCTTTTGGCACACAATAAAATGTTCAGTATCAAAAAATAAAAGGAAGGAGGTAAGACCAAATGAGCACACCCATAGAATACCGAAAGTTGATGACAGAGATAGTCTACGTCAACTTACCGGGGCCAGAAGAACCCACTCCGGGCATGACTGGCGGCGAGCTGCTACACGGTTATCTGGTAGATCTCTACCGAGCGCCGAGCGCCGAAGTCAAGTCCTTTATCACTCTTCTGTGCGCTAAGTGGAATGTCCACTACCGGGAAATGAGGGGGTAAAATCAGCAAATTCCAGAGTCCAGCAAGAAAACAAGAAACAATATATAGGAGGAAACATGGCGAAGAGAAGAACTAGGGTTGCAGCTATAGATGTTGGCACAACCAAGGTGTGCACCATAATGGCTGATACCGACGGGGATGGACCGCCTCGCATTCTCGGGGTGGGCATAGTGCCGTCCAAGGGGATGCATAAGGGCATGGTAATCAATTCCAACGAAGCCAAGGCATCAATCCGCGAGTCGGTGAATAAAGCGGAGCGAATAGCTGGCTACAAGCTGGAATCGGCCTGTGTTGGCGTTACCGGCCGGCACGTTAGCTCAGTGAATAACAAGGGGGTTATTGCCATTACTCGTAATGACAAGCTGGTGCGCCCGAGCGACTTAAAACGTGTCCTTAATGTCGCCCGCACTGTTAAAGTCCCCGATGAGCAAGAATTACTCCACGTCATCCCGCGCACTTTTGCGGTAGATGGTCAGGAGGGAGTCAAAAATCCAGTGGGCATGCACGGCTTCCGTCTGGATGTCGAGACACATATCATTACCGCCGGGGTAACCTCAGTGCAAAACCTGGTCAAGTGCATCCGCGGCATCGGTATTGATATTGATGACCTGGTTCTAGAGCCTCTGGCCAGCGCCGAAGCCGTGCTCACCGAAGAGGAAAAGGAAAAGGGTGTCATGCTGGCTGATATCGGTGGTGGTACTACTGACATTGCTGTCTTTAAGGACAATACCATTTATCATACCTCGGTCTTGCCGGTCGCCGGATACCAGATCACGCGCGATATTTCGGTGGGTCTGAACATTCCCTTTGAGTTGGCCGAGAGCATGAAGAAGAAGTATGGTAATTTACTGCTTGTCAACGATAGTAAGAGTAGTAGGAACAATAATGATGATAGAACCCTGACCGAAGATGGGCACAGTGTCTCTTACCGCGATCTTTCGGAGATTCTGCATGTCCGTCTTGAGGAGCTCCTCCGTCTGATGATACTGGAGCTACCACGCAGCGACTACGCCAAGCTTATCCCCTCAGGGCTGGTTCTCTGCGGAGGCTCAGCTAATCTTCCCGGGATTGCCGAGCTAGGGCAAGAGACGACCCGTCTCCCAGTGCGGGTCGGCAGACCAATCGGTCTGTCTGGCGTCTCCGATGCCCTGAATGACCCAGCATATGCCACCAGTGTCGGTCTTCTCTTGTGGAAGAAGAGAAATGAAGGCGTGCAAACCTGGCAACCACAAAGCAATGTACGCCGCTTATTGACTAAAATGTTCGGATTCTTTCGTTAAGAAGCTATAAAAGGAGGAGAGAGAAATGGCAAAAACAAGTTATGTCCCCAGCGGGGCAAGGATTAAGGTTATTGGTCTGGGCGGGGGCGGCTGCAATGCAATTACCCGTATGGTACGAGAACAAATTCGGGGTGTCGAATTCATTGCTATGAATACCGATGCTCAACACCTGGCAATTACCGAAGCCGCCGTACGCATCCAGCTCGGCGAGCGGATTACCCGTGGTCTGGGTGCCGGTGGCGACCATACAATAGGTGCAAAGGCGGCTGAAGAGAGCCGAGATGAGATTAAGCAGGCGGTTACCGGGGCGGACATGGTGTTCATCACCGCGGGTATGGGCGGTGGTAGTGGCACCGGGTCAATACCGATGGTGGCTCAAACCTGCAAGCAAGGCGGAGCGCTCACTATTGCTGTCGTCACCAAACCCTTTGCCTTTGAGGGCTCACACCGTACTCAGGTGGCTGAGGAAGGAATCCTCGACTTGAGCACTAAAGTTGATACCCTGATTATTATTCCCAACGACAAATTGCTGGAACTCTGCGACCAGAAGACAGGAATCGACGGTGCCTTCAAGATGGCGGATGAAGTCCTGTTCCACGGGGTGCAGGCAATCGCCGAGGTGGTTACAGTACCCGGACTGATTAACCTTGATTTTGCTGATGTGCGGACAGTAATGAAAGATGCTGGCCCGGCCTGGATGTCCATCGGCAAAGCTTCCGGACAAAATCGAGCCAGAGATGCGGCCAAGGATGCCCTCTCTAGCCCGCTGCTGGATGTCTCGATAGAAGGGGCGAGGGGAGTGTTGTTTAACATCTGTGGCGGCCCTGGTCTGTCGCTGTTTGAGGTCAATGATGCGGCTGAGGTCATCCGGCAGGCGGTTGACCCGGAAGCCAATGTCATCTTTGGTGTTGTCCTTGACCCCAACATGGGCAATGAGATCCGGCTGACACTTATCGCTACCGGTTTTGCTAATAATGAAATGCTGGGTAGCCAGAATTGGGAAAAAGAAATCGCCAAGCTGCTTAAGGGCGGCCGGAGCGAAGAAGAGCTTGAAGTTCCTTCATATGCGCGCTACGGAAAGCGCAGCCTTCCCGGACAGCGGTCTCGCTAGTATTGTACTTAAGGAGCAGTAGAGACCCCAAAGCTCTACTGCTCCTCGGTTTAGCCTAAAAGCACAGGTGAGAAAGGAAAAAGCATGGCTGTGGATAAAATTGCTATGGCGGATAAACTTGGTCAGCTTATTAGGCGATACGTGGATGACCACTATTCTTTAGAACTGCTACGTTTTTTTGGTGGCTATCCCCATGCCCGGTTTAGTGAGCTCGCTGTTGTTCACGCTTTGAATTCAAACCACGGGACAATGTACATAAGGGGAGCTCTGAGACAACTGGTCGACAAAGGAGTGGTCAAAATATCTACTGATAATAATGTCTCCCTCTACGCTCTGACTGAAGATGAATCGCTATGTAATCTGGCATCGGACCTGGCCAAACTTGACTGGCATCAATGGCAGCTGGTGTTCAGACAGACATATCCCATCCCGGGGGTACTCATCCGCGTCAGCCAGTAATGGACATTAACGCTTGCTGAGGAGAAGTATATGTTTGGTAGTTCGTTTGAATTGAAAGACGCCATCCGATTTGTGGGTCTAATCGTGGCAATAGTCGCCGCGATGCTAATAGGCGATTATCTAGGCTATAAAATAGGGCGGTGGCGGCTGGCGTTAATTCTGGGCGTCGTTACTCTGGTAACTATTATTGCCTTCACCCTCTACTCTGCCATAAGGCTTGCCTAGTCAGGAACAAGGGTAGTTGGTATCGAAGCCCTTGATTCAGGGTGAGCCGGGCAAATCGGTGGTGTAGTTGAGCAAGGTATAAGGTGGAGCATTCGGCTCCACCTTTTTGTATTTATTGAAGATTGCTTGAGCTGATTACCTTTACTAGAATGAAGTTGGGTTTCGTCATTCTCGGATGGCTACCTTTTTATTATGCGGCGTTAGCAATTCTACCATACCTATTTTGATGACTTCCGCAGGTCTATTTCACCGCAAGGATTCCAGATAAGATTTGAGAGATGGGAAAGCAACATCGCGCTGCCATTGGCGGATGTTACCGGAGTCAATCTCCAGGCTTAGACTATCAGGCGCTTTAGCAAGCCGTTCGAGGCTGGTTAAGGGCCAAATGAGTGATGGGTCAAGGGAAAGACTGGAGCCTAGTGATGTGCGCCACTCTTTGAGGCGACGCAGACGCTGGACCTGCTCTTCGCTGGTGCGTACGGACTTGATGCGGGGCGGACGGTGTATTGGTGAAGCAGTTGAGCCATTGTGGAGTACCTGCTGGAGATCCTGTCCGAACCGTTTCAAACCAGTTTGACCAAGACCTGGCACTTCTGAGAGGTCTGCTTGGGGATTTGTGGCAAGGAAGACAAGTGTTGCGTCAGGTAGTACGAAGAATGGTGGCCGGTGCTGGCGTCGTGCCTCTTTTTCTCGAAAAAGAAATAGACTCTGAAGAATAGCAAGTTCTTGTCCATCCAGATCTTTGGACCCTTTGACGGAAAGGTATGCGGTTTCTGCACTTGGTGCGGTATATCGTACCTCTTCTATTCTTGCGCACTCTTCAGCAACCCACTCTTCCCTGCCTAAGGTTCGGAGTCGCTGGTCCAAGGTTTCTCGCAAGGCAATCAGATAGCGTACGTCGGCAGCGGCATACTCAAGAGCCTCAGCAGAGAGGGGGCGACGCCCCCAATCACTTCGCTGGAGTCGTTTGCTCTTATCAATGGTTATACCCAGCATATCCCTGATGACAGCTTCCAAACCCAACCGTGTAATGCCTGTGAATCGGGCGGCGATGCTGGTATCGAATACGCCACGGATGTGAAGGCCGGAATGCCTGTCAAGGCTGCGGATATCGTAGTCAGCGGAGTGAATGACCTTCTCGATGGATACATCTGCCAGAATATCTCTGAGAGGAGTGAGGTCAGAAAGAGATATCGTATCGATGATGTAGACTTTATGATGAGAGGCTATCTGAATGAGACAGAATTGCTCGGGGTAATAATGGCGGCTGTTGGATTCTGTATCCAAAGCGAGGACGCTTGAGCCCGCCAGCTCACGGACGGCGGAACCGAGTTGAGCGGGCTGATTAACAATCTCGACAGGGAGCGGTAGTGAGTTTGTCAGGGAGCTACCCCTCAGACTTTCTGCTTCATACTTATTTTCACTTCTCAGCTCCCACCGCTACCGCTGCCTCTGCTTCCGCCAGCTTTTCTTTGTGGCTACACTTGATGCACTTTGCCTGGTTTTTTCCGTAGACGGTCATCAGTCCACCGCACTGTGGGCAGGGAGTGGGAAGGGGTTTGGAGTTAATGGCGAATTTACATTCAGGGTATCTGTTGCAGCCGTAGAAGACGCGTTTCTTCTTGCTCATCCTCTGGATAAGGTCGCCGGTGCCGCATTCAGGGCACTTGACGCCGGTCTTAACCTGGAATGAGCGGGTGTACTTGTGCTCGGGGTATTTGCTGCAGGCCAAGAACTTGCCGAAAGGCCCCATCTTGATTACCATCGGGTGACCCTCGGGGCAGACTTCATCGGTTACCTCATCGGGTATTTTCACCCTCTCGATGCTCTCGCCGGCTTTGATTAACTTCTTTTCAAACGGGGTGTAAAAGTCGCGGACAACGCCTACCCAGTCCCTCTTTTTATCACCGGCTATATCATCCAGTTTGTCTTCCATTGCTGAGGTGAATTTTATGTCAACAATCTCCGGGAAATTCTGGCTAATCAGGTCGGTAACGACAAAGCCCAACTCGGTCGGCTGGAGGCTGCCGGCGGTCTTGGTGGTATATTCGCGCTGTTGAATCACGGATAATATTGGGGCGTAGGTGCTGGGGCGCCCGATGCCGTATTGTTCCAGCATCTTGATTAAGCTTGCCTCGGTGAAACGGGGCGGCGGCTGGGTAAAATGCTGGTCAGGGAAAAGCTCCACCAGATTCAGCCCATCACCCTTTGCCAGTTCGGGCAGTGTTCCGAGCTTATCTTCATCTTCTTCACCCTGGTCTTTCTGCTCGGTATACAGAACCATAAAGCCCTGAAAGCGGTTGATGGAACTGGAGGTTCTGAAGAGGTAATCCGGTTCGGGAGCCTTGCACTTGGCTTCAATTTCGACTGTGGTGTTATCGAAGATGGCTGCCGCCATCTGGCTGGCGACCATCCGTTTCCAGATGACGTCGTAAAGCCGGAACTGGCTGGCGGTCAGGAATTTCTTAATCTGTGCCGGTTCCCGCTGCATACGGGTGGGCCGGATGGCTTCATGGGCTTCCTGGGCGCCCTTAACTACCCGGGTGAAGGTGCGGGCGTGCAGGGGGAGGTATTCTTTGCCATATTTAGTCTCGATAAGCTCTCTAGCTTCGGCGATGGCAGTGCTCGCCACGTTAGTAGAATCAGTACGCATATAGGTAATCAAGCCGACACTGCCGACACTGCCGACACTGCCCTCACTGCCAATATCGATGCCTTCATAAAGCTGCTGGGCGATAGCCATCGTCTGGGCGGCGCTGAAATGGAGTCTCCGCCAGGCTTCCTGCTGCAAGGTACTGGTGATAAACGGGGCAGCAGGTTGGCGGGTCACCTTTTTTACTTTTACTCCGGCAACACTGTAGGCAGCTTTTTCGAGGACACCCTTTAGTTTATCGGCTTCCTTCTGGTTATGAATCTCCAGCTTTTTCTTCTCGTCCGCCAGTCCGACCAGCATCGCCCTGAAGGATGCTTCTTTAGCCGCTCGCCCTGAGCTTTGTCGAAGGGTCGTTTTTTTAGTTAGCTCAGCCTCGATAGACCAGTATTCTACGGCCTTAAATTTCTGAATCTCGCGTTCCCGGTCAACGATGATTTTGAGAGCCACAGACTGGACTCTGCCGGCGGCAAGGCCTCTTCTAACCTTCTTCCAGAGCAACGGACTGAGTTTGTAACCGATCAGCCTATCCAGGACGCGCCTGGCTTGCTGGGCATTAACCAGTTGCATGTCTATATCGCGGGGATGCTCGAAGGCAGCCTTGATTGCTTCTTCGGTTATTTCGTGGAAGACGACCCGGCGAGTCGGAATCTTACCGACCTTCATTACTTCCAGCAGGTGCCAGGAGATGGCTTCGCCCTCGCGGTCAGGATCGGTTGCCAGGTAGATGTGGGATGCCCCTTTGACGGCGTCTTTCAGTTCTTTGGCAATAGCGCTCTTCGTCCTGGGAACGACGTAGCTGGGCAGAAAAGAGTTTTCCACATCTACACCCAGCTTACTCTTCGGCAGGTCGCGTACGTGCCCGAGGGACGCTTTGAGAACATACTTAGAGCCAAGTATCCGGCCCAGCGTCCTCGCTTTAGCCGGTGATTCAACGATAACCAGATTTGTCTTTCTAGGTGTCATTCTTCCACTTCACTTATATTTATTTGGTACTTATTTGGTACTATGTGATTTTAAAATCGTAGAGGTTGCCACGTCCCGATTTCATCGGGATAGCATCGGGACTCCTCGCCCCGATGCTATCGGGAACAGTTGAAACGTTAGTTTACTTTTACGTTGTATTTTTCCCGTACTTCCCGGGCGAGAGAATAATTCATCCCGCCTACTTGCTTGACCAGGCCTTTAAGCTCCATCATCGCCAGTGTGCTGCTGACCGTGGCTACCGGCAGACCGCTGGAGCGGCAGACCTCATCGATATGAGTCGGCTCGGCGCCCAGTTGCTTCATAAGCAGGGACTCGGTGTCGGATGGGGGGATAAGCCCTTTCATTTCTGCCTGCTGAGCCACCACTGTCAGATTCAATTCCTCCAGAATATCGGTGTAGTCGGTGACCAGTTTGGCGCCTTCCTGGATGAGGTGATTGGTGCCCTGGCTGGACGGTGAGAGAATACTGCCGGGAATGGCGAACACTTCTCTATTTTGTTCCAGTGCCAGGTGGGCGGTAATCATAGCTCCACTGGTATCTCCAGCTTCGATAACGAGGACTCCCAAGCTGAGTCCGCTCATGATGCGATTGCGCCGCGGGAAGTGTTCCGGTTTGGGTTTGGTGCCTAAAGGATACTCACTGATGATGGCTCCCTGCTGCATGATGCGGCGGGCTAACTCGGCATTTTCGCTGGGGTAAACAATATCCAGCCCGCAACCGAAGACAGCCAGGGTGCGGCCGCCGGCTTCCAGGGCGCTATGGTGGGCGACGGTATCAATCCCCTTTGCCAGACCGCTGACGATGGTGATTTTATTCCGAGCCAGGTCGGTGACTATTTCTTCGGTTACCTGCCGGCCGTAGACAGTGGCCCGGCGAGTGCCGACCACGGATAAGCACCACTCATCTTCAGGGAGGAGAGAGCCTCTGAGGTAAAGTACTGGCGGATGGTCATATATTTCTTTAAGCCGGGAGGGATAATCCGGGTCATGGTAGGTAAGCACTTTTACCCCGTAGCGGTCTAGCTTTTCCAGCTCGGCTTCCAGGGAAATTTTGGTACGGCAGGAGATAACAGCGCGTATCGAGCCTTCGTCCAACCCTGATTGCTTCAACTCGGCAGGAGTAGCCTTCCAGGCATCTACCAGATTGCCAAAGTGGTTCTCAAGCTGAGTTAGTCGGACGCGACCAATACCCGGTATCAGGCTAAAGCCTACCCAGTATTTCAGGTTTTTGTCAGTTAATTCCAAAGCAATGCTATTCTAGCATAGAGGTCTAGTGATGACAATCAAGTGTTTGGTGACAGAAGTTACAGACAGGTATTAAGAGAAGTGGTTTAATATAGTTGAATGAAAGAGAAGGAGGTGCACGGATGGAAAGTAAATGTGAAACCGAAGGTTCCCGGGCTCCTCGTAAATGTAGCCTAAGGTCTTAAAAGGCACTGCGGTAGTGATTACCGAACAGAGGAGAAAGTGGAACGAACAGAGGGCAGGGCTTCGAAAGAAGGTCTGCCCTTTCCTTTATCATCTTCAACACCCTCTTAAAATATGTCGGCGGAGAACTTAGTATTCGACTCTACGGTAGCCTTGTATCTACCGGCGAGCCGCTCATGAACTGATATACAGAGGCTGGCAGGTTAAAAAAACGAGGTTACTCTATCTTTACAAGAGAGGATGGCGGGGGGAGGGAGAAAGAAGACAAGATACCGTTCTCCTCAAAGTTGGGGGACGGCATATCACTGCAGGATTGCTAATTGAACTTTTCGATGAAATATTACCTCACTATAGTATAATTACACATAATATAGTATAATTACACATAATATAGTATAATGAAGATGCGGATTAGAAGCATCTAAGATTAATACTCAGGTTTAATGCTAAATCAGGAGCTTTTCTCTCAAGGGCGAATTAACCAGGTGCCTTATGAGATGTCGAGCGAACCGGAGGAAGCAATCAGTCCTTTCATCGAATATTATCCCTACCGGAGTTACTACTAAGGATTGGGCAATGCCACACGTACGATGTATATACTGGCAGGTATCTCGAAATAATACAGAAAAGAAAGGAGGTGAGGATTATGTGACAACTGTATTCCGCAGTTCGAAATATGAGCTACCGTCAAAACGTACTGAATGAATCCCAAGGAAAATAGGAGGAAAGAAAAATGGGAATGGCTAAGTTAAATGTCTGGATTTCGGCAATGGACGACCCATGCGGTATTGATAACCGGACATGGTACGTCACCATTTATGATTGTGATGGTAATGTACTTGAGTGGTGCGGGAGAAAATATGTGGTGATACCAGCCAAGTGCGGACACCTCGAGATTGAAGTCCCGCCAGGCTGCTACCTTATAAGGGCAGTATGGAGTTTTCGTTTCCTTGGCGGCATCTTCTATGTTAATCACTTTACCGATGCTGCCATAGTTCAAGCATGCTGTGAACAGACTGCGTGCGTGAAGCTTTTCAACCCTAGTATACATCGCTGCGGCACCATAATCCTGCGAGCCGTCAGAGACTTGGTACAGCAAAAAGGGGTCAAGCCTGAACTGGCTAGACAACTTGAAGTGGCATTGAACGCAGTACTGGCTAATGTTCCCAGACCAGTGAAAGGCTTTGAACTGGATCATCTTGATGAAATTGAAAAGCTGGTCAGAGAGCAGGAGAGCGCACAGGAGCGCAAGGGATAAATACGGTACCTATAACTAATTGCGTAGAAGTCAGTTGACACATCATTCTGCCCACCTACATGTGCTGGCAGCGTATCCTACGACATCCTGTTTGTGCCACCTCCACAGAAGTAGAAAAGTAGGAAGGCAGAAAGTAGTAATAGGATATAGACCAGAGGGGTCGCTCTAAAAGCTCCCTCTGGTGGATCCTACATACGACAGTTTAAGGTTTCTTTGCAAAAAAGGGGCACAAAAGAGTAGTTGGTAGCGCATACCGGATTCGGACCGGTGGTCTCCTCCTTGAGAGGGAGGTGTCCTAAACCGCTAGACGAATGCGCCACGAACCGAAACCTGGCTGGCGATCCAGGATTCGAACCTGGGCACGCGGGTCCAGAGCCCGCTGTCCTACCGCTAGACTAATCGCCAACACAGCAATATTGTAGCACGAAGCCGCTTCGGTAGCAATAATAACGAGGTAAGCTCTGAAAGCAACGGTGAGATTATAGCAGTTGGCTCACAATTATGTCAAGTGTATCGCGGGCTTAGCCCGTGGAGGTTTCGCCAGTAACATGAGCGGTATGGCAGGAAGCGTAGCCAGGGCAAACAGTTGCCACGCCTGGTGATAACTCCCCAGGGTATCAAACATCCAACCGGCAAGAACGGGACTGACCAATCCACCCAACATAGCTACCGCCCCTATCAATCCCATAATTGTGCCGAAGCTTCTGGTGCCAAAATAATCAGCCTGTAGAGCCGGTCTTACCGGTATTGGACCACCATAGCCAGGACCAAAGGTCAACAGGAAGACAAGGAGAAGCCACATTCTATCGACACCGATGAGGGAGAAGATAAAAAGGCCGATAGTTTGCAGGGCCAGTGCCGTAGCGATAAGGTATCTTTTGTTGGCGAAATCACCCAGTAAGCCAAAACCCAGCCGGCCGATAAGGCTAAATACGGTCATGCCCGTCACCGACAGAGCTGCTATTGTTGTGGGCACACCGACACTTTCCAGATAGGGCACGATGTGCACCATAACGGCGCTGGTACCGACCTGCTGAAAGAAAGAGACAAAAGCCAGTAGCCAGAAGGCTTTCGTCTTTAGTGCCTCCCTGGCCGAAAACTCGGTAGTTGGGGCACTGGAGCCTGACTTAACGGCAGATTCGTCGACGCTTGCGGCAGAGTCGCCATCCGGCAAGTAACCGTATTGGCTCGGTTTGTGCCTCATTAATAAACTAAGCGGGATACCAATGACCCACAAAGCAATGCCGACATAAGCCAGAACTTCTCTCCAGCCCACCTGAAGAATGGCGAAGGCTAATACTGGAGCTAGCAGGCCGCTGGCACCGGGGCCAATAAACGTAACAGCCAAGGCTCGGCTTCTTTTTCTGGTGAACCAATTGGCTACGGCGGTATTACTCACCAGACCCGAAGCAAAGCTCATACCGGTGGCGATAACCAGGAAAGCTCCATAAAATGCCCACGGAGAATTAATGCGGCTCATCAATAAAAAGCCCAGACCTGTAATAGTCCAGCCACCCAGCATCAACTTCCTCGGTCCTAGCCTATCAACCAGGAATCCGGCGACTGGTCCCATGATGCCAGACTCAAGCCTCTGCAAAGTGAAGGCAATCGAGGTAGCGGCGGCTGTCCAGCCAAATGCGTTCCTTATCGGGTTAAAGAAGACGGTAAAACCGTAATAAAATGTACCGCCACCGATGAAATGCATCACGGCGGAAGCCAGCACAATCCACCAGCCGTAGAAGATTTTCCTTTGTCGTGGCATAACTTTATCGGCTGCCTTATCTTTCATCATCAACGCTTGAGCTTATGGGGTCTGAAGATTATATCCTGAGAACAGATATTACCAACGATGGACTCAATGCTCTCGGGATAATAGAATTTACTATACCATACTTCTCAGAGCGGTGAAAGAGATTGATGATTACGCCTCATCCTTTAGGTTTGTCTACTAACCTCACCCCCTTAATCCCCCTCTCCTTACCAAGGGTATTTCATTAAATGTCATTCTGGAGGAGCCCCGATTCCATCGGGACAACGAAGAATCTCAGGGTGGGGCTAGCAGTGAATCACTCATCTCCACCACCCTGAGACCCTTCGTCCCGACAGGTCGGGACTCCAGGGTGACATGGGATAAACCCACTTTTGATACAAAGCCGATATGCCGTGATTGAAATATCAGAGGCAACGATAATTGAGGTGAATCTTAACCGAGGACGGATGTCTGATTATCCGATAACAGGGGAAACCGGCGAAATCACGCCGACTATCGTAGAGCAGTTAACAAAATGGGCAAATAAAAGCAATTAAGCAACAGCGGAGTATCTTATGTCAAGTATCCGACAGTACGCCAGCTATGCCAAGCCAGCTAGTTCGATGCACCCGCACAATACCCGTAACCCCAATTCGCTGCCGGATACAGAGGTATCACTTACTTAGCGTGCCAGCGCCAGCTACCGACTGTTTCTTAAACTCAGCCAACTCCTTGAGTTCGGAGCGATGCGCACACTGCAAACACTGCTCGTACCAACCATAGTAATCCTGCCCAACAAATAAGTCACCATGACATCGAGGGCAACTCTTTAATTTCCATACTGACATATCTACACCTCCTCCATCCCGACTTACCTCCTCCCCCACTTATAGACTATTTTAGGCGTAGATATAGTCCTTGTATGTAACTTTTATCTCATTCCGAACAAAAGGGGCTTTGCCCTAAAAGTCATTCTGAGGAGCACATTCGCTTCACTTAGTATAAATGAAACGACAAAGAATCCGCTCTGGGGGGAGGATAAAACGGATTCTTCGCGGAGTTCACACTGAACATAGTGAATGTGCTCAGAATGGCATAAATGTGGTACTTTTAGGGCAAAGCTGGGAAAAGGTGACAGAGGAGAAGCTACTTGGTAAGCAGGGGGGAAGACCGCAGGGTTAGAGGAAAGCTATCGGGGAAAGGACTGACCGACTATCAGTCTTCGGGTGTTCCTCAAAGACTATTTCGTAGGGGCAGGTAATAGCGCCGGTGGGGCAGACGATTTCACACTGAATGCACCAACTGCACTTTTCCATCTCAATAACAGTGACCTTGCTACCGACCCGTACGATAGCCTTAAGGCCGCAGACGTCTATAC
>Ga0209514_10006536_pt1 | contig 14245 bp, 11 predicted proteins | sample Subgrocontami58m_FD_187452 | JGI IMG/M metagenome (GOLD analysis project Ga0209514, IMG submission 187452) | Subsurface groundwater microbial communities from S. Glens Falls, New York, USA - GMW37 contaminated, 5.8 m (SPAdes) (version 3) | ecosystem: Environmental > Aquatic > Deep subsurface >...
GTGATGATGAGCGTCATCAAGGTCATTCCGGAGACAGGGTTCATCCCAACGATGGCGATCGCCTGCGCCGCCACTGTTGTGAAGAGGAACGCGATGACAAAGACGACCACGGTCGCTATCAGGGCGATCGTCCACGGGTCCATCTGGTTCACAATGACCGAATATCTGAATAAGAAGAGCATGAAGAGGACCGCGACGGCAAGGGAGAGAAATATCGTCGCCGCCTTGAGGTCCCTGTTCGTCCTCTCAACTTTCACGCACGAGGCGGCATCTTTGCCTTTGAATATCTGCCCCACCGCCTGCGAAATTCCATGCCTGATGATATTTGACGACTTGATTATGCCGATGAGCCCCGCCGCGAATATACCGCCAATGCCTATATAGCGGACATAGGTGGCGAATATCTTGCTCGCCCCCATCTGGGATATAAGCTGGCCCGCGTCTGCCGGCGGGACCGCGACGCTGATATATCCGCCAAAGTGGTTGACAAGCGGGATCAGGACGAACCACGAAAGCGCCGACCCGCAGGCGATGATGGTCGCGTATCTAAGCCCGACGATATAACCCAGCCCCATAACGGCCGCGCCGGTGTTGAGGCTTGCGACCAGCTTGATCTTGTTGGTGAGCGTTGAAAGCGCCGGTATGACCGCGGTCGTGAAGGTCTCGGCCCACGCGTTGAGGCTCATTGAAAGAAAATCATATATACCGCCGATCGTGGCCGAGATAGCCAACACCTTGGCGTGTTTGCCGCCGCTGTCGCCTGCCACAAGGACCTCGGTGATGGCGGTCGCCTCGGGGAAGGGATATTTTCCGTGCATGTCGGAGACGAAGTAGCGGCGAAGCGGGATAAGCAGCATGATGCCAAGGACGCCGCCAAGCGCGGAGATGCAGAAGAGCTGAACGAAGTTGGTCATGCCATCCAGCCCTAAGATAAAAAGGGCGGGGAGCGTGAATATGCCGCCCGCGACGATATAGCCGGAGGCTCCGCCGATGGATTGGATGATCACGTTCTCAAGGATGGTGCTCTTTCTTTTGGGGATCATTCCAAGGCCAATGGCGATGATGGCGATGGGAATGGCCGCTTCAAAGACCTGCGCGATCTTGAGCCCCAGGAACGCCGCGGCGCCGGAGAAGAGGATGGCCATGATAATACCCAAAAAAACCGATCTTGGGGTTATCTCGCTCCTGTGGGAATCGGCCGGCACGACCGGAACGTATTTTTCTCCGGCGTTCAACTCGCGATAAGCGTTCTCTGGCAGGCCCTTTGCGGAAATTATTTCCATACATTCACCTCATTGTCGCATTATGTTTGGGGACGTTTCTGCGGTAAACCCTTTACCAACGCGTGTTTGCGGGGAAAAAACGCGCAAAACCACGCCACACGTGCATTTACCGCAGAAACGTCCCCAATGGTTATCTCCAATACATGTTAAGTTGCTTTTTGGCGTTTTTGATAGCAACAACTGCACCCGTAGGCGCCGGATATTGCGTCGCCCCGCCGTCGATAAAGACCGTCCCCTGCGGCATGAGCGCGGTGATCTTCACCACCGCCTTGGCCGATAGAACGCCCCTCTTCATGTGATACCTGCCATTCATCAGATACGGCTCGCGCACAAAATATTCGATCTTATCAGAGGTGAGCTTCAGGACCTTTCCGCCTGCGGCCTTGACCGCAGCAGTTGAACCTGCCGCCGTCGAGACCCAAACGCCTGAACTTTTTTGCTCCTCGATCTTGTTCCCGATCGATATCTCATATCTTGACATGCTGGCCGGGTTCGAATTGGCAAAGAGGACATCGTTCAACGCAAGCTCCGCGACCTTTTGCCCGTTGATCTCGGCCTGCAGCCTGTGGAGTTTTATCGGTTCGCGTTCTTTAGCGATGAGCTCCCGCAGGTAGTTCTTCATCGTCTGTCGTGAGGCCGCACAAAAATAGCCAACGCTCTGTTTGCCGAAGGATTTTATCCCAAGGATCGGCTGCTCGTCCACAAAGTGCGAAGTGGCCAGGACCGTTCCATCGCCGCCAACCGTAATTACAAGATCAACATTGCCGATGTTCTGAAGCTGGCGGGTGCTTTGCGCCTCGAATGAAACGCCCAGTTCTTTGAGCAGCTCATATAACTCGTTCAGTGTCGCAAGATGTTCCTTGTGGTCGGTGACTTGTTTATAGACGACTAAGACTTGATTTAGTTTCATGGGCAAGGTATAAGCCAAATTGGTATTGATTGGCAACTTTGAAATTGGTTCGATAGGATTTTATCCTTCGAGCCTGTCGAGAAGATAAAAATCCTTTTGCTTCTCGACTCGCTGACGCTCGCTCGAAGAATAAAGTTTATTATTCTTATGCGCAAACGAATTGGGATATTCGGCGGGTCGTTCGATCCGCCGCACAAGGGGCACATCGAGATATGCCGCTATCTTCTTGACAAGAACGACGTGGATGAGATCTGGGTCGTTCCGTGTTTCAAACACCCGTTCCAAAAGGGCCTGGCACCGTTCGCCGACAGGATAACCATGTGCCGGTTCGCCTTCACCCAGTTCGGCCAAAAGGTAAAGGTCTCCAATATTGAAGAGAAACTTGGCGAAACAAGTTACACGATAAAAACGATCGAGCATTTCATGGCGGAGCACCACGATCATAAATTTTACCTTATCATGGGAGACGACACCGCCAGGGAATCGATCTCTTGGATGGATTCTGAAAAGTTGCGCGGCATGGTACAATTCATCACCCTGCCGCGCGGGCCTGCCTCGCCTATCCCGGATGTCAGCTCAACTGATGTCAGGAACGCGATCGCGAAGGGAAAGAGTTTTAAAGAAATGGTCCCGAAAGAGGTGGCGGTTTATATTGTGACGAAGGGGCTATATTCATCCTGAGCTTGTCGAAGGATCAGATAAAATCCCCCCATTCCCCCCTTTTCCAAAGGGGGGTGAGAATTCAAACTCCCAACTTGTTCCCCAAGGGCTATCAAAGAACGTGAACCCGGCCGAGCGATACCAAAGGGTGTCGCCGAATGATGCGAGCGACATGTCACGCGAAGAGAACCCAAATCCCCAGAAACTTGGAACATTAAAAGCTGAATAAGAATATTTGTTCGAGCTGATCCAGTCTGTGATGGGATCTAATGGGGAAGAATAATATGGGTCCGCAAAGAACGGGTAATAGCCGCCGTAATATGTTGGGACATAAGAGGAATAAAAAACCGGCGGTGTGTAGTATATATACATCGCTCGCCGACTAGCATTATTCGACGAATACTACAAGTGGATTATTTAACACCAGTTATCGAAACTATCTTAACATCATCTCCGTCTTTGTCATAGACCACTTCATACTTAACGCCATCGACCTCCACGGTGATTTTCTTACCTTGAACACTTTGACCGGGATCATCTTGTTCAGCTCTCGCTTTGACGGCATCTTGGATCTTTTGCATTAACTTAGCCTCTTTTTCCTTTTTTCTCCTGGCGATTCCCCCGGCTGAAGGTCCGGCCTTTTCCTCTTTCTTTTCCTCAACCTTAGGCGCCTCTGACGTTACCGGCATCACCACGTTCCGCCCGAGCTTTCTATATACCCACGCAACTGCGCTCATGACATCTGTAACGTCTTCCGGCAGCTTGCCCGCCTCGTAACCAAAGTCCTCCGCCGTCATGCCAAAGCGCACTGCGGCGACCTTCATGTAGTCCTGCAGGAACTGCTCCGCGCGCTGTTTCTTCAGGTCTGCCAGCACTTCATTATACTGGTTGATCTCTGCGTCAATGGACTTGATCTGATCTTTATTATAACCCTTTTCTGATTTTCTCTTCTCCAGATTTTTTTTCTTGGCTTCAACTTCTCTGATCGAAGCCGTCTGTCTCAGTTCACGGAAGTTCTTTATCATCTCCTCTGCCTCTGCCCCGGTCATATCAGAAGGCTGCATGATAAAACCCGCCTCTTCGTTCGTATAGCCCCTATCAACAAGGTCACTGCCATAGTTCGTCTTTGATTTTCCACCATGTGACATATTATCAAGGACCACATCACCTTCCCAGCCTTCGCTTCTTACGATATTCTCCGCCTCCGCGCCAAGACCGTTCAGAACACCACCCTCAACCTGCGCGTTGAACCAATTCGCTATCTTCTGCCATTTTGTATCGGCATCCTCGCGCTCGTTCAGAGCACCCGGAACGCCCATCTGCGCCAATGTTTGCAGATATGCCCCATCACCCATCGGATCTAAAAGAGCCCGAGCCCTGTCGGTATCACTACGCGCCATCTCCCACTTGCGCAGGAACTGCCCGCGCGCCTTCGGGTCGTGCAGCCATTCGCCAACGACCTTTTGCACCACCGCGCGCAGGATATTATCTTTCGTTTTAAAGGCTTCTTTGTCTGCCGGATCTGCATTTTGGCCAAGAACTCTCTTTATCACAGATTCCTGCTCCACGCCCTTTAACGACCCATTATAAAAAAATTGATTAAGATATGACCTTCCCCTGGTCCCGTGGCTCGGTGAAGCTGCCCCCGGAGGCAGGTCTTTGCCTTTATCTACCGCGCGTGATCTGGCAAGGCTGGCGAACCGCCAGTCAATTAGATTGCTGATATAATTCTTGACGCCCCATGAACTTCCAAATGGCATTGAGCCAACGCCGTTACTCAATGCAAATGCGCCACGCCACATTCCGGCGCTCACGTCATAGCGCTGGTCGAGCCCGCTCTCAATGAAGGGAAACCCGCCAAAGATATTTCCAGAAAATGGGCCGCCTATGCCGAATATTCCGAACATATATTTTTCCTTTTCTATGTCATCGCGGGGATGACATCCTACGCCGAGATTCCCGGCCCGCTGGGGCTGTAACGCCCCGTTGTGTTCATTAACTCACGCGCCTGCCTTATTAAGTCAACTGTTTCTTCCTTCAAGCTAGCGACGAACCTCGCGTCAAGCGGCACCTGCGTATAGTTCGCGATCTTCTCTTCGATCGTGGCCGGCTCGCTCATCGGCTGTTCGACATCGCTTGTAAATTCAACCGCCGCGATACGAACGCGCGCATGAACCAGATCCTCTTTATTAAATGTCACTGAACCAAGTTGCGTCTCTTTGCTTTCGACAAAACTCTCGGGGTCGTCCGGCTCTTTCACCGCCTCTCTACTTGCGCTCAAGTCAAGGGCCCCGCTCTCACCGCCGCTTGTCGTGCCGGAACCAACTCCGCCATACAGGTCGCCAAGTTCCTTTTTTACCGCCCTTGATTCCGCATGTGGACTTTTAGCACTTTCGGCCTCAATACTATTATCGGCAGTTTCTTCATTTAGTTGCGTCTTTTCTTTTACCGCCTCTTTTGCCATCTGAGCGGCCGCCTGCTCGCCGCTTTTGGCGGCCACCTGCGCCTGCACTCCGCCGGCGTTAACGGCGCTGGCTGTCTTTGCCACCGCATCAGCCTGAGCGGTCTTTGAGCCGTCCTTTGTATCAGCCCCCTTTGGCTCTGGCTTTGCCGTCTGCTTGGCGTCTTTGACCTCGACCGCACTCCGCTTGCCGGCCTGCAGGTAGGCGAATTGGCTCACAACATTCTGCTGGCTTATATTTTTTGCGGCCGTCTGGGCTGCGGCCTGCGGCTGGCTTAAAGTAACTTGTCTTGTATTTGTGTTAAGATCGTGATTTTCATGGGCATTTGCCTCGCCTGTCCCCTCTTTTGGTTTAACCGTCCCGCGCGACATACGGTTGAACTCGTTCGCCATGTTCTTCAGGTTCTGATTATCTAATGAGTTGGTGTTCTTTGTCTCTCCGGAGGTCTTCTTTCCTTCCGATGTCGAGGCCGTATGATCTGTTCCGCCCTGCACCTTCTTTTGCTCAACACCGTCTTTGCCTCTCTGGCCGGCAACGTCCTTCATCTTCTCAAGCGCGGTCTTTATCTGATTGCCCGCAGCCTTTTTCTCAACGTCCCCCTCCTGCACCTGACCATTTGGGGCGCCCTTTTGTTTCTTGAGTGACAGCGGATCCATTGAAAGGCCATTTGCATCGCCGGTTGGGATGATGTCTGCATTCCTCACTTTTGACATAATTTTGTTCTCCTAATATTTATACAACATACTGAAATCACTAGTGTTTCTTAAAACACTTAAAGTAATTTCTCGTTCTCACGCTGTAGTAGTAAGCAAGGTGTGTGCCAAGTGCGGTGGCTAGTGGCTGGTGGCTAGTGGCTGGCAATATTCATTTATTTTCAAATGGTTAGCGGTTTGTTGCAGTTCACCAGTCACCGGTCACCGGTCACTAGTCACTGCTTTTCGGGGTAAAGATTCCCACTTTGGGGACGTTTCTGCGGTAGATGCACGTCCAATGCGGTTTTGCCGGTTTTTTCTCGGCAAACCCGCATCCAGCCTGCTTCTACCGCAGAAACGTCCCCAAATAATATCTGACGCGCTGGATGGATGTTGCCTTGCCAGTTAACTCATCGACGCCGATAACCACGCCCTCAAGCCTCGCTCCGCCGCTGGCGACCTTGTAATCCCTTTTATCGCCGGTCATAAAACGCTTCATGGCGACATCTTTGTCCAGCCCGATCACAGAGTCGTGGGGGCCGGTCATGCCAAGGTCGGTGATATATGCCGTTCCACCGGAGAGTATCTCTTCGTCCGAGGTCTGCACATGTGTATGTGTCCCGACAAGCGCCGTCACTCTGCCGTTCAAATACCACCCCATGACGCGCTTTTCGCTCGTCGCCTCGGCGTGAATATCCATAATAATGATATCTGCCAGTTCTTTCACCGAGGCAAGCACCTCGTCGATCAGGTGCAACGGATTCACGGCCTTTGGCCCCTTGTCGTCCATGAAAATCAGCCCCTGCGCACAGATAACCCCCACCCGGACGCCATTCGAGGACTTGGCAACGATCCAGCCACGACCGGGAAGGCTTTTATCCTTAAGGTTGAACGGCCTAAGTATCGGATGAGTTGAAAAATACGGATAAATGGTCTTGTGTTCCCAGATATGGTTGCCGGCGGTGACAACATCTATCTTGTTCTTGAACAACTCCTCTGCCACCTTATCGGTTATCCCCTTGCCGCCGGCGGCGTTCTCGCCGTTCACGATAACGAAATCTATTTTATGTTCTTCAACCGCCTTGGGAAGTATCTCTTTCAGTGCCCAACGCCCCGGTTTGCCAAATATATCGCCGATGCATAAAATGTTCATCTATAAATCGTCCGCCTCCGGCGGACGATCTCCTCAGATAGTGCCATGCCTCATCACCGCTTTTTCCCTTACGCCCATGTTCTCAGCTCCCGTTCCTTTCAGAGAGGCGTGGCACTTTAAATCGCTCGCTGTAAGCGAGCGATCTTCTCAGATAGTGCAATTGTGTTCTCTCGTCATCGTCCGCCTTCGGCGGACGATCTACTCAGATAGTGCCATGCTTCATTCCCGTTTTTTCCCATGCATCCATATTCTGCAATCCCGCCTCTAACAGAGAAGCGTGGCACTTGGCATGCATTCTCCCATAGCCCCGATTATACATAGCAGGCACTTGGCCAACATTCTCCCATCATCCGGGTTATTGGCAGGACTAAAGTCCTGCGCTACAATCCTTTGGACACGGTCACTTCGCCAGTTCCACCGCCCTCGTTTCTCGAATGACCGTCACCTTTATCTGTCCCGGATAGGTCATCTCTTTTTCGATCTTATCTGCTATGTCTCTTGCAAGGGTGGCCGCGTTCGCGTCACCTATCTCGCCGGCATCCACCATCACGCGGATCTCCCGGCCGGCCTGAATGGCATAGGACTTCTCAACGCCCCTGAACGAGGTGGAAATTCGCTCCAGTTCGTCAAGGCGTTTCATGTAGGTCGCCATGACCTCGCGGCGCGCCCCGGGGCGGGCGCCGGACAATGCGTCGGCCGCGTCAATGATGCAGTCAAGCGCGGTATCCTGCTGCAGGTCCTCATGATGGGCGCCAATGGCGTGGCAGATCTCCGGGTCCTCGCGATATTTCTTCGCGAATTCCATGCCGATCAGGGCGTGCGAGCCCTCTTGCTCGTGGCTCACCGCCTTGCCAATATCGTGCAAGATGCCCGCCCGGCGCGCCTTCTTTTCGTTAAGGCCCAGCTCTGCCGCCATCATGCCGGCCATGAACGATACCTCCATCGAATGTTGCAAGACGTTCTGCGCAAAGCTGTAACGATATCTCAGAGTCCCGACAAGTTTCACAAGTTCGGGGTGGACGTTATGGATACCGACCTCCATCAGAGCCGCCTCGCCAGCCTCTTTAATGGATGCGTCAACCTCTTTTATCATTCTGGCGACCATCTCTTCGATGCGCGCCGGATGAATGCGCCCGTCCTGAATGAGTTTTTCCAGAACGCGCCTGGCCACCTCGCGGCGGACCGGGTTAAAGCCGGAGATAACAACCGCCTCCGGCGTATCGTCAACGATCAACTCAACGCCAAGGGCCGCTTCGAGCGTTCTGATGTTTCGCCCCTCACGCCCAATGATACGCCCCTTCATTTCATCGCTTGGCAGATGGACAATACTCACCGACCTGTCGGCGACAAATTCGTTCGCCATGCGTTCCATTGCGGTGCTGACGATATATACCGCCTTCTTGTCGGCCTCTTCCTTTGCCTCGTCCTCGATCTGTTTGATCGTCTTTGCCGCCTCGCCCTTGGCTACATCTATCAATGACGCCATGAGCTGTTTCTTTGCCTCTTCCTGCGAATAACCGGCCGCCTTTTCAAGAGCGCGACGCGCCTCTTCGACCATTTCAAGTTGCTTCTTCTCAAGCGCGTCCATGTGCTTTTTCTTGTCGAGCATGCTCTGATCCTGCCTTTTTACCGCCGCCTCTTTCTCTTCAAGCAGGTCGAACTTCTTCTCAAGATTTTCTTCGCGGGACATCAGGCGTTTTTCAAGGGCTGAGAGCTCCTTCTGTTTCTCATGGGTTTCTTTTTCGAACTGCAGGCGCGATTTCAGCTCGGCCTCTTTAAGGCTCACATCGGCCTCGCGTTTGATGGCCTTTGCCTGCGACTCGGCATCCTTGATGATTTTTTCCGCCGAATCTTTCGCCTGTTCGATGGATTTTTTAGATGCGGCCTTTTTATAGACGAACACTCCGGCCGCGCCGGCAACAATACCGCCGATGATACCCAAAATTACGATAAGTTCCATTTTCTACCTCCAATAATAAGTGGAGGCGTGGGTGAAATGCTGGGCTATGAGGATGCTAACAATATTTTACAAAAACATCTATTGTAGTTGCCCGATTCATCGGGCCTGAATTTACCGACTTTTTAGCCCCATAAATGGGGCAACTACAATTAATTGAGCAATTCCTTGAATCTCTAAAAATCATATAGCATCCATTGATCAGACATCGCCAACGCCTTCCAAAAAATGACTTTCCCCCTACAACAACTAGACATGTAAATCAATCATTTCTATCATTTCTTCGATCTTCTTTGTAACAGTTTGAATTGACTGTTCTTTTTTCTTCTTAAAGCTGAAAAATTCGTCGGCAATGTTCATGGCCGAAAGGATCGCAACGTTGAGGTTGGAGCCGGACTTGGTCTTTTGCAGTATGTCGTTCATTCTCTGGTCAACGAACGATGCCACTTCGCGGACATAGGTCTCGTCCGACTCGCTTTTGACCACGAATTTCTGGCCCAGGATTGTGACCTCAACGGGCTTTTGCATATCTGGATATATTACTAATTAATTTTGGAGATAATTGCAAGTTAAAAGTCATTATCTTATGGATAGATACAAAGGCTTCTTGACATTCCGGTTGAAATAGGGCTTTTTCAAAAAAACATTTGCAATTCTTGGGGAACTACTATAGCTCGGTCAAATATTTCGAAAACGGGGGTGACAAGATGCCTAGAGACAAAGACCCATTAGTCGAGAACAAAGAAGACCATTGCCCAAATTGCGGCCAATACACAGGAGGCGACGGTACGTGTCCGAACTGCGGCGCAATTTTAGATACCGATGACGAATTCGACGGTTTTCACGAAACAGCCGAAGACGTTGACGATGATGAATTAGACGATAAAAATGATGTATAGCAGTCGAAAGCTGAATGCGAGGGTGGCGGAATGCCAGACGCAATTTAAATTATTTTGCCGTCGTGGTGGAATTGGCAGACACGCAGGTCTCAGAAGCCTGTGAGAGTGATCTCATTCCGGTTCAAGTCCGGACGACGGCACCAGAACTGGCGGGAACCCCCATTCAATCTTCAGGATGCCTTTTATCAAATTCTAGTTGAAGCGCCGTCAATGCCGCATCTACGGGGTTTAGCACCAGTGGAGCGCCAAGAAAGATCTCACCGCCTAAATATGGGATATATCGCTTAAAGGCCTCGGTATATCTTCGATTGAGGTCGCGCAAAAGGGTTCTTAGATTTCCCCTGTAGGAATAAAAATCATTGCATGCCGCCTTTATTTTTTGCCCGTGGTCCGAACAATTTCTATCCGCCGCATCCATTACCGGAACAAGGCCGTCATCGCTTAATGGGTGTCCAACCGCATATGCCTGCGCCTCTGTTTCGATAAGCGCCTGCCCGGCAGATGTATAGATCGATGCTATAAGTGCGCCTTTTAAGAATCTTTGTTCTTCGGGGCGTAGCGACTTCCAGACTTGTCCCACTTGAGCTCTGAAATTCTCATCAATAAAATAGAGGGCATGCGAATATTCATGAATAAAAGCATCATATCTTTCGTCTGCCTCATATGATCTGCTCATCCCTATCAGGGCGGATCTCTGTGGCGCCAGGTAACGACCTTTGGTGCCGGCCAAAAGACCGCCGGCGATCAACTGGTTCAGTAATTGTCCTTCGCCCTCGGTCAACGAAACTTTTTGTGAAGAAGCGGCATTAAAAAAGGCTGCAATATCTTTAAGGCTTAAATCGTGCCCTTCGCCGATCCCGCAGTGTTCCGGGGAGATGATTTTATTGCCAAATATCCTAACACCGCACGAGCCACCCTGTTCGTTCCTTAACTCCTCGATCTTGCGGTCCGTCCTGACCCTCTTTTTTCCATCCACCTCAACATATGCCGAGATCCTATCCAGCGTACCGGCCATTACGGCATCGCTTTCAAAATCGGCCGCGACCACGCTTTGGTTCTCCGCAAGCCTATAAAGGGCCATACCTTCGGCCATGGGCACGACCTCTTCGACATAATCGGACGATTCGATATTTGAAAGTTCAGCCGGTTTCGGCATAGTTTTCTTCCTCTTTAAAAATTCAAGCTAGGAATTAGTTTTTCCACCGGCTGGCTCCGTATCGCTTTTTTCAACGGGAACAACCGGAGTATTGTTTAAAAGGAACAGTAATAAACCCATGTTTAAAAAATCTCTAAAAAAATCGGCCTCTTTGTCTTCTTTGCCGATCATTTTTGTTCCGTCATTTACAACAAATTTTTCACGGCTTCTGTCGCATTCAACGCTTCCGCCTTCTTGGAATGTTATGTCAATTTGAACCTGTTTTCCATCTTGGCCGCATTTAAACTTGCGGAAATCCGAGACAAGCCAATTATTTATAAATGTCGGGCCGGTGTATCCGGCTGATGGAGAAAAGCAATACGCGGCGTCTATTTTAGATATCGCCTTTGACACGGCCATATTATAGAGTTCCCCGTCGCTCAGCTTTGTCTCCGCCTCCGCACACGGGCTTTCTACAGAAAATTTAATGGCGCCTCGTAGAGAATCGGCCTCTTTATTTTCCGACCAGTATCTGTCTATACATTCCATGGTTTGTAAATTGTACTTTTTAGCCATCGATCGCGAATCATTCACCACCCCCTCATAAAAAGCCTCGCGTCTAGTCGCCATGTCTTTGCATATTGACACCTTTATAAGCGCTCCAATGGGCCCGTCGGTAAGCATTGAAGTTTCATCAAAACATTTCTCCATCTCTTTACTCATTTTATCATAAAGACCCCTTTGTTCTTCTGTGCGCTCTTCATATTGATGTGCTATCTCAGCATAATTGGTACATAGATATGGTTTCGACATAAAATATTCTCCTTTATTTGTTAACCCACGCTAAAAATGCGTCCGGGTCTTTTATTTCAAACGAATAATATGTTGTTTCCATCTCCAGACCCATAGCAACTCCCACTGCCCTATCAGCTATTTGCATCATTATTTTTTGCATGTCATTTGTGGCTGTTTCATCAGAACCAACCTGAATTCCCTCATTTGTAGATATTGCAAGGGGGTCAAACTTCTCCTCAACTATCATCCCTGATACTGTATCAACGGCCTTGAACCAGTTTTCTTTAAAATTTGATCCAATAATAACGATAGCATGGCCATTAAAATATGGGACAACTGCTACGACAGGTTTCTTATCCTTGACAAGGCCGTCCACATTTTCAGCCTTAACGTCGCGAACAACAAGCCCGGAAATTTCTCCATGTTTTACATGAAAAAGCAGCCGTTGCATATCAACTCGTCCATCTGGAGACCCTGCAATTTCCCCCAGCCTCCTATAAAATTTCATAAGCAGACCGGCATCTTTGGTGATCCCCGAACCAGAAGAGAATGCTCCGTTCAAGATCGACGCGGCAACGCACCCGTTCTGCGGTTGGGAAAGGAAATAACGATCCATTTCACCGCCTGGCCTGTAGGCGATCTTTGCATTTGCATTGCCAAGACGGTACTCACGGTCGGCAAAATGATGGACATTCTCCACATCATTGCCAAGCTTTGGCGGCTGTGGATCACGATCCGATAGTTGACCAGACATGGTCCGTTTCATTGCCAGCCGTTGAGAGAACGATGCGCCTTCGAACCGGTCGTTTAAATTTTTAAGAACTGTATTTGCGATCTGGGTTTCAAGCTCTCTTCCCTCCTGTCGGGCGATCTGCCTGAATGTGTATCCTGCTCTTTCTTTAAGACCTGTCCAAAATTGACCGTTCGGCATCCTCAAAACCTGCCGCTCTCCATCCATGATTACAGACTCCGGATATCCGTGAATCTTTGCAAACGTTATTTCCGCATCACTCTTTTCCGGTGCGGTGATAGCGACAAGCGAGAGGTCTTCCGCCGAAAGGGAGGTCGGATCATCATCGTTAACTTGAGCCCTGAACAGCTTTACAAAGGATGGCCATTTGACGGGGGCGTTATTGTGCCGGACCCATTGATCCCATTTTTCCCGATTGATAACGAACTCGCCATCGTTGCAATCGATTGGGATGGAAGGCGTATCCTGCCCGGCCGTTTCCTGAATGAGAAAGGGCAACACACCGGGCTCGACCTTGATAAAAGATGGAATGCCTTTGTCAGCCATATGTTATTATTATCGGCAGGGCGTATACTCAAAGTTGCGTCTATTGGAAATTATTTATAAGTGGCTGAAACTATTATGAAATTAACGCGGCAGCATGGTTTTGGTCCAAGCAAATAAACGTTCTACGTGTTGAACGATCTGGCGCGATTCTTCCTCGGTGTAGCTGTCACCGGTATATTCTACAAGGCTTTTAACATCAAGAATACGCCCTAGATGTTTTGCCGCCTTTGCGGCGTCCTGAAACGGCAACTGTTCAATGAGCGGCACCAGATCAAGATGTCTTGAACTGCTGCACTTGTATCCTCGCGAGAATATCAAGCATGGGTAATGATTGGGGTCATGATTGGGTCAGATTGGGGTCAGGCTATGGTAAACCAGTATTGATGGTATGATAGCTAAATACTGGTTTACCATAGCCTGACCCCAGATATGACCCAGATAGATATTAGATATGGCGCAGGCTAAAGCCCCAGCCTGAGGCTGGTCTGCCTCTGGCATGATGCTACTCCAAACACTTCAGTTGCTCTTCTTCACCTCTTCCTTCACTATCGTCCTTAATATCTCGGGGATGCGCCAGTGGCGGATCGAACGCTGGTTAATGAAGATAGCGGGCGTTCCGCTTAAATAGATGTGATGGGCAAGTTCGATGTCCGACTTGATCCGGGCCATCGTTGCGGGCGAATCCATGCAGGCCTCCATCCAACCCTTCTCTATGCCGACCTGCTCACCGAGGTTAACGAGCGTTTCACGGCTTATCTTGCGCTGGTTCTTGAAGACAAGGTCGTGATATTCCCAGAACTTCCCCTTCTCCTGCGAGCAAACGGCCGCCTCTGCCGCGATGCACGAGTTTTTGTGCATCGGATGTTCAATGTACTGGTTGCATGAATTATCGAGCGGATAGTTTAAAAAGACGAACTTTATCTTGTCGCGGAATTCCTGCAAGTACGGCCTTATGTTGAAGGCCGCGATCTTGCAGAACGGGCACTCAAAATCGCTGAACTC
>Ga0209514_10006537_pt1 | contig 14243 bp, 13 predicted proteins | sample Subgrocontami58m_FD_187452 | JGI IMG/M metagenome (GOLD analysis project Ga0209514, IMG submission 187452) | Subsurface groundwater microbial communities from S. Glens Falls, New York, USA - GMW37 contaminated, 5.8 m (SPAdes) (version 3) | ecosystem: Environmental > Aquatic > Deep subsurface >...
ACTACTCAAAGAACGACAAAACATCATCCTGAAGGGTTTCGACCCCGTCAGCGCTGGCGGCTTCACGCAGATCCCCAACGTGTTGTTACAAACGCCGGACTTGTCCAATAACGCGAAAGTGGTTTACGCCCAACTGCTATCCTATGCGTGGAACAATGACCGGTGCTTTCCCGGCCAGGAGCGGATGGCCACGGACAGCGGCGCGTCCAAGTCGACGGTCAACCGGGCAGTGATTGAACTGGAGCGGGCAGGCTGGCTAGAGATTCAGAGAAGGGGGCAGGGGAAGACCAACGTTTATATCCTCAAGTACGTTGTGCATAAGTCGACCGATAACGGAGGCTGATTCCCACAGGTGGGATTCTGGATTCCCACGGGTGGGAAACCAGTTTCTCACTGGTGAAATTCTGACCGGCCTCGATTTAGGCATGGGGAATAATACTCAGGGAAAGAATACTCAGATGAAGAATACTCAGTAGAGGTCCGATTAGAAAAATTTGTGGAAAAACGTAGGGGCCGCTCGCACTTGTTGACAAGGTGCTTATCCGTTTGCTAAAGTGGAGTGGTGCAATAGTGCTACCGCACCAGGGCACAGTAGCGCCATGATGCTTTCCCACCTATGCCTGATAATCAAAAGAAAATACCCGACAACGGGAACAGCGGGCCGCAGCACATTAGGCTGACGGCTCGCTTGACTTTGGCCGCGTATGATGCCATTAGTGAAATCCAACGGAGACATCGCACCCAGACTGGAAGAGTATTACCCCTCTGGAAAGTTCTGGATGCAGCCATCACTACCTATGCCCAAGAGCAGGAGATTGAAGTTAAGAAGTGAGCCTGGCACCCTATCGTTTACGACGATTGACGATGCCATTCAATTGACACAAGAGTTGTTGGCTCGATTGAACAAGCTGGGTGACTACAAATACCCGCTTAGTGTGAGGAAGGGGGTGAGTAGATTGAAGCCACAAGAAGAGAGCCGGGTCGTCAAGGCCGGCTCGAAGACTTACTTTTTCGACATCAAGCAAACCAAAGAGGGCAAGTCCTACTTGGTTATTACCGAAAGCCGTTTCAAAAAAGAGGGGGAGGCTCGTGAACGCGCTGCCCTGATCGTCTTTCCAGAGCACATCCAGGAGTTTGTCGGGGCTATTGAGGAAATGACGAAACGATTAGGTGAGGCCTAAACCACGCCACCACATCTGCGGTTTGTCCTTCGCTACCCCCTTCGGTTACTCCGAAGAGGGTAGTCGTCGTTCAGGACACTTCAAGTTTGGCAACGCAGCCAAATTACTGGGAATACAAGCCTGAGCCTGCTGGTCAGCCTTCGGGTTTAGGGCAACGTTCGTCCCCGACTGGTTTAGGCCCGTAAGGGCAAGACGGCTACGCCTTATAAGAGAAAGGAGGCAATCTCGCGGAAGGTCCTGTGGGTCACGGGCTGGTGATCACCACATTGTCGACGAAGGCATTTCTATCGCCAAGTACGATAGCAAATGGGCCTGAGAGTGGTTGGCCGTACTTAATGTCAAAAAACTGCACCCCATTTATGAAGATCGTATACGAGCTATTGGACACAACCAAGCGAAAATGACCGTTCGAACGCGGGCCAGGTCCGTCTGCAACCGTATCCCACTTATTGTTGTTGAAGACCTGCCAATCGCCATCACAGAAGCTGTAGCGTAGTTGCTGGGCCACAATTGCCTGAATACTGGGGCAATAGCCCGGTATGAAGTCGAAGTCAACCGTGTAATTGCTCCAAGACTGGTCGCCGATTTCGATAGTTGTGCTACTGCTCGCAGTCCCCAATTTTCCGTTGGTCACAATGGCCTCGCCACTTAGAACCCTCCATCGGGGGTCATAACTGTTGTTGAAGTTATCTTGAAATGGGAAGGCAACCGCCGAGGTTGGGGATGCAGTTGGTAATGGCGTCTGGGTTGGTATGGCTGGGGTGTCTGTCGGCTGCGGAGTAGGTGAGGCCGGTAATGAGGTCGCCGTCACCACCACCACTTGCGGTGCCGGAGCAGGCTGCGTCACTATGACGGTTACCTCTACCGTAGCTATAACAGAAGTAGATGTAGCCAGCGCCAATTGAGTTGGTTCCTCTCTAGGGGATTGCTTAGCGACCAAGTTAAAGGCCACCCAGGCAATACTTGCCACAAGTAGAGTGCCCAATACCATCCCAAATACCATCCATCTCAGAGGGTGAGCTTGTTTAGCTTTTCCGGGGAATTTAGGCTGCTCAACCACTTGGATGGATTTCGACGGCACCGATGTTACTGGTTTAGGTTGCCATACTACCAGCGCCTTTTCGTCTTCCTCAACCATCTCTAGGACTTCTTGGGGCACTGGTTTAGGCTCCTCGGCATCAGGTGGTGGGGGAGGCAACTGCTCTTCAGATAAGATTGGGCAATAGTCTTCAAACATCACGTTCCTACGCTTGGTACGGTCAGTTATTTCATCCAACCCCAGCTTGACGTAAACCTGGTACATGTGGGCTTTGACCGTTCCCACGGCCGTAACCAACTCCGCTGCGACATCTTTGTAAAGCATCCCTTGACACACCCGGCGCAGCACCTCGCGTTGTTGGTGACTCAGGCTAGCCAACAGCTTTTTGATTTTCTGTCTCTCTTTTTCGTCCATGAGGCTAAACCTCCACGAGATGAAATTGCCGGAGGAAAAATAAACTTGATGTTGAGCCGATGTTTATATCCAGGCAAGAATTTTTGTCGTAGGATGTCACCGTCAGAGGGGGTTGACCCTACCTTTGTGCGGTAGATTATAGGCCAATGTCCGGTGGGCACAAGTCAGAAAGGAGCATGAACAATGAACAATGCCAACCCTTACCAGGGTTTTCGCTTCAACCGTGCTCGTCCATCAGTTCCGCCGAGGGCTATTGCAGTCGGGGTCAGCCTGCTGGTCGTCACCCTGCTGTGGTGGCTCGTTCCCCGCGCAACGCTGTACTGGCTGATATTGCCCTTGGTTGGCATTGCCGTCTGGGTCGCCAGTTACGGCTGGCGCTCTGCCCTGGCCGCGCTGCACGATCTCCTACACCGTCTGGAAGGCCTTTAGAAAGGACGTTTACCATGAACACTTCGCTTGTATCATCTCACAACACAACCCGCCGCGTCGCGTCTCTGGTTAGTCCAGAAGCGGGGCAACTGCTTGCCCTCGGCCAAGCCCGTCATTGGGATTGCGAGGTCTTGGGCCGGGCACCGTGCCCCACCTGGCCTGTGCGCGTGGAGGGCTGGCTGATCGCACCGGTGCAGCAGGACTCCAGCCGTATCCCCGCCCGCACGCTCGAACGGGTGCAAGCCATCTACGCCGTCGGCCTGCGGCCCAAAGCCTTCGTGCTGGTGCACGAGGCCCCCATGCAGTTGGCTGCTCCGGCGCGGCCTGACTCCGGGATTAAGATGTCGCCGCATATCTCGCCTGAACTGAAATTGCTTCTGAAGGCACTGGGCGGCTTGACGCTGGGCGCGGCGGCCTTGGCGGCGACGGCCATCATGGCCGTCCCTCTCGCACTGGTTCTCGGCCTGGCGATGGTGGATCCCATTCTCGTGGCGATCACCGAAGACGATTACTGGATCGAGATTGACCGCTGGAACGTGTAGCGGAAGAGGGAGACTCTCATGCTATATCTCATCATCGGGGTCTGCGCGTTCTCCGTTCTGCAATTTGTTGTCGGTGTAGCGGCGCTGTTCCGCTTCCTACCTGCCTTGCTGAGCTTAGCCCGCTACCTGACGCGCCTGCTGTTCGTCTGCTCGTTCCGGCTGTATCGCCAGATACTGAAGTGGGTAGCGCCCTTGCTGCGGCGGCAGTTCAACATTGATGTTCTCGACGGATGGGCGCGGTTGGCCGCAACGGTGCTGCTGTCCTTGGTCTTCGTGCTCGGTGCGCTGCTCCTGTTGCAGATAAGCGTCTCCGTCTGGAGCATCGTTCCCACCGCCTTACATGGCTTGATCGTAGGCTTGCTGTGGGATGACCTGGTGCAGCCGGGCGAATTACAAATGGGGATCAAGCTATCATGAGGCCTCTACTCCGCTGGCTCATCGAAGATGATACGCGGCTCGTGCAAGCCGACCGGGCGACCCACACGTACATGGTCGGTCAATCCGGCACGGGCAAATCCCGCGCGCTTGAGTCCTGGGCGATGCAAGACATCATGGCCGGACATGGGATCGGAGTGATTGACCCGCACGGCGATCTGTTTCAGGACCTGTTGTTTCACCTGTCAGGCCGGCCAGAGTTGGCGGAGCGGGTCGTCATTCTGGACCCGTGCGACCCTAACTGGGTCGTCAGCTTCAACCCTTTGGAGGCGGTGCGCGATGTGCCGCAGGAACGGCTGGCACTGTTTCTGACCGATGTGGTGATCAAGATGTGGAAGATCAACCCCACCACCGCGCCGCGCATGATTTGGTTATTGACCAATTCCTTTTTGGCTTTGGCCGACTTGGGGCTGACGCTGCTCGACCTCCCGCGCTTCTTGCTCGATGCCGATTACCGGGACGAATTTCTCCCCCGCCTGCGGCACCCAAACGTGCGCGCCTATTTCACCGGCGAGTTCCCCAAACCGCGCTGGCTGGTTCACGAATGGGTGACGCCAGTGCTCAACAAAATCGGCGGTCTCATCTTCGACTCCGACGTGCGACTGATGTTGGCCAAAGGTGCGCCGCTGAGTTTCCGCGACGTGTTGGACCGGCAGTTGATCTTGCTCGCCCATTTCCCCAAAGGCATCCTGGGTGAAGAATCCAGCGCACTCTTGGGCGCATTCGTCGTGGCCCAGTTTCAGAAGGCGGCCCTGTCTCGCGCTGACGCAAGCAATCGTCCGCCCTACGTTCTTTACTTGGACGAATTCCAGAATTACACCACGGATAACATCAAGGACATTCTGTCCGAGTCGCGCAAATACGGGCTGTCACTCACTCTGGCGCATCAGTATCTCGAACAACTGTCGCCGGAGTTGCGGAGCGCAGTGCTGAATACGACTGGCACGCTGGCCTGCTTTCGCGTGGGCTACCACGATGCGGTGCAACTCTCCAAGGAAGTCTTTCCCTCGCGGGAGTTCCTCGCGCCCTCGCAGTGGCGTTTCGACCTTCGAAATATCGCGCGCCTACCGTTCATCTCGGCGGAAGCGCAGCGCCAACCTTTGGGCTGGGAAGGGCTGGCGGAGAAGCTGGCCAACCTGCGGCCACGCGAATTCTGGATGCGGCGGCGCGGCCCTCATGCGCCGGTCAAGCTTCGCAGTCTCGACATGCCCGATCCGCTGTTGACGCCAGAGATTCAGGCCAGCGTCCGCCGCCTGCGAGATGTGTCCGGGCGGATATACGGGCGGCGGAAAAAGACGGTGCAACAGAATTTGGCAGAAGAGGCCGGTACGGCTCCTGGCCCGCCTCGACCCGCGCGTGACGCGAAGCCGAAGGCTCCAGTGGACGACAAGAAGAACGGTAACGGCTTTTCTCCGTGGGGCCAATAACGGAAGGCAAAAGCGATGACACTTTCTCGTCCGAGATACGAGCGCAGTGCCACGCCTCCGCCGATGCGTTTTCAAGAGCGCGACGGCGAGATATTGCAGGCCGTCTACGACTACGACGGCGTCTTGGCCCGTCGGCACCTCAAAGCCATGTTTTGGCCGGATGCCACTTGGCGGGCGATGGAGATGCGCCTGTCGTTGCTGTATCACCAGGGGTATCTCGATTGGCCGAACGCCGATCAATGGCGAACCAAACCCATTCCCGAAGCGGTCTGCTGGTTAGGGTGGCGAGGCATACTCTGGGTAGCAGGGCATGCCGGACTGGAGACGCTGCCAATTTCGAAGCTCAGCGAGTCGAAGTTGCGGGAGTTGGCTCGCTTGCTGCGCAAGCAAAACTTTCATTGGTTACGGGAGCCGCGTTGGCACCAACTGGAGCATGATCTGGCGGTGGTGGACTTCCGGCTGGCTGTGGAGAGTTCCATCCGGCAGTTGCCAGATTTGGTATTGGAGAAGTGGTTACCCGAAGGCGCGTTTCTCTCCAACATGGATGTGGTGGAATATCCAATCCGAAATAGCAATGGGGCCACCAAAACGGCGAAGAGGGGAGTGCGGCCAGACGGGTATTTTGTGATCGTCGATAAGAAGCGTCTCAACCAGGGTTTGCCAGCTCGGGCGCGATTTCTCGTTGAGATAGATATGTCGACCCATGATGTCAGCTCATTTGTAATCGAGAAAGCCGTCGTGGGATCGAGCTATATTCAAAGCCCAGCTTACAAGGCCCGTTTCGGTGCCAATACCGGGTGTTGGCTTGTTGTCACCACCAGCGAGACGAGACAAAAGCATCTGATGCGTCAAATCCAGCAAGCCATCGGCGCGGAGGCCAACGCGTTTTTGTTTACCATGCAGGACGAAATAGCAAGAGGTGATGTTTTGCGCCGCGCAATTTGGTGGCAGGCGGAGAGAGAGAAGCCGATGGCATTGTTCGACACCTAAATGCCGCAGCCTCTTAACTGAACTGAAGGAGGCGTCTGCAAAATGGCCTCCAAGTCTCGCGTGGAGGCCGGCATATTACTCCATATCCAGAACTTGATCGACGATGATTGGGGTTATGAAGTTGTGCTCCCTAAGTGAGTGGGATGAACCGGCTTGACGCCAACTTCGACCTGCTTCGAGCTTGCACGCTATTTTCGACCCAATTTCCGAGCGCTAGCACGAAAGTTGCAGAAGAGCCAGTTTTCGGGGGTCACTACAGGATAGTGAGCTTAGTAAACAAACTCGAGTTTGTACAAATCAAACACAAACTTGACCCGGATTGTCTTGTCGGCCAGCAAGTCTACTCGTTCCCCAATCTCCTCCGCAATGCCCCGCCGGACCTCAAATTGCCTCTGAACCATCTCAGGCGATGATACTTCCGCATTATCGAATTCACATCAGGCATATAATATCTACAGGTTGACTCCAGTGGTTTCTCGTTTATACTGAACAATAATAATGTCTATCTGTTCAGAGGGTTGGCTGCCACGTATTATATAGTCAGGCCATCGCGATCTCATAGTCAAGGGTATATTTCTGGTGCAAAGTATATGAGTACAGGCACCTCTCTAGCATTTGAACGCTACTTCTCGCTATCGTTGAGGGGAAGGGTCAGCTATCTCCAGGAGTTGGTGGCAAGTCGCCGAATAGAGCAGGGCTTCTGTATTAAGGCACTTGAGTGGGAAACTGAGCCGCTGGCGCAATGGTTTCTGATTAAGGCAACCGGTGTTACAAAGTTACGTTCCGCATTGGTGTATATACTTAGAATATGCGAGAACCCAGATGTTGAGTTTGCAGCCGGGGCTGGTGCTACGAGCTTACATCTGATAGGGGCGTGGGCAGTTGGACAAATTGGTGAGAGTTGTACTGATAGTGTGCTTGAGTTGTTGAAGGATGACCAAGAGCAGATAAGGAGATTCGCAGTTGATGCACTGGGCCAGATAGGGGGCGCGAAGCCAGTAGTATTAGAGGCTTTAGGGCAGGCTCTAGAGAATGACAACCAAGAAGTCGCACTTTGGGCAGCTTTGTCCTTGGCAAAGCTGGGAGAGCCGTCGTTGCCGATTTTGCGTCGAATTCTAGTCTCTAAGGAGGTACACCGTATTGGATATGCTTTGGATGCAATCATCAAAATTGACGGTTTGCAATCCCATTCTATCCTTACTCAATTTCTGAAGAATACCGATCAGGAGTTACGAGGTCTGTATCAGAGACTGATCGAGCAAAATAAGAATACGTTAGGTGACCAAAGAGTGTAGTATGCGCTCAGTTTTCAAGGAACCCTATAAGATTTCAGTGGGAGTATGCTAATATAACAACAGATGAGTAATGCTAGAAAAGCAAAAGTTGCCGCGCTCGCCCGCCTGCGGTACTGGGAGACCTATCAGCCGTGAGCGAAGAGGCCGAGAGTCTCAGTTAATTTCTCGCCGTTTTGTCTCACTTCCATCTGGGCAAAACACACATCATAAGCCACACATCTAGCGCTCATCGATCAATGAGGAAAGAATGAAAAACTACATTTTTTCATTTGAAGAAGCCAATGGCCTCGGCCCAGACAAATTGGGGGGCAAAGGGGCTAGCTTAGTGCAGATGCAATCATGGGGCATTCCAGTGCCGCCGGGGTTTATTATTACGACTGATGCTGGCAAAGAGTTTTCCAAAAATGGTTTCCAGATCAAGGATGAATTTAAGACAGAACTTCGAGAGCAACTAACTGCTTTGGAAGTTAAAGCCCGACGGATAACGGGACAACCTCTAAAGTTCGGTGATCGTGATCGCCCTTTACTTATCTCAGTGCGCTCTGGGGCACCAGTATCAATGCCTGGGCAAATGTCAACTCTTCTGAACATTGGGTTGACACACCACGCACTCAATAATTCTACATATGATGACAAACTTACCCTGGAGCTTTATTGGCGTTTGTATCGATCATTTGCTTTTGCATTAGGAATAGATCGAGTGTCTTTAAGTTCGCAAGACCAAAGTCGGTTTTCTTCGACACAACATAAGGAGTCGACTGAAAGTATCAAGCGTGTTTTGTATAGCAAGTATGGCAATGATTTCATCAAAGATTTGGAGCAACCGGAGAATCAGCTATGGATGGCGATCAAGGCCGTTTGGGCCTCGTGGGATACACCAACTAATCAAGCATACCGTCGTTCGCTTGGTGTAAATGATGACGCGTGGACTGCGGTAGTAGTACAAATGATGGTTTTAGGCAATAAGAACTCTAATTCAGGTACGGGCGTTGTCTATTCGCGCGATTTGCGGACAGGAAAAAATGAGGACCCGCTTCCGGGGTCATTCCTCTTCAAAGCACAAGGCGAGGAAGTTGTTAGCGGAGAAGCAAAAGGCGATATTGATTTGAGGAATCTACAAAAAGGCAATAGCAAACTCTACAAGTCACTACGACGTCACGTTGATCAATTAGAAAAAGAGCTAAGAAACCCTCTGGATATTGAGTTTACCATCGAAGATGGCAAACTATGGTTTTTACAGGCACGAACAGCTCCTATCAGCGATCGCGCTATGATTGAATTTGTTGTTGATCTTGTTCAACGAAAAGATGATTGGAATATCTCGGAGCGCGAAGCAGTAGAACGAATTCGACCGAGTCTGATGGAACGATTGTATCTCCCAGTTTTCTCGAAAGATGCGCGGGAAAATGCTATAAAGAACGGCAGACTTCTGACGAAGGGAAGCCCTGCATCGCCAGGAGTTGCTGTAGGTAAGATCGCCATCACCGTAGATACGGCGAATCGGTTTGCAAGAGATAAGCAGTCCTTCATTTGGGTGCGCGATGCACTAGACCCTAAAGAACACCAAGTGATGCGTAGTTCTGTAGGTGTTATTTCTATTCGCAGCAGTGTTGGTAGTCATGGCGCTATCATGGCCAATGTTCTGAAGAAGCCGTGCATTGTGTGCTGTGAAAACCTGGAAGAAGTTAATGAAGAAGCCAGATATATAGTAGTCAATGGCAGGCGAATACAAGAGGATGAAAGTGTAGAAATTTCAGTTGATGCAATTCGTGGCGAGGTTTTCTTGGGTTCGCTACCGGCGGTTGCATCAGAGTCTTTCCCTGCTCTAAAAACTTTTGAAAAATGGTGGGATAAATTTGATGGCACAAAGGAAAACTCAGGGTTAATCAGCCCAGAAGATGGCAAACCTCACAGCCCCTGGGGGAATGCAACCCGCTCATCTGATTTCGATGTGGTCGATAAATTGCGCCAGCAAGCTAGAGAGTATCTCTTGAAAAAAGGCTGGAATACCGAGAAGGCTCAGGTGGCGGAAGTCATGTATCTTATTCCCGAGGAAATGCGTATTAAGCAGGTCGTGGTTGAGGCAACAGACAAAGATGCGTTAGCAAATGCGATGCGCGATGTTTTCAAGAAAAAACGGTCAGATGGCACCCCCTTTTATTGGAATGGACCTCGCACTGCTCTTGGGCCAGGTGCCGAGGGAGCGGCTCCTTGGCAGATGGGGATGAAAACAGAGGAGCAAATTCAAGTGTTTCTTACACAAAGGGATTTCCAGGGTGTGGCAAAAGCAAAAAGCGGCGGGTATCCCCGTTGGATGGAACCAGGCCCCAATGATCCACCACCGCCTGTACAGATCATCGTAATGTATGATCCTGCTGAAAAGGGTGTGGAGGAATTCGAGCCAGATCACTTTGTGTGCAATGTTTCCTGCCGATCCAACCCAGATGAGGTATCCGTTGATATCAATGTAGGGACTGCTCAACTGCGCAGTTTTGAAAAGATCAAGCCGGAAAACCTAATCAGGCTTACGATGGAACTGAATCCAGCCATCCCCGATTTCCGGGGACGACGGGTGCTCATATTTGGTAGAAGCCATTGGAATCTCGACGAGGTTGCGCATCTGCCAGCCTTCAGCCATCACAATCCCGATCAGATTGCAGGCGCAATCGAAGAGGGAATGAATAATGGCGACCTCTCAGATGAAACTCTGATTGCTCTAGTTGGCAAGAGAAACCTGAGAATTGCCCGTTACGTTGAGTCTCAGGTTTTTGGTGATTGGTGGACTAAAAACCAGCTTCCATATCGTATGCGGGCGCTAGACGAGGTCTTTAGCCTACAAGTTCTCGAAATACAAGGCCGGGCAGGCGCTGATGGAGGAGTAATCTGGTTCTTAGTCTATGATGCAAAAGGACGCGATGAGAAAAAGACAATTGCAGAAGCGACTAGATAGCTTCACTTGTTGAATGGGCCTCTTTACTAATGGCTCAGTAATCGGGATTCGCCGATGAATAGATGCATCTATATGAAACCAACTAATTTCTGCGGTTTTGAGACGCATGAATCTGCAAAACCTGCCGAGATTCTGGCCGTTTTTTGCGAATTCAAAACCGCAACTATTTCTTGGTTTCATTTAGTAGGCCACCAATGCTAAAGTGATAGGCTAAGTTGCTGCGAAATAGCGCAAAATCTGTGTGTGCAACCCATCAAAGAAGGCTTGGCGGACTACTAGCTCTGCTTGCTCAGTTTTCCGTTAAAGGAAGACAAGATTTATGGAAGCGATTTTTGTCGATCAGGTCAGGTGACGGTTCGCGTCGCCATAGACTACAACAATCTTCTGGAGGATAAATCATGGCTACGGACAACGAAATTAAGATGATGAGGTATCACAGAGCACTTAACGTTCTTCGTAAGAAAGAAACCGACAGCGTCAAATCGATTCTTGTCATGGTCAATCGTTATGCTCAAGAGCAGGGTGACACGAGGTTGGCAAGCCATCAGGATTTGGCTGAGCGAATGATTGACTACGGGATATACAAAAGAGTAGTTGAGTACGCGGAAGGGCTAATTCAAGACCCTGATACACTTCAGAAGTTCATGGAATCGATTCGCGAAGATACTGGCGACCCACGTGAGGCTCTTGTGAGGGACTATATGCAGAACATTCCCCAAGGCTCTATGTTTTCACCGAAGACTACGCTTGGCGATTTGATCAGGTTCTTCAGAAGTGCGCCGGCAGAAGTTCGTTACTTCATAGTCGTTGACGATGGCACTAATGTACTCAAGGGCATTGTTTCGGTGAATGATTTCAACCGACATGTTGATGAGCTTAGGACATTAGAAAAGGACACGCCAGTAATCAACTCAACGTTATTTAACGGCACTCCATCAGTCATTGCAGATAGTGACAAGATGGAATTTGCTGCGAATCTCTTCAATGAGGCACAGCAAGCTGGCAAAAAAATAACTAAACTCCTCGTAGTGAATAGTAGCAGAAAGCCTGTGGGGTTTGTTGCAGAACCCGATATCGTCCGTTGGGAAACAGCAAATCTTTGATGGGTCACTGAGTTTTTCGGCCGTACGTGATTGAGCAGTGGTTACACGGGTAGCAAAGTTACAGGACGTAACGAACGCAACGGGCCTTGAGGCATTGGATAACTTCTCAGGTCATCGTGAACCGACGAAATCGGCGGCTACGAACTTAGGCCAGGATTCGGGATCAAGAACATGCGCATCTCTCCTTTCTGTGGGCATTAATTTCCGATGCAAGTCGATGAAGTTTTTTGCCTCAGGGTCGCCTAATCTTGCTTGACCACTAGGACGGAGACTCGCCTACACCGAGCGCGTGGCTATCACCAAAGTTTGCGCCCTGAAGGATAGATGACAGGGCCAGGCATCTTTCCAAAGTTGTGCTCTTATAAATTGAAGTGGCACGAGGAATGTGTGGATGAAGCAAAATCCTTTCAGGTATGGTTCACCTGTCAGCGGTAGCGACTTCATAGACCGCGAAGACGAACTTGCTACGGTTTTCCAACGCTTAAGCGTAGGTGATTCCTCGTCAATAATTGGTGAACCTCACGTTGGCAAAACGTCATTCTTATTGCGGCTCAAGGACCATAAGAGCCAGTCGAAGTACGTCGGACAAGATCTTGCTAAGAAATGGTATTTTTCCTTTATTTCGGGTCATGAATTTGATTCGAATTCCACCCCTAAGAATTTCTGGGATTTAGCTCTCGAGCCAATAAGGGCATACCCTGGGAATAGAACTGTAAGTTATTTCCTCAAAGAGGCCCAGCAGCTTCAATATGAGGGACCCAAACTTCAACGGGTTTTCGAAGCTCTTAAGGCACATAACCGGTTGCTCATTCTTCTCTTGGACGAGTTTGAGTGCCTTCTCTCACTCGATGGCTTTAAGGATCCTGCCTTCTTTGGACGGTTGCGTGGTCTTAGCACTCGCGTAGGCGGTATAGCCCTTGTTGTTAGCAGCAGGTATACAGTTCGTGAATTGAATGAAATGGACCCGGTCTACTTAATGTTGGCTCCCCTTTCTTTAATCATACAATCAACATAACAATTACCCCCTTTGCTGATGATGCAGTGGAAAAACTCCTTAGGAAGAGATCCGTTAGGTTTTCGCCTAACGAGAAAACGTTCATCCGACGGATAGCTGGGCGCAATCCCTATCTCTTGCAAGCAATGGCTGGCACACTATACCTCACACCGCCCAGCGAGATGCGCGTAGAGGATGCAGCAGAAACGTTCTACAAAAGTGTTAGCTTCCACTTCGACTATCTCTGGAAACATCTCAGCCACACAGAACGTACGGTGGCCGTGATTCTTGCTATCATGACACTACAAGGCCGAGTGTTAGGCAGTTCCTTCAATTACGGAGAAATTGAGAGGGCAGATCGATTTGGCCCGGAACTACGTGGGTTGGCCCAAAGAGGTTTAGCCGAAAAGATAGATAGTTCTCGTACGGGCTGGATTTTTGATACGAGCCACGTTCTTGTATGGCGCGGCGAAAAATGGGCCCTTAGTTGTGAGGCATTTGCTTGGTGGATACGAGACGCGATTGTTGCCCAAGCTCGCACGGTCCCATCTTATGAGGAATGGCTCCACAACCAACAGTATCAGGGATTACTCACCCAAAAACAATGGGATGATATCAAAGGTGCTGTGGACAAACTACCATCATGGGCTATTCGGAGTGTCGCTGGTCTAGCACGCACTCTCTGGAACGAAATTCGCTCCACGAAATGAGCCATCTAATAGATTTTTAGAAAAGAAGCTAATGAGCAAACCCCAGAACCCATATAGAGCTGGCGGGCCTATCCAAGAGGAACGCGGTTTCTTTGACCGTGTAGATATCATAGACTGGATTGAACGGGAACTTCGAGCATCCGGCTCAAATGTTTTAGTTCTTCGCGGTCAGCGCCGAATCGGTAAAACAACGCTTCTTATGCGACTAGAGCGTTCATTGCTGCGTGAGGATTTTCTGGCAGTTTTTTTTGATTTGCAGGCTCAAGCACAGCAACCGCTCAAGAATGTATTAGTCGAATTAGCCGAAGAGATGGCGAAAGCATCAGGCTTGAGCCAAAAAGGGAAACGAAAGAGTCGCCCTGTTTTACCCAAAACCGAAGATAATAGACGAATTTTTGAACAGGAATTTCTGCCTGATTTTCTTGCGAAGCTTGATCCGTGTCGCCCGGTAATACTGCTGGATGAATTTGACGTACTCGAGGATGCCGAAACAGCCAACGCTCTCTTGAAACTTTTTTCTGAACTAACACGGAAGTATCCTGGGTTAGCATTTGTTATTGCCACTGGGCGTGATCCAGCGGACCTTGCTAAGGATTACAGCACCATATTCAAAGGATCTTTTTCCAAAGAGCTATGGGTGTTGGACACGGAGAGCGCCAATGCCTTGGTACGTCAAGCAGAAGCCAACAACACACTTAGTTTTATTCAGGAAGCCGTCGATCGTATTCTCGCCC
>Ga0209514_10006539_pt1 | contig 14239 bp, 10 predicted proteins | sample Subgrocontami58m_FD_187452 | JGI IMG/M metagenome (GOLD analysis project Ga0209514, IMG submission 187452) | Subsurface groundwater microbial communities from S. Glens Falls, New York, USA - GMW37 contaminated, 5.8 m (SPAdes) (version 3) | ecosystem: Environmental > Aquatic > Deep subsurface >...
TATATTGCGCTCTATGAATACTCGCTGGCGGACGAACTGATACGGGTGGCGGCAGTGCGCCACCAGCGGGAGGCCGGGTACCGGAACGACTGAAATTCGTCGCTGCCGTGCGAGCGGCCGAAGTTGCGGCAAACCGAAAGAACGCGCCTCGGGCCCCGAACCGGGCTAGTGTGGCAGCGGTCGCGATTTGCAACCACCTCGTCGCGCCCGGCGCGACTGCCAAGTGCCGGGCAATTCATTCGTCAGCGTTTTCCGGCCTGCGACAGCAGCAGTCCTTCATCGAGCAGTTTTTGCACGATGTCCGCCTGGCGCCGGTCGCGCCGACAGGTGTGGGTTTCGGGGCTATCGCAAAAGCCGTTCAGCCAACGATCGCGGCGAGTGGATAGTTACTGCACCGAACAACTTGCCGTAACCCGGACCAAAGTGCGTGGGGTCGCCCGTGACCAGCGCATCACAGCGCAAACGCATTGCAGCGGCCAACACGGTGCGGTCTTTTTCCGGCAGCCAATTTACCAACTTCAGTTCCGGACCAGGTGCTTGTGCGGGGCTGATACGCAGGCGCTTGAGCAAGGCCTCAAACTCGATCAACGCCTCTGGCGCCTTGGCAGTGAGATTCCGGCGTGCCTCGATCACGACGTAGTCGTCAACCCAACACTCGTGTTCGCTGTCGAGAAGCAGGCGCAGCAATCCGCGCACCGCACCGTCGGATTTCGCCGCCGAGAACAGGATGTTTGCGTCCAGAAACACGCGCATGGCGTGGGCGCGCTGCGTTCAGCGCGCCGATTTGCGCTTGGGCTGTTTGGCACGCTTGACCACCGGGGCCTTGGCGCCAAGGTAGGCAGCGAGTTCTTGTTCGGCAGCGTCGAACTCGCGCACGCGCTCGGGCGTGTACATCTCCAGCGGCAGTGTGATGGCGGGACGCAGCAGCAAACCCTCCGGCGTGGTTTCGGCGATAAGACGGTCTTCAGCCTTCAGTCCAAGCGCCTGACGCAGTTTGGCCGGCAGCGTGATCACGCCTCGGCTGGTAATGGTGACATTGGCTTTCATGGATTGCAGTATAGCAGAATTACTGTAAAATGCGGCAGCGATCTAAGATTAGTGAAAATCCCACGTTCGCGTCTGAGTCGAATTCATGCCATAATAACATCATAAAACGATGTGATTAATGGCGGTTGCTAAGAATAAGGTGATTATAAGGAAAAAACGTTTCATCTTTTGATGTTAATAAGATGCCCGAAACCACTAATCCCACTTGGGTTTGGCAGTCCCAGTCCTGGCCGACCTTCCCCTATGACGAGCAGGCGCTTGCCGCGCCCCTTGCTCGTGCCCGTCTCGCGCAGGGAAGACTTTTAGGCAAGGCCGAGGCGGTGGGGGCTCAGGGCTTTGCCGGTGCCTTGCGCGAACTCTGGACCGGGGAAGCGGTAGCCACCGCGGAAATCGAAGGCGAGAAGCTCAACGTCGATGCCGTTCGCTCGTCGGTCGCACGACGGCTCGGCATTGCCTCGTCGTTCGCCGCGGCGGTGCCGCGGCAGGTCGAGGGCCTGCTCGACGTGATGGAAGACGCAGCGGCGCGCTGGGACTCACCCCTCACCGAGGATCGGCTCTGCACCTGGCAGGCCGCACTCTTTCCCACAAGCTACTCGGCTCTGCGTCGCGTCGAAGTCGGACGTTTCCGCTCGCATCCGCAGCCGATGCGAATCGTGAGCGGCCCAATGGGGCACGAAACGGTGCATTATGAAGCGCCGCCCTCGGCCGCAGTGCGCGCCGAGATGCGAAGCTTCCTCGACTGGTTCAACCGCACGCGAGCGGTCAGCGCGGGCGGCCCCGCGGACGGGCTGGTGCGCGCGGGTCTTGCACACCTCTGGTTCGAGACTATCCACCCGTTCGAGGATGGCAATGGCCGCATCGGACGCGCCGTCCTCGACATGGCCCTCGCGCAGGATGCGCGGCTCGGCCACCGCTTGCATGGGCTGTCGCAAGAGTTCCGCGACCGGCAGTCCGAGTACTACGACAGGCTGAATTACGCCCAGCGTGGCTCGAACGACGCCACCTCCTGGCTGCTCTGGCTTGTCGACGCATTCGAGGCATCGTGCGCGCGTGGCGAAGCGCTCATCGGCGAGTCCATCGCACGCGCCCGCTTCTGGAACGAACATAAGGACGTCGCGCTGACCGGGCGGCAACGCAAGGCGCTCAATCGCATGCTCGAGGCCGGACCGGGACGCTTTGAGGGCGGCATGAGCGCGCGCAAATACGCCGCGCTCACGAACACCTCGGGCCCCACCGCGACGCGCGAGCTCGTCGACCTCGTGCGGAAAGCCTTGCTCGTCGCCCGGGGTGAGGGACGTTCCCGCCGGTACGAACTCACGCTTCCCGGCTGGGAATGGGTCCCGCTTCTGGAAAAGAAAAAATCCGGCGCGGCGAGCGGCTAGAATGCCGCACATGATCGGCCCAAAAAATCAACCCGCTTCGTCGCTCAACGAGGGTCAGGCGCGTTACATCCTGATTGACCCGGCATTGCGCGGCGCCGGATGGAATCTCGAAGACCGGACGCAGGTCGGTTTCGAAATTCCGGTCGATGGCTATGACGCCGCGCCCTGGAACGGGGTCACCGACTATTGTCTGTATGCCCCCGGCGGTGAAGTCCTGGCAGTGGTCGAGGCGAAGCGCTGTTCGCGCAACCCGCGCGAAGCCGACGAGCAACTGCGCCACTACGTCACCGAAATTGCAAAGCGTCAGTCGTATGCGCCGTTCGGATTCATGACCAACGGTCTGCAAACGTGGTTCTGGGAAGTCGGCCTGGCCAATCCGCGCGTGGTGGCCGGTTTCTTCTCGCCGCAGGATTTGCAGCGCGTGCTGTTCCTGCGGCAGAACGCGCGGCCGCTGCCTAGCATGGCTATCAATACCGGCATCGTCGACCGGCCCTATCTCCTAATGAAAATCTCGCGACTGCGTCGCCAGTCTGCCGAGGAGTTCGCTGTGATCGGCCAGCCTTCTCGCGATCACATGCACCACTTCGCCTTCGCGCTCGACCGAGCCATAGACCGCCATCAGCTGCGCACCCAACAACTCGCGCCGCTGGCGCTCGCCCAGGTCGCGCCAGACGATGACGTTGACGCAGCCGGTCTCGTCTTCCAGGGTCACGAACACCACCCCCGAAGTGGTGTCGGGGCGCTGCCTGCCGATGACGATGCCGGCGGCGCGCACCGCGCTGCCATGCGGCAGGCGGCGGACGTCTTCGGCGGCGGCGAGCCGCATGCGTTTCAGGCGCGAGCGCAAGAGCGCGAGCGGATGCCGGCCCAGGGTGAGTCCCAGGCTCGCGTAATCGGCGACGAGGCCGTCGCCTTCGCTCGGCGCGCGCAATTGCGGATCGGTTTCATGGATAGTCGCATCGGATAACAAGTGCTGCGCGGTCTCCACGCCTGCGACCTGCCAGTAGGCGAGTCGCCGGTGGCCCGCGATGCCTACGAGCGCGTCGCTCGCGGCGAGGCATTTGAGTTCGCGCCGGTCGAGTTGCGCGCGGCGCATCAGTTCCTCGACAGAAGTGATTCCGTCCTGCGAACGTGCTTGCACGATGCGCCCGGCGCCGGCTTCGGACAAGCCTTTCACCATGAGCAGGCCCAGGCGCACGGCGGGCGCAACGCCTGCACACGGCTCCAGCGTGCACTCCCAATCGCTCGCGAGCACATCCACCGGCTGGACCTCAACGCCGTGGCGACGCGCATCCTGCACCAATTGCGCCGGTGCGTAGAACCCCATCGGCTGGCTGTTGAGCAGTGCAGCGAGAAATGCGGCAGGGTGGTGGCGCTTCAACCAGGCGGAGATATAGACCAGCAGCGCGAAGCTCGCCGAATGCGATTCGGGAAAACCGTATTCGCCGAAACCGAGGATCTGCTGGTAGATGCGCTCGGCGAACTCGCGTGCATAGCCGCGATCGAGCATGCCCCGGATCAGACGTTGCTCCAAATGCTCCAGGCCGCCTTTCCTTTTCCACGCCGCCATCGAGCGGCGCAAGCCATCGGCTTCCCCCGGGGTGAAGCCGGCGGCGACCACCGCGAGCTGCATCACCTGCTCCTGGAAAATCGGTATGCCCAGGGTGCGTTCGAGCACGTTCTTCACTGCGTCGCTAGGATAGCTCACCGGCTCCAGCCCCTGACGCCGGCGCAGATAGGGATGCACCATGCCGCCCTGAATCGGGCCGGGGCGCACGATCGCGACTTCGATCACCAGATCGTAGAAATTTGCTGGCTTCAGGCGCGGCAGCATCGACATCTGCGCCCGCGATTCGATCTGGAACACGCCCACGGTGTCGGCCTGGCAGATCATGGCGTAGACATCGGGGTCTTCCGCGGGCACCTCGCTCATCGCAAATGCTGTGCCCTTCTGTTGGCTGATCAGCTCGAGCGCGCGTTTGATCGCCGAGAGCATGCCCAGCGCCAGCACGTCCACTTTGAGCAGGCCGAGCGCGTCGAGGTCGTCCTTGTCCCACTGGATCACGCTGCGATCCATCATGGCGGCATTTTCGATCGGTACCAGGCGCGACAGCAGGCCGCGTGAAATGACGAAGCCGCCGACGTGCTGCGACAGGTGGCGCGGAAAGCCGATCAATGCGCCCACCAGCGCGAGCAGGCGCAAGACGGTGGGGCTCTCCGGATCGAACCCCGCTTCGGCGAGCCGCTCTGGCAGGTTCTGGCGCCGATCCCACCAGGAAAGCGTCTTTGCCAGCCGCTCGACCTGGGCGAGTTCCAGGCCGAGCGCCTTGCCGCAGTCCCGAATCGCGCTCTTCGGCCGGTAGCGGATCACCGTCGCCGCAAGCGCCGCACGCTCGCGCCCGTACTTGGCGTAGATATACTGGATCACTTCCTCGCGCCGCTGGTGCTCGAAATCGACGTCGATGTCGGGCGGTTCGTTGCGTTCGCGCGAAACGAAGCGCTCGAACAGCATGCTCATGCGCGCCGGATCGACTTCGGTGATGCCCAGCGCGTAGCACACCGCCGAATTCGCGGCGGAACCCCGGCCCTGGCACAGGATGCCCCTCTCGCGCGCGAAGTTCACGATATCGTGCACGGTGAGGAAGTAAGGCTCGTAGCCGAGTTCGGCGATCAGTTCGAGTTCGTGCTCGATGAGGGCCTGGACCTTGGGCGGCACGCCCGAGGGAAAGCGCCGCGCCAAGCCGGCTTCGGTGAGCTGGCGCAGGTAATTCGAAGGCGTAGCGCCCGGCGGCACGATTTCTTCGGGATATTCGTAGCGCAGGCAGTCAAGGGAAAACGTACAGCGCGCGGCGATGCGCACGGTTTCATCGAGCAACTCGCGCGGATAGAGGTTCGCCAGCCGCAGCCGCAGCCGCAGATGGCGCTCGGCGTTCGCATACAGCGCCTGGCCGCAGTGCGCGAGGGGTTTGCAAAGACGTATGGCGGTGAGCGTGTCCTGCAGCTTGCGCCGCGAGCGCAGATGCATATGCACGTCGCCTGCGGCCACGAGCGGCAGACCGCAGGCCTCGCCGAGTTCGCGCAGCGCGGCGAGGCGTGCTTTGTCGTTCGCGCCGCACAGCAGCTCCGCGGCGATCCAGGCGCGCCCGGCGAAGCGCTCGGCGAGCCAGCGGGCCTGTGGAATATCGGGCACCGCCCCAGGCACGAGCAAAACCAGACATCCGGGCAGGCCCTGATTCAGATCCCCGCCTTCCAGGACGTAGCGGCCTTTCACGCCCCTGCGCCGCCCGCGAGTGATGAGTTCGGAAAGATTGCCGTAGCCTTCGCGATCGGTGGCGAGCAGCACCAGTTGCGGGCCATCGGCGAGGCGGATTTCGCTGCCGAGGATCAGCGGCAAGCCGCACTCTTTGGCCGCGGCATGCGCGCGCACTACGCCCGCGAACGAACATTCGTCGGTGAGGGCGAGCGCGCTGTAGCCGAGCTGATGCGCCCGGGCGACGAGTTCCTCCGGGTGGGAAGCACCGCGCAGAAAGCTGAAATTCGACAGGCAGTGCAGCTCCGCGTAGGCGGGCAGGGCGGAATCCACGGCGAGCCTCAGGAAAAAATGCCGTGCAGATACCAGGTGCCGGTGGGGCTGCGCTCGCGGTAGACCCACAGCAGCGCTTCGTCGGCGGCGCGGGCGACGAAATAATCGCGCGCCATGTCGGTGCCGTCCCACCATCCCGACTCGATCCGTTCCGGACCGGCCAACAGCTTCAGCGGCCCATGGTGGCAGGGGACGGCCCCCATTTCCTCCAGGGCCTGCGGCCGCTCGAGCAGCCAGAACGGGCGCAGGTTGAATTCGAGATCAAGCTGCCTTGCTCCGGGCTCGGCCTCTGCGCAGGCGCGTTCCGGACGGTGATCGGCGCACAGGCCGACGCCATACACGGCTGCGGCGCCCAGGCGCGAGCGCAGGCGCTCGACCAGGCGCGGCCAGTTGCCCTCCTCGCGCAATTCATCGGAAAAAAGATTTTGGTTGGAAGGTTCGAGCGGCTCGATCGCCTGCACTTCCAGCACGATGGCGCGCACCGCCTCGGGCAGCGCCGTCTGTTGCAACTGTTCGCGCAGCAGCAGCGCGAAGTGCGCAGCCTCGCGGCAGGCGGCGATCAGGCCCAATTCGATCCGGGTGGCGGGCGCGGCGCGATGCGACAGATTGAGCCGCAGCCGCCGCGTACCGGCGGCGCGCGCCGCGAGGAAGCCTTCGAGTTGTACCAGCAGCCGCTTCGATGCAAACAGCAGCGCTTCGGCTTGCGTGGCTTCGGCCGGCAGTTCGATGGCGGCGTAAAACTTTTCCGGCAGAACGCAAAAGCCGCGCGGATCGGGCAAGCGGCCCAGGGCCTGATCCAGCACATCGAGCAGGCACTGGCCAAAGCGGCGCGCAAGCCCATCGCGCGGCAGCGCCAGCAGATCGCCGATGCTGCCGGCGCCGATGGACGACAGGGCTTCTTCCTCCGCGCATTGCAGCACCGAGAGGGGCAGGGTAGAGAGCTCGCCCTCGAGCAAGGCGACAGTGTCGATCAGACACTGCTTGCCGGCACGCGCGAACCAGGATGCGGCGCGCGCCGTGGGCGCGGCGGCGAGGCGCTCGCTGTAGCCCATGGCGGCGAGCCCCTGCCGTAGCCTCGCCTCGATCGCTTCCAGGCCGCCGAACAGCTTCAGGCTGCCCAACACCTCCAGCAGCACCAGGTCGGGAAAATCGAGCGCGACATTGGGCGTGCATTGCATCGCCCAGGCGGCGATGCCGAGCAGGGCTTCGGTTTCGGCCGCCGCATCGCGTTCGCGCAGGCGCAAGCCCGGCGCGAGCGCCAGCGCTGCCGTGACCGGCATGCCCGCGCGCAGGCCGCGCACGCTGGCCTTGGCGTCGCAGGCGAGGAGGTGCTGCCGCTCGACGACCGCGCAGGGCTCAGGCGAGGGCAAGCCGCGCTGAAACGCTTCCAGCGGCAGCTGCGGCAACTGTAGTGCTATCCACAACATGGGCATCGAATCGCAGAGGAGGGTTGCTGCCTGGCCCTGACAGCGCAGGCAGAAAAATCGGCCGGGAGAACGGCGCCCCCCGGCGTTTCAGAATGGATAACGCGAGCCCGCCGGCAGAGGTGGCGAGCGCGATGCGCAGCACCGCGGGCGAAGGCTCGCGCGCAGCCTGAGTCGGGCGGAACAGCACGGCGAGGCAACGGCCGCCCTCGGCCGCGAGCTGCAGGCGCCGCAATTGGGTGTAGCGGATCCCGCGCGGCCAGGCGAGCACGCCGCCGCAAGCAGCCGAACGCAGCGCCTGCTCCGCCGCCCATAAGCTGTCGCCGTCCCTGGCGGTTTTGACGATGAGCACGCGAGCCAGGGCTATGCCGGCGGCGGCGAGCGCCGGCGCGTAGGGCAGGTAGGGCGGAGCGATCCAGGCGATGAATTTGCCTTGTGCGGCAAGCTGCGCCAGCGCCGGGCCGAGAATGCGCAGCTCGCCTATGCCTTCGTGCTGCGGCAGGATTTCGGTGAGCGCGCCGCAGGGCCAGCCGCCGCCCGGCAGTTCGGCATCCAGCGCGGCAAAGCCGCTGGCTATGCCCGGGCAGGCGGTGCGCGCGAGTTCGCTGCCGCGCCAGATGCCGGGATGCCGATCGAGTCCGGCCGCGAGGTTGGGCATGACATTTCCAAAAACTGTATGTTTATACAGTATCCGGAAATTCGGCCGGTTTGTCTAGCTGAAATTTCCCTGAACCGCATGAGCCGGAAGCAAACATAGCGGCTATGGCCGGGGAAAAGTCCTCATCCCACGAACTCAAGGACCGCGTGTCGTTACGCGTACTTGCGCGCGATGCGACGGCACTGCCGGCGCTTTATTCTGGAACAACGCCCGGTACGCGGCCCGGCGCGACTCGATCGAGCGTCCCAGGGCACAGTAGAACGAATGAGGAGTAAGGAGCGCGTCGTCCTGCCCCAGGGCATTCGCACGGAAACTCGACCACCGATACTGTCCCGGTCGGGCAACCACACGGGCGCGCACCGGATTCAATTCGATGTAGCGCATGCATGAAAGCACGTACCGCCCGACATGAACCGGGACCGCCTCGAAGCGCTCCTCCCAGAGCGCGCCGTCGCGATGGTGGGCCTCGTCGATGTAGCGCGCGTAACGCTCGCCAAGCGAGCGCATCAGGCCTGCGACGCCGCCCGCGCGTGAAGGCGTCAGCAGCAGGTGAACATGGTTGCCCATCAGCACGTAGGCGTGCACGGAGCAGCCAAAGCGGGCGGCGTACCGGCCGAGCCAACTGAGGTACGCGACGCAATCCTCTTCGCCGAAGAAGCACGCCGCGCGCAGACGGCCGCGCTGGATTACATGCAGCGGATGGCCGGGAATCTCGGGACGAAAAGGGCGCAGCATCCGGATAGGCTCGCGGGTTCATTGAGAAGAAACCAACGGTCCGGGTGGCGGGCGGGTTGACGCCGCCGCGGGCACGCCGGCGATTAGCCATACGAATCACGGACATCCGAACGAGGTGTTGTCGAAATTCAAGTCCTGAACTTGTGCGCCGTCAAACCGGCTGCGCCGCGGCATCTGTCTAAATAGCGCTTGACAAAACTTATACAATTGTCTAAATTCTAATTCAGACAGCATAAACTACCGAGGAAAACACATAGCTCTAGTCGGGCATTGGCTTTAACAAGAATGAAATCAAGCAAAGAAATATTATTAGAAACAGGTATTTCAAGAGCAACATTAAACAATTACATTAAAAATGGAATACTGTCTAAGCCAATCCTTAGACAGCCAGAAGCACAAGACAGCGATGCCAAGTTGATGGGGTATTTTCCTGACGAAACGATAGCCCGAATCGCCGAGGTCCAGCGATTGAAAAAGGAGGGGTTGAGCATGGCCGAGGTAGTCGCACGCATAGGATTTACTCAGTCGGGGCGGGACTTCCCCGCCGTCGATCCGGTTCCCGCGCCGGTGGAAGGCCTTGCCATCCCCGGGCCGGGAAAAGAGCCGGTGGCCGACAATCGCCGTGCCCCGCGGCTCACGCTCGAGGAGGTTCCCCATCCGGCCTACATGGTGAATTACAACTTCGAGCTTACCTGGTACAACGACGCAGCGCGCCAGCGCATGCTTTCCGGCCTGGACACCCTACCGGCGCACAGCGAAGCGCGCAACCTGTTTCTCCTGCTGTCTCAGTCCGGGTCCGGACAATCGAGCTATTTCCGCTCCGAGTTGCTGCGCATCCACCTCGCCCTGGCCAAGAACCGCCTGGCGAAAAGCAGTGTTCTCGGGCTGCTGCACGGTCTGGACCGGGAGTCGCTGGCCCTGGCGGAGCGGCTCTACGACGAGTCGATCGTCACCTCCGAGCGAAAGCCCATCCTCGATTTTTCGGTCGAACTGACCGATCTGGCCGGCGCCGCGGAAAACTGGCGGGTGTTCGCCTCGTTTTTCAGGGAAGGGATATTTGTCGTCTATATTCCGGCGCAGCAATATAACGCGACGCTGCTCGATTTTCTCAGTCAGAGGGACGTGGTGATTCGCGACCTGATGCGAAAACGCCTGCCGGTGCTCACGCCGCTGGCGGTGCTGGTGGCGGATCTGCAAAACTCGGTCAAGATCTGCTCGGAGCTGCCGCCGGAGGAGTACTTCGAGTTGATCAACGAGATCTGGACCACGATGGGCCCGATATTCAGGAAATACTACGGGACCTACGGCAAGCACGTCGGCGACGGCATGGTCTATTATTTTTTTCCGCAGCCCGACAGCGACTACATTTTCAATGCGCTCGCGTGCGCGCAGGAACTGAAAGCGGAAGTCAGGAAAATCAGCAAGAAGTGGCAACTGCGCAAGAACTGGCTCAACGAATTGTATTTGAACACGGGGCTGCACGAGGGCCAGGAGTGGCTGGGCACGTTTCAGACCGCAACCAGCGTGGAATTCGCCGTGCTCGGGGACACCATCAACCATGCTTCCCGCCTGAGCGAATTCGCGCGCTTCGGCACGATCTGGGCCACCAAGAACCTGTTGAGCAAACTGGCGCATCAAAAACGCGCCACCGTGGATTTCGGCATTACGCGCAAGGGCGAGGACGGCCAGGAGCATTTTGTCGCTTCGTCCTACTCGCAGCTTGGCTCGATGGTCGATTTGAGCTGCGAGCGCTACGAGAAGCTGCGCGATATCGCCATGCTGCCGATTACCGAAATACGCTCGGTAAAGTACGCGATTTAGCTTAACACCCGTTCTGTAACACTGGGCGCTCTTGAAGTGGCGCGGTTGGCCACCCTCGCATAGACCGTGCGCGCCAACCATCCTCGCACGGGAGATCCAGATTGCCTGCTACATGGCGTGGATGAGCGAGGCACGGCAGCCCCGAGAAAACAGCGGAAGCGTGACCAAATGCCGCCGTTCTTCGCGCACACTATCGCCGTGTCTGGTCGGGATAGTAGTGCTGTCCGAGCAGGGCGGCGCAGTAGGGCCCGGCGATGCACTGCTCATGTCGAGCACGTTCAGGCCGGCACAGGACCGTTCGTCCGTCGCCTCCATGGCTCAGAGGATGCCTTTCGCGGCGAGCTCATCCACCGCCCGCCGGTCCATGCCGAGCAGGCCCTGCAAAATCTCCTGCGTATGCTGGCCTAGCGTCGGCGGTGGTACCGAGTATTCCACCGGCGTCTCGGAAAAGCGCATCGGGCTTGCCACCGTCGGGCAGGGGACGCCCGCGGGGGTCGGGATTTCGACTTTCAGTCCGCGGTGCTGCACTTGCGCATCCTCGAATACCTGTTTCATGTTGTTGATCGGGCCGCAGGGGACGTTGGCGCCCTCCAGCACCTCGATCCACTCGTGCATGCCGCGCGTGCGCATGATCGCGTCGATGAGCGGAATCAGCGCATCGCGGTTGACGATGCGCCCGGACATCAGCCGGAAGCGCTCATCCTCGGCCAGTTCGGGGCGGCCGGCCACCTTGCACAAGCTGGCGAACTGGCTGTCGTTGCCGACCGCCAGAATGATGTGGCCGTCCTTGCACGGAAATAGCTGGTAGGGCACGGCGTTGAGATGGGCATTGCCGGCGCGCTTGGGGACATTGCCCGAGACGAAGTAGCCGCTGATCTGATTGGCATTGAACGCGACCATGCAATCGAGCAGGGCCATGTCGATGTACTGGCCGCCGCCGCCGCGCTCGCAGTGGGCGATGGCGGCGGTGATCGCCAGGCTCGCGTACATGCCGGTGAGTATGTCGGTGATGGCGATGCCGACTTTCATCGGCCCGCCACCGGGCAGCTCGTCGCGCTCGCCGGTGATGCTCATCAGCCCACCCATGCCCTGGAACACGAAGTCGTAGCCGGGACGGGGCGCATACGGACCCGACTGGCCGAAACCGGTGATGGAGCAGTAGATCAGGCGCGGATTGATTTCGCGCAATTGCTCGTAGGCGAGGCCATAGCGCGCGAGCGTGCCGACCTTGTAGTTCTCGATCAGGACGTCGCACTTCGCCGCGAGCGCGCGTATGACTTGCTGGCCCTCCGGCCTGGAGATGTCCAGGGTGATGGATTTCTTGCCGCGGTTGCAGGAGAGATAGTAGGACGAATCGCGCGTGTCCTTGCCGTCCCGGTCCTTGAACCAGGGCGGCCCCCAGCCGCGCGTGTCGTCCCCCGCGCCGGGACGTTCGACCTTGATCACCTCGGCGCCGAGGTCGGCAAGATTTTGCGCGGCCCAGGGTCCGGCGAGGACGCGGGACAGATCGAGCACGCGGATATGCGAAAGCGGGCCGGGCATGGAGGCTCCTTGATGCGCTAGGTTTGAAAACGCGATTCAGTGCGAAACTGCAGGCCGGTGCGGCATCGTCGTCGCGCAGTCGTCATCGCTCACTCTGGATCAGGCTTTGATCGTGGCGACGCCGTTGTTGAGCACCACGACATCGCGCTCGAGGACGCGGGAACGAAACAATATGCTGCCGCCCCGGCGTCTAAATCGGATCCCAACTGAACACGTCCTGCGAGCGGTCGAGGCCGTAGAAACCCGCCTTCATTGCGGGAATCGCATGCTCGGCGATGCTCTGCGGCGTCCAGCCACCATCGCGATGCACCGAGCGCAAGGGGCGCGGCTGGCTCATGAGGAAGATTTCGTTGGCGCGCACGCCGAATATCTGTGCGGTTACGTCTTTGGCGGCATCGCTGCCCAGGAACACCGCCATGGGCGCGATCTTGGAAGCTTCCATGGTCTTGAGCCTGTCGACGCGCGCCTTGGCTTCGGGGGTGTCGGCGGGGATGGAGCCGACCATGCGGCTCCAGGCGAAAGGCGAGATGCAATTGGAGCGCACGTGATAGCGCGCCATGTCCATGGCGATGATCTTCGAGAGCGAGGTGATGCCGAGTTTGGCGGCGCCGTAGTTGGCCTGACCGATGTTGCCGATCAGTCCCGTGGTCGAGGTCATATGTACATAGGCGCCGGATTCCTGCTCTTTGAAATAGGTTGCCGCGGCGCGGCTGACGAAGAATGCGCCATTCAGGTGAACATCGATCACCGCTTGCCATTCCTCCGGGTTCATTTTGAAAAACATGCGATCGCGCAGGATGCCCGCGTTATTGACCACGCAGTCGATGCGGCCGAATTTGTCGATTGCGGTCTTGATGATGGCATTGGCGCTCAGCCAGGTGGCCACGCTGTCGCTGTTGGCGACCGCCTGACCGCCCTTGGCGTGGATTTCGTCGGCCACTTTTTGCGCCGGTCCGGTGTCCTTGCCTTCGCCGCTGACGGAGGAGCCGATGTCGTTCACCACGACCTTTGCGCCTTCGGCGGCCATCAGCAGCGCAATTTCGCGGCCGATACCGCCGCCCGAGCCGGTCACCACCACCACCTTGTTTTTCATCATGTCCGTCATAGTGCGCTCCTGAAGCTTGCGGAAAAAATTGTCCTGCAGTCATTTGGCCGGATAATACCTCGCCCTAGCCGCGCTCGAGCGCGGCTAGGATGTCCTAAATCAAGCGCGGCGGTCCTAAACCCGGCGCTCGCCGGCGCATAGCCGGCGAGCCATGCTCACGCGCCGTGGCGCCCGACGATGCCGATGGAGACGACGTTCTGATGCGGAAAACCGCCCAGGTTCATGGTCAAGCCGAACACCGGCTGCTGTTTGCGTTGGCGCTGACCCGCGCGGCCGAGCAGTTGCAGATACATCTCGTAAATCATGCGCAAGCCCGACGCGCCGATCGGGTGGCCGAAGCATTTGAGACCACCGTCGATCTGGCAGGGAATAGTGCCATCGGCGTCATAGAAGCCGTCGAGCACGTCCTTGATCGCTCCGCCCTCGGGCGAGATGTGCAGATCCTCCATGGTCACGAGTTCGGTGATGGAGAAGCAATCGTGCACCTCGAGCAGACTGATCTGCTCGCGCGGATTCTTGATCCCGGCTTCCGCGTAGGCGCGCGTGGAAGCAATGCGCGTGGTGGCGAAATAGCTGCCGTCCCAGGAATTGTGTTGCGCTTCCAGACCATTGGATACCGCAAGCTGCAACGCCTTGACGCTGATGATGTCCGATTTGCCCAGGCTCTTCGCGATCTCCGGCGTGGTGACGATGGCGCAGGCCGAGCCGTCGGACACGCCGCAGCAGTCGAACAGGCCCAGCGGCGCCGCTACCACAGGCGCATTCATCACGGTGTCGACCGTGATCTTGTTCTGCAGATGCGCCTTGGGATTGCGCGAGCCATTATCGTGGCTCTTGACCGAGACGTGGGCCATCGCCTGCTTCAGGTCGGCCGCACTGCAGCCGTGTTTGGCCACGTAGGCGGCCGCGACCTGGGCGAAGCTGCCCGGCGCGGAAAGGTTG
>Ga0209514_10006545_pt1 | contig 14227 bp, 18 predicted proteins | sample Subgrocontami58m_FD_187452 | JGI IMG/M metagenome (GOLD analysis project Ga0209514, IMG submission 187452) | Subsurface groundwater microbial communities from S. Glens Falls, New York, USA - GMW37 contaminated, 5.8 m (SPAdes) (version 3) | ecosystem: Environmental > Aquatic > Deep subsurface >...
GTCGGTCGGGCCGTTGCGGTGCTTGGAGAGGATGATCTCGGCGATCCCCTGCTGCTCGGACTCCTCGCCGTTGTAGTACTCGTCGCGGTAGACGAAGAACACGAGGTCGGCGTCCTGCTCGATCGACCCGGACTCGCGCAGGTCGGAGAGGATCGGCCGCTTGTCGTGACGCTGCTCGACCGCACGCGAGAGCTGCGACATGGCCACGATGGGCACGTCCAGGTCGCGCGCCAGGACCTTCAGCGCGCGCGAGATCTGCGAGACCTCCTGCACGCGGTTCTCCGCGTTCGCACCCGAGGTCATCAGCTGCAGGTAGTCGACGACGATCAGCCCGAGCGACGGCTCGCGCATCTTCAGGCGCCGCGCCTTCGAGCGGATCTCCATCATCGTGATCGAGCCCGTGTCGTCCACGTAGATCGGCGCCTTCATCAGCTTGTCGCAGGCGGCCGTCAGCCGCGGCCAGTCGTCCACCGCGAGCTTGCCGGTGCGCAGGCGCTGCGACTCGACCTTCGCCTCGCTGCACATCAGCCGCTGCGTCACCTCGGACTTCGACATCTCGAGCGTGAAGAGGGCGACCGGGATCTCGTGCCGGATCGCGAGGTTCGCGGCCATGCAAAGCCCGAGCGCGGACTTCCCCATCGAGGGGCGGGCGGCGAGGATGATCAGGTTGCCGGGCTGGAAGCCCGAGGTGAGCTTGTCGAGCTCGCGGAAGCCGGTCGGGCAGCCGGTGACGTCGGCGCCCGCCTCGTAGAGCTGCGTGATCCGCTCGAAGCTCTCCTTGAGCAGGCTCTCGATGTGCGTGAAGTCGCTCGTCACCCGGGCCTGGGCGAGCTCGAAGATGACCTGCTCGGCCCGGTCGACAAGGTCCGCGGTTTCGCCGGGCCGGTCCTGGCCGAGGCGCGCGATCTCGGCGCCCGCGCGGACGAGCCCGCGCAGGGTCGCCATCTCGCGCACGATGCGGGCGTAGTGGGCCGCGTTCGCCGACGCCGGCACGAGTGCTGCCAGCTCGGCGAGCTTGCCACGGCCGCCGATCGCCTCGAGCTCGCCGCGCTGCTCGAGCTCGTCCACGAGCGTGATCGCGTCCACGGGCTCGCCCTTGGCGTAGAGCGCGAGCGCGGCGCGGTAGACCTTCGCGTGGCTCTCGCGGTAGAAGTCGCCGGCGTCGAGCACCTCGCTGACGGCGCCGATCGCGCCGGGCGAGAGCATCATCGCCCCGAGGACGGACTCCTCCGCCTCGAGGTTCTGGGGCGGAACGGGAGCAGTCGTGGGGGCGGACGGCGCGACGGTCACGGCTCTACTCAACACGGCCCGTCAAGCCGGGCCCGTGTGCGCGATTTGCAGGGCTGAAGAACATGCGTTCGCAGGCTATCCACACCTGCGGACGGCATCTCCACAGCGGCGGCCCGAGTTGCCGGGCGGAAAACGCCGCTGCGAGCGGGAAGTTCACACGGCCCTCCACATGGGTGTGGACGGCCGTGTGGACTACTCCTCGGGCTCCTCCACGGTCTCCAGCTCCTCGGGCTCCTCCACGGTCGCCTCGACGGCCGGCTCGAGCTCGACGAGCGCCTCGAGCTGCTCGTCGGTCAGCGCCTCGGTCGCTGGTGCGGCCGCAGCGGCCGCCTCGGCCTCCGCCGCCTCCATCGCGGCCAGCTCCTCTTCGGGCGGCAGCTCGCCGCCCTCGGGCACGACGAGCGTCTTGACCTCGACGCTCACGTCCTCGAAGACCGCGATCGGGATCGCGTAGCGGCCGATCCGTTTGATCGGGTCGGTCGCGATCTTGCGCCGGTCGACGCGGATCTTGCGCGTCCGCCAGATCTCGTCGGCGATCTCGCTCGGCGTCACCGAGCCGAAGAGCGAGCCGGTCGGGCCGGCCTTGACGTCGAAGCGAAGCACGGTCTTGCCGAGCACCTCGGCGATCTCGGCGGCCTGCTCGGTGGAGCGGGCCTCGTGCAGTGCGCGCGCCGCCTCGACGCGGCGGAGCTCCGCCACCTTGGCGGGGGTCGCCGTCTCGGCGAGGCGCCGCGGCAGCAGGAAGTTGCGGGCGTAGCCGCGAGCGACGCTGACGACCTCGCCGCGCAGGCCGACCTTCTCGACGTCCGAGAGCAGGATGACGTCCATCGCCCTAGTCCGCCACGTACGGCAGCAGTGCCATCTCGCGGGCCCGCTTGACCGCGACGGCGACCTGCCGCTGGTGGCGGCGGCAGGCTCCCGTGATGCGCCGGTTGCGGATCTTGCCCTTCTCCGAGACGTAGCGCCGGAGCTGGTTGATGTTCTTGTAGTCCACTTCCTCGATCTTGTCCTTGCAGAAGTGGCAGGACTTGCGCCGTCCGGGCGGGCCGCCGGCGCCGGGCCGCTTGCGCGGCGTCGAGGGCTTCGTCGATGTCTTCTCGCGTGCCATGCAGGTCTCCTAGAAGGGGATGTCGTCGTCGGCGGGGGCGAAGTCGGCCGAGCCCTCGGCCGTGGCGGGGGCGCCCTGCGGCACGAAGCCGCCGCCACCGCCGCCGTCGCCGTCGGCGCGCCCGCCGAGGAACTGGACGCTGTCGGCCACGATCTCGACGGCCTGGCGCTTGGCGCCGTCCTGGGCCTCCCACTCGCGCCACTCGAGGCGCCCGTCCACGGCGACCGGGCGGCCCTTGGCGAGGTACTGAGCGCAGTTCTCACCCTGCTGGCCCCAGACGACGACGTCGAAGTAGTTGGGCTTGTCGGCCCACTGCCCGGCGTCGTCCTTGCGGCGGGTGTTCACGGCGAGGCGCAGCGAGCAGACCGCCATGCCGGATGGCGTGTGGCGAAGCTCGGGGTCCTTCGTCAGATTGCCGACGAGGACGACGCGGTTGATGTTGGCGGCCATTACTCCTCCTCCTCCAGCGAGCTGTCGGGTACCAGCCCGACATCATCCTTCGGCGGGCCGCCCACCGCTACCGGCTGCCCGGGACCACGCTGCGGGCGACGTGTCGCAAGGTGCCGCATGACGCCGTCGTCGATCTTGAGCACGCGCGAGACCTCGTCCAGCGTCTCGGGCGCGCAGGAGAACTCGAGCAGGTGGTAGATGCCCTCAGGCTTTTTGTCGATCTCGTAGGTGAGGCGGCGCCGGCCCCAGGGGTCGTGCCGCTCCCAGGTGCCGCCGCCCTTCTCGACCAGTTCGCGCATGCGCGCGATCACCTCGTTCTGGCGCTCTTCGGCCAGCTCGACGTCGAGCAGCAGCAGAATTTCGTACTCGTTGTTCACAGTTCCCGTGTTCCCCTTCCTTCGGTCTGAGTCGGCCTCGCCGGCAGGCACCGCCGGGATCCGCGGTGCGAAACGAGGCAGGAAGCCCGACAACTGTAGCAGCGCACCCGCCCTCCGCCGCCAAGCAACGCCGTGTCACTTGCACGCCTGCTCGCACCCCGGGCCGGCGGGGTCTACCATCGCCATCGTGAAGAAGCCGGTCGCATGGCTCGCTGGAGCGCTCGGCCTCGCCGGGCTCTGGCGGCTGCTGCGCCGCCGCCGCGGGCGCGTCGCGGCGCCGGTCGAGGCGCCGCCGGCCGGCGATCCCGCGGAGGTGCTGCGCGCCAAGCTCGCCGAGACCCGCGACGCCGGGCCGGAGGCCGAATCGTCCGCCGAGACCGCCTCGCTCGAGGAGCGCCGCCGCGCCGTCCACGACGCCGGCCGCGCCGCGATCGACGAGATGCGCAGCCCGGACGGCACGGACGAGCCGGCCTAGGACGAGCGGAGCGCCGCAGGGGTGAGCTACCGCAGGCAGCGGCGGGCGCCGAAGTCGGCCGTGACGATCGTGACCGACTGACCCGCGTACGTGCCGGGGGCCGCGTCGAAGTGGATGGCCGCGACGCCGACCTCGCGCCACGCGGGACTGAGCATGTTCGACCGGTGTTTGGGCGACTCCAGCCACATCCGGACGACCTCGCCCGGCGAGACGTCGGGCGACTGGTAGAGCAGGTTCTCGCCGACCTTCCAGTCGCACCCCCGCCACGGATAGAAGCGCTCCAGGCGCTTCGAGAAGGCGGAGCGGTCGGCCGACTCGTGCTCGAAGTAGCCGGCGGAGCCCATCTCGCGAGTGTGCTGCAGGGCGGCGGCGGAGAGCTTGGCGGAGAGGACGAGCGGCTTGACGCCGTGAGCGCGCCGGACGGAGTTGATCTGCTGGACGATGCCCTGAGAAAGGCCGGCGCTGCCGCCCTCGGCGAGAGCCGCCGGCACGACCGACAGGGCGACAGCGGCGAAAGCGAGGGCCAGGGCCAGATGGCGTCCGCGGGTCACGTAGAGAGGCATCGGCCGCGATCGGCTGGTCGGAGCAGACCCAATGGGGTGGAGTTGTACCAACCGGTGGACCGAGCGCCTCTCGTTCAATGCGCGCCGCGGCTACGGGTTCCTCTCGTTCCTGGCGCGTCGCTGCGCGTGCGGGGCCGGAGGGGACAGTATGTGAATATGGCCCCGGAAGGCACCGTGCGCGCAGCGGCGCGAGCGGCCCCGGAGGCCGGCTCCGCCGGCCGGGAGGGGCCGCGGCCAGGGGCGAGGGGAGCGGAGCGGCGCAGGAGTCGAACCTACCCAGCCGTGGGTTACACGACCTCACCGGTTTTGAAGACCGGCTGGGCCACCGGGCCCATGCCGCTCCGAGCTGAGCCTAGCGGCGTGGGCCCGGTGCAGGCTTCCCTCCGGACAGGCTCGACCGATCGGCCGGCACGAGGAGAGCGTGAGCCTCGACAAGCCGTGGCGCTGGCGGTACGTTCAGGCGATGGACCAGCCGAGCCGGAAGCAGCCGCTCCACGAGCCTGCCGACATCACCGCGCACGAGACGACGTACGGCAGCTAGCAGTGGCTCGGGTTCGCCAAGCGATCCGGAGCCGCCTGGACCGTCCGGGCGGGCGCCTGCTCCTGGGCGCGGTGGCCTCACTCTGGTACAGCGCGCGGCGCCGGCGGCCGTGCCTGGTCAGGTGGCAGGACGGCGCCTGGGTTCATCGGTACCGGGGGGCAGCGATCCCGCACCGGCGACTGGGCGAGGGCGTCCACTTTTCGGCGTTCACAGCCGAAGCTCGCGACATCTTCCTGTACGAGTACGAGCCGCGGCAGGGCGATGTCGTCTTCGACGTCGGCGCGGGTATCGGGGCGGAGACATTCCTCTTCTCGCGGCTGGTCGGCCGGTCGGGCCGGGTCGTGTCTCTCGAACCGCACCCGGAGACGCACGCCTGGCTTTCGCGACTCTGCCGGCTGAACGGGCTCACGAACGTCGTTCCGCTGCAGGTCGCCGCAGCGGACGCAGACGGGCAGCTCTCGATCAGCGACATCGACGATCACGTCACCAACACCGTCCTCGGCGCAAACGGTGAAGGGATCCCGGTTCGCGCGCGCCGGCTCGACGACATCGCCATGGAGCTGGGGATCACGAGCATCGACTTCCTGAAGATGAACATCGAAGGCGCCGAGCGCGAGGCCCTGCTCGGAACGGGGCAGCTGCTCGCGGCCACGCGACATGTGTGCATCGCGTGTCACGACTTCCTCGCCGAGCGCGGCGGCCCGGAGCGGATGCGGACCAAGGCCTTCGTCTCTGACCTCCTGCTCGACCACGGCTTCTCGCTGACGAGCCGGGACGATGCCCCGGATCCCTGGACGCGGGACTACATCTACGGAACGAACAGCCGGCTCACCTGACCGCCGCGCACGCGCAGAGCGGCCGGCGTGCGACGGGGCTTCCCCGCCGTTCCGAGCGCGGGCGAGCGTGCGAGAATCGGCCGCATGCCACACATTCGCCTCATAGCGCCGGAAGATGCGTCCGGCCCGCTCAAGCGCGAGTATGACGAGGCGATGGCGCGCGCCGGCAAGGTCTTCAACATCGTCAAGGCGATGAGCCTGCGGCCGGGCGTGCTGCGGCGCTCGATGGCCCTCTACCGCGCGATCATGTTCGGCTCCTCGCGCCTGACGCGCGCCGAGCGCGAGCTGCTCGCCACGGTCGTCTCGCGCGTGAACGAGTGCCACTACTGAACGCGGGCACACGCCGACGACCTCCGTGCCGAGGGCGCACCCGACGAGCTGGCCCACGCTGCGGCACACGACTACCGGCAGGCCGATTTGGAGCCGCGCGTGCGGGCGCTCTGCGACTTCGCCGCCAAGCTGACGCTGACGCCGGCGGCGGTCTCGCGGGCCGACGCGGACGGGTTGCGCGCCCACGGCTGGGACGATCGCGCGATCCACGACGCGATCCAGGTGATCGCCTACTTCAACTACATCAACCGCGTCGCCGAGGCGGTGGGCATCGACGGCGAGCCCGAATGGGCGCAGGAAGGGAGCTGAGATGGGAGAGCGCTTCACGATCAGGCACCTGGACGAGCTGGAGCATCCGTGGCCGCAGTGGCGGCTCGCGCGCAAGTCACTCGGCCTGGCGTCGTTCGGGATGAACGTCGCCGAGATCGGGCCGGGCGAGGCGATTCCGGAGCACGACGAGCTCGGCCGCGACCAGGAGGAGGTCTTCCTCGTCCTCGCCGGGTCGCCGACGCTCGTCGTGGACGGGCAGGATCACCCGCTGCGGCCCGGCTCGTTCGCCCGCCTCGACCCCGAGCCGGTGCGCACGGTGCGGAACGACGGCGCGGAGGTCGCGCAGGTGCTCATCGTCTCGGCCCCGACGACGAGCGGCTACGAGCCGATGGAGTGGGCGTAGCCGGACGCGACGGATGATCCCGGTCGCGCTGCTCGTGCTCGTCGTCGCGCTCGACCGGCTGCTGGCCTCGGAGCGGTGGCCGCAGCTCGATCCGGCCCGGGCTCGCTGGCGGCGCGCGGCGCCGCGAGCCCGAGCCTACGTCCGCTCGGCCCCCGGCACGTACGTCTACCTCTTCGTCCTCCTGATCACGACGTGGGTGCTCCAGACCTCGAGCAGCGGCATCGCGCAGCAGCTCCTGCTCGAGCGCAGCACAAACCTGCACCAGCTGGCCCGTGACCCGGTGCGGGTGCTCTTCGCGAGCGCTTTCTGGGTCGAAAGCGTCGGGGAGCTGCTTGTGTGGGCGGTGCTCTTCACGCTCGTCGTCGCACCGGTCGAGCGACGGCTCGGCACGGGGCGCGCAGCCACCGTCTTCGTGGCCGGGCACGTCGGAGCGACCCTCCTGACGGCGGCGGGCCTGTGGGCGGCGCTGCGGGTGGATGCCGTCGAGTCGTCGGTCGTCAACGCTCGCGACGTGGGTGCGAGCTACGGCTTTGTGGCGGTCGCGGCGGTGCTGGCGCTCCTGCTCGGCTCACGCCGCGGGCTGGCTTTGACGGCCGTCCTCGCAGCCTTCGTCGGCGTCTCATTCGCAATCGGCCCGAGCTTCACCGACTTCGGGCACGTGATCGCGCTCGCGATCGGCCTTGCCTGCTACCCGCTTGTCCGGACTAGCCGGGCACCCAGTCGCGGGTGAGAAAGAGCCAGAACGCGAGCCCCGCGTACCGCTTGTAGCGCCGCGCGAAGCGTCGGTCGATGCGCGCGTCGGGTACCGGCCTGCCGCCGTTGGTCAGCGTCGCGTACTTCGGGCGCGTCCACGAGTCGAGCACGAGCGGCCGGTACCGGCCGAGCAGGATCATCACGTGCGCGGCGGCGTACGGGCCGACCCCGGGCAGGGCGAGTAGCGCCTCGCGCACCTCATCGTCGGAGCGGCCGGGGTCGTTCAGCGCCTCGAGGTCGAGCGAGCCGTCCGCCACCGAGGCCGAGAGCGAGCGCAGGTAGGCACCGCGGTAGCCCGCGCGGACGGCGTCGCGGTAGAAGGGCTCGTCCGCCGCCGCCATCGCCGCGGGCGACGGGAAGGCGCGGCGGCCGTCGGGCGAGGGCTCGCCGAGGTGCTCGACGAGCGCCGAGCTCATGCGCACCGTCGCCGACCACGCGCAGTTCGTCGTGCAGATCGTCTTCACAACGTCCTCGAAGACCGTCGGGCTGCGGAAGAGGCGGCCCGCACCGGCGGTCGCGGCCCAGCCGAGCGCATCGTCGCCCTCCACCAGGGCGTAGAACGGCGAGAGATCCTCATCGAGCCGGAGCATGTGCCGCACGGTCGCGAGCAGCGCCTCCCCGCCAGCGGGGCTGACCGCCGGGCCGAGCAGCTCGACCCGCGCGTGGCCGGCCCGCCCGGGCGAGATCCGCACCGTGCGCGGCGCGCCGCGGCGCTGCGGCAGCGTCGCCTCGAGCGCGGGCACCGTCTCCTCGAGCCGGTAGGGCGCGAGGCTCGTGAGGCCGTGGGAGTCGAGCGTACGGCGCAGGTCGGCGGGCTCGCCGCCCGCCCCGACCAGCCGTAGCTCCGCTCCGCGCCAGCCCGCTGCCATGGCCCGATCCTACGCAGTAGGCTTCGCCGCATGCGGGCGCCGGTGAAGGTTGCGTGCGTGCAGGCCGAGCCGGTCATCTTCGACCGCGCGGCGACTATCGAGCGCGTCGCGGCGCTCACCGCCGAGGCGGCGGCGGCCGGCGCGCAGCTCGTCGTCTTCCCCGAGACGTACATCCCCGCCTACCCCTCGTCGGCGTGGGCCAAGGCGTTCGCCGGCTGGGCCGACCCGCGTGCGAAGGCCGCCTTCGCGCTCCTCGCACGCGAATCCGTCGAGGTGCCCGGGCCCGACGCCGACCGGCTCGGGGAGATCGCGCGCGAGCACGGCGCCTGGCTCGTGATCGGTGTCAACGAGCTCGACCCGGCGCGGCCGGGGACGCTCTACAACTCGCTCCTCTACTTCGCCCCCGACGGGGAGCTCGCGCTGCGCCACCGAAAGCTCGTGCCCACGAACCACGAGCGCCTGATCTGGGGCCAGGGCGACGGCGGCGGCCTGCGCGCGCTGGAGACGCCGCTCGGCCGGATCGGCGGGCTCATCTGTTGGGAGAACTACATGCCGCTCGCCCGCTTCGCGCTCTACGAGTCCGGGGTCGAGATCTACGTCGCCTCGACCGCCGACGACGGAGATGCCTGGCAGTCGACGCTCGTCCACATCGCGCGCGAGTCGCGCGCGTTCGTCGTGTCGCCCTCCCACTTCCAGCGGGCGGCCTCGTACCCGGACGACTTCCCGCTCCGTGAGCTGATCGAGGGCATGGACGTGATCGGGCGCGGCGGCAGCGCGATCCTCGCCCCCGACGGGGAGTACCTTGCCGGGCCGCTCTACGACGACGAGGGGATCCTCTACGCCGAGCTCGACCCGGCGCGCCTGTTCGAGGAGCGGCAGCGCTTCGACCCCGCGGGCCACTACCACCGGCCCGACGTGCTGCAGCTGACCGTCACGCCACACGGAGCGGCTAGCTCCGTGCGGCCCGCCTGAGCACGCGCTCGTCGCCGACCCGGCGTGTGAGCCCGTCTACGTCGAAGCGCTCGAGCAGGAGCTGGGCGTCGCGGCGGCCGGTGCCGGCCAGGTCGCGGAAGCGGGCGAGCGCGATCCGGCCCGCGGTCTCGCATTCGGCGACGAGTGCGGCCCGCGCGGCGTCGTAGGCCGCCCGCGAGACGGCGTAGCCGTCGCCGAGCCGGACGAGCCGTCCCGCCTCCTCGAGGAAGCGGGCGAGCTCGCGATCCTCGACCTTCGTCGCCGCGGTGCCGGCCTCTGCGAGGCGCCGCTCGAGCTCCTCCGCTGCGGTCGCGCGGTCGCCGAGCGAGGCCGCTGCGCCGGGGAGGTAGACCCGCGCCCCGCGCAGCTCGACGCCGAGCAGCGGGAGAACGTCACGTGCCCACGGGGCGGCCGGCGGCGGGAGGCCCGGATCGAGCGGATCGGCCGCGGCGAGCCGCGCGTGAAGGTCCGCCCGGAGCTCCTCCAGCCAGGCGGGGGCGAAGACCCAGTCGCCGGCGCGCTCGAGGCCCAGCGGCTCCCCGTCCAGGAGGTGGCGAAGCGCCGCCAGGCGGACGGGCGCATGCACGATCCCGGCGACGTCGCCCCGGTCGAGCCGCTCGAAGCGGGCAGGGTCGGAGTGCCGCGGCGGCGCCGGGTCGAGCACGCGGCCACCGCCGACGGTCGTGGACGTCCGCAGGACGACCCGGTCACCCCTCGCTGCGACAAGCGGCGCGGCGAGGCGGAGCTGCGCCCACCGCTCGCCGGAGCGTGCGACCCGAGCGGGGACCGCGACCGTCCCGTGGTGGACGGTCACCTGAGCGGGTATCTCGGCCGTCTCCTCGAGCACGACGTCGAGCCGGTAGCTCACCGGGTACGCGCCCGGCTCGACGAGCACGTCGCCGCGGCGCACCGCCGTCCGCTCGACGCCCGGCAGGCTGGCAGCCACGCGCTGGCCCGCCTCCGCCCGCTCCACCTCCGCGTCGTGCACCTGCACGCTGCGTACGCGCACCTCGAGCCCTCGCGGCTCGGCGCGGAGCACGTCGCCCTCGCCGAGCGAGCCGGCCCATAGCGTTCCGGTGACGACGGTGCCGATCCCGCGCAGGGTGAAGGCCCGGTCGACGTAGAGCCGCGTCGCGCCGTGGCGCGGCGGCCGCTCGACCCGGCCGGCGGCGCGTGCAAGCGCAGCGCGCAGCTCGTCGAGGCCGGCGCCGGTCTTCGCGCTGACCGCCAGCACCTCCACGCCCGGCACGAGCTCTCGCGCCTCGTCGAGGGCCAGCTCGAGCGTCTCCTCGTCGACCGCGTCCGCCTTGGTGACCGCGACGACCCCGTGCTCGACGCCCAGCAGGCGCAGGATCGCGAGGTGCTCGTGGGTCTGCGGCCGCGCCCCCTCGCCCGCGTCGATCACGAGCAGGAAGAGGTCGATCCCCGTGGCCCCGGCGACCATGGTGCGCACGAAGCGCTCGTGGCCGGGAACGTCGATCAGCGAGAGGCGGCGGCCGCCGGGGAGATCGAGCGGCGCGTAGCCGAGCTCGATCGAGATGCCGCGCTTGCGCTCCTCCGGCAAACGGTCCGTGTCCCTGCCGGTGAGGGCGCGCACGAGCCACGTCTTGCCGTGGTCGATGTGGCCGGCCGTTCCGAGCGTCAGGCTCTGGGCAAGTGACACGGTGTTACTTGGCGCGGGCGGTGTGGACGGCGACGGCGACCTCGTCCGCCTCGGCGTCCGTCAGCGTCCGGCAGTCGAGCAGGCAGCGGCCGTCGCGGACGACCGCGACGACGGGCGGCTCGCCGGCGCGCAACGGGTCGGCCAGCTCCTCCTCGACGGCACAGGCGTAGCTCGGGAGCTCGGCGAGCGGCAGCGCACCGCCGCCGACACGCGCGACCGTCTCCTCGACTGCGCCGCCGGTCGCCGCCGCGAGGCGCTCGGCCCGGGCGCGCACCGCCTCGGGCGGCTCGGCGAGCATGCGCAGGACGGGGATCTCGCGCGTGGCGCGCTCGGGGTCGAGGTAGAGCCGCAGCGTTCCCTCGAGCGCACCCAGCGTCAGCTTGTCGGCGCGCAGCGCCCGCTGCAGCGGGTGGCTGCGCAGCCGTTCGACGAGGTCGGCCCGGCCGCAGACGATCCCCGCCTGGGGGCCGCCGAGCAGCTTGTCGCCGGAGAAGCAGACGAGGTCGGCGCCCGCGGCGAGGCTCGCGGCCACGGTCGGCTCGCCTTCGAGGTGGAGCAGTGCGCCCGAGCCGAGGTCGTCCACGAGCGGCAGCCCGTGCCGGCGGGCAACGGCGGCCAGCTCCTCGACCCGTGGCAGCTCGGCGAAGCCGACGACGCGGAAGTTGGACTGGTGCACGCGCAGCAGCAGGGCCGTCTCGGGACCGATCGCCCTCTCGTAGTCGGCCGCGCGCGTGCGGTTCGTCGTCCCCACCTCGCGCAGGGTCGCGCCGGAGCGGGCGAGCACGTCGGGGATGCGGAAGCCGTCGCCGATCTCGATCAGCTCGCCGCGGGAGACGAGCACCTCGCGTCCCTCCGCCAGCGCTGCGAGCGCGAGCAGGACGGCGGCCGCGTTGTTGTTGACGACGAGCGCAGCCTCGGCGCCGGTCAGGCGGCGGAGCAGCGGCGCCAAGTGATCCTGCCGCGATCCGCGGGCGCCCTCGGCGAGGTCGTACTCGAGGTTCGAGTAGCCCGAGGCGGCCGCGAGCGCCGCTTCGACGGCCGCCGCCGGCAGCGGCGCCCGGCCGAGGTTCGTGTGCACGAGCACACCGGTCGCGTTGAGCACGCGCCGGAGGCCCGCGGCGCGCGCCGCGGCGACCTCCGCGAGAGCACGGGCGGGCAGATCGCCGGGGTCATGCCCGGCGCGGATCTCCTCCCGCGCGCGGTCGAGCGTCGCCCGGGCGGCGGCGAGTGCGAGCGGCCGCGGCTCGGCGGCGAGGCTCTCGTCGCGCAGCAGCTCGTCCACCGAGGGGAGGTCTCGGAGCCTCACGCGGCAAAGTGTACGACCGGCCTAGCCGCCGGCGGGCAACTCGGCGTCGGCGCAGCGGCGCTCGTACTCGCCGACGACGATCCGCGCCGCTTGCGCCGGGTCGTCGGTGACGCGCAGCGACTCCACGTCTAGCGGCCACACATACCCGCCCGCAAGCACGTCGGCGCGCAGCCAGCCGATCATCTCGTCCCAGTAGCCTCCGTCGAAGAGGACGACCGGGAACCGCTCCACCTTTCCGGTCTGGATGAGCGTCAGCGCCTCGAACAACTCATCGAGCGTCCCGTAGCCGCCCGGGAAGATGACGAAGCCCTCGGCCGCGTGCAGGAACATCGTCTTGCGCGCGTAGAAGTGGCGGAACGTGACGGAGAGCGAGACGTACTCGTTGAGTCCCTGCTCGTGCGGGAGCTCGATGTTGAAGCCGACGGAGAGCCCGCCGGCCTCGGACGCGCCGCGGTTCGCGCCCTCCATCACGCCCGGGCCGCCACCGGTGACGACGGCGAAGCCGGACTCTGCGAAGGAGCGTCCGACCGCGCGCGCCGCTTCGTAGACCGGGCTCCCCGCGGGCACGCGCGCCGAGCCGAAGATCGAGACCGCCGGCCGGTCGATCCGCTCGACCGCCTCGAAGCCGGCCCGGAACTCCTCGCCGATCAGCACCGGGTCGGTCGGCAGGTTGCGCGTGCGCCGCGGCGGGACAGGCCTGCCCGGAGTCAGCTCAGAAGTCCTTCTCGATGTGCGTGGCGCTCATCCCGACGGCGAGCAGGACGGCGAGCACGCCGTAGGTGATCCCGACGGTGACCCGCTGCCAGGTCGGGATCCGGAGGTACCGCGCCTGCTCGGGGTCGTGGCGATGCTGCCAGCGCTTCCACGCCTCGAGCCCGCCGAGAATCAGCACGAGGAAGAGCACAGGATTCGGCGCCACCACGGTCAGCCCCGCGATGCCCGCGAGGCCGACGAGCCAGATCGCGGGATGGAGCGCGGCTACCGCCCGCCCGCCGTCGAGGGGGACGAGCGGGATCAGGTTGAAGAGGTTGAGCAGAAAGCCGACGAAGGCGAGCGCGACGAGCAACTCCGAGTCGAGCGCCACGCCGATCCCCCAGCACACGGCAGCGCCGAGCGACCCGAGGAGAGGGCCGGCGAGCGCCACGCGCGCCTCCTTCCACGCATCGTCGGGAAGCTGCTTCATGCCGACGACGGCTCCGAGGAAGGGGATGAAGAGCGGCGCCGAGGCAGGAATGCCCTGCCGCCGCAGCTCGATCACGTGCCCCATCTCGTGCACGAACAGGAGCACGACGAAGCCCACCGCGAACTTCCAGCCCCAGATCCACGCGTACGCGGCGGTCGAGACGAGCATCGTGCCCGACGTCGCGAAGATCTTCAGCTTGAAGATCGCGAAGACGGCGAACTTGAGCTTCCAGAAGAGGGCGCCCACCGCAACGACCGGCGCCCAGAGCTTGCGGGCCACGCTGCGCCAGGCGGGCTCGGGGTGGATCGGCTCGTAGCCGCGGCCGTGCTGGTACACCGCAGGGTCGAGCTCGGGGAAGAGCTTCTCGAAGGGCGGCGGCTCGTCCTCGCCTCTCGGCTTGCGCGGCTCGTCGTCCCAGCTGCTCACGCGCGCCCCTCGCCGGCGTGGGCGGTTGATTCGGGGCGTCTCACGTCACGATCCCTGCCCGATCCATTCCTCTCCGCCCTCATAGACCTCTTTCTTCCAGAGGGGGACGGACGTCTTGAGCGTGTCGATCGCGTCCTTGCACGCGGCGAGCGCGTCGGCGCGGTGCGGCGCCGAGACGGCGATCACGACGCTCGGCTCGCCGATCCCGACGCGGCCGATCCGGTGGTGAATGGCGACGCCGCAGAGCTCGTGACGGCGCTTCAGCTCGTCGGCCAGCCCGGCCATGGTCTGCTCGGCCATGCCCTCGTACGCCTCGTACTCGAGGTGGGAGACGACGCGGCCACGCGAGCTGCGGCGGGTCGTGCCGACGAACGTCGCGACCGCTCCCGCCTCCTCGCTCGCCACCTCGGTC
>Ga0209514_10006546_pt1 | contig 14225 bp, 15 predicted proteins | sample Subgrocontami58m_FD_187452 | JGI IMG/M metagenome (GOLD analysis project Ga0209514, IMG submission 187452) | Subsurface groundwater microbial communities from S. Glens Falls, New York, USA - GMW37 contaminated, 5.8 m (SPAdes) (version 3) | ecosystem: Environmental > Aquatic > Deep subsurface >...
CCGTTAAATAATTATACCCCGCTATTTAAGACTGGCGACGATCAAGTAACTTCCGGTTACAGTATGGGTATTCTGGAAAAAATTGGCTTACTTAAAGTTGACTTCTTGGGTTTAAGAACGTTGACCGTTATTAGCGAGGCAGTTAAAAATGTAAAAGCTACGCAAGGTAAAGATATAGATATTGAGACTTTGCCGCTCGACGATAAAAATACCTATAAGCTTTTAGCTTCCGCGCAGACTTTTGGCGTTTTTCAGGTAGAAAGTTCCGGGATGCGCGATCTGCTTAAAAAAATGAACCCGGAACACTTTGAAGATATAATTGCGCTTATAGCTTTGTATCGTCCGGGCCCGATTGGCTCCGGCATGCTTGATGATTTTATGAAACGCAAACATAATCTTACCCCTATTAAATACGAGCATCCAAAACTTGAGCCAATTTTAAAAGAAACTTACGGGATCATGGTTTATCAAGAACAGATTATGCAGATTACCTCTAGTCTCGCAGGCTTTAGCCTGGCGCAAGCAGATTTATTGCGCAAAGCCATGGGTAAAAAAATTCCTGAAATTATGGAAAAGCAGCGCAGTAATTTTGTAACTGGCTGCATTAAAAACGGAATTAAGGAATCTACGGCGAGTAAAATTTTTGATCTAATCGATTATTTTTCCGGATACGGCTTCAATAAATCACATTCAACCGCCTATGCTTTAATTTCTTATCGCACTGCATATTTAAAAGCAAATTATCCAGTTGAATTTATGACTGCGCTTTTGACTTCAGAACGCGATAACACCGATAAAATAGTTGAGTATGTAAATGAAGCCGAGCGTATGGGCCTTGAAGTTTTACCTCCGGATATCAATGAGAGCGAGGGCTTATTTAAGGTTATCAACCAGAAAACAATTCGATTTGGACTACTAGCCGTGAAAAACGTAGGCGCGGGCGCGGTAGAATCAATCGTCGCCGCAAGAGAAAAAGACGGAAAATTTAAATCTCTGGAAGATTTATGCCAAAGAGTAGATTTGCGCCTAGTAAATAGAAAAGTTCTAGAAAGCTTGATTAAATGCGGAGCAATGACCACTTTTAGTGGGACGCGCGCGGCCATGGTCGCCTCATTAGAAGCAATCTTAGAATCAAGCTCAAAATCACAACGCGAAAAAGCTACCGGACAGTTGTCTTTTTTTGATCAGGCTTTTGCGAATAATGGCCTAAATGCCAACATTAGCAACAATTCTGACCATATAAAAGAATGGCCGGAGCCGCAAATTTTAGCATTTGAAAAAGAAATGTTAGGTTTTTATGTTTCCGGGCATCCTTTAGCGCGCTACGCTAAACAATTAAAACTCTTTACTCCGTCTTCCATTGGCAATCTCGCCCAGCATAAAGATGAAGAAGAGATAAAACTAGTGGCATTAATTTCTAAAATTAAACATACCACAACCCGCGCCAAACAAGAAAAGATGGCGATTATAAAATTAGAAGACCTTGAGGGTTCACTTGAGGGTTTAGTTTTTCCGCGCGCCTTTACGAAAATTGGACGCTATATTCAACTATCCACCGTAGTCATGGTCCGCGGAACATTAAGCCTAAAAGAAGAAACACCCAAACTTTTAATTAACGACATGTTCCCCATGGAAGAAATTTATCGTTTAATTACAGCAGTAAATATCAATTTAACCGGCCTGCGCGAGAATTTATTTGAAAGCCTAAAAGAATTATTATCCGACTCAAATGGCCAGACTCCGGTATACCTACATTTAGACACGCCCTCCAAATCCCGCGTCCAATTAGTGGTCGGCCAGGGGCTTTATGTTAAACCTTCAGAACAACTTATCCAAAAAATAGAATCCCTTTTAGGTGAAAAAAGGCTCTCCGTTACGATCTAAATTAATCCCGAAAGTTACAAGCAAATAATTTGGGGCTCATTAAAAAAACTCTTGACAGATAACGCCATATATGATAAAAAAGACGTAACATAAGCTTATACCACTGGATATGACTTTAATGCTAGGCGAAAGGGAGGTGAGCAAGATAAAAAGCCAGAAGTCAAACCAAGTCCGGTGATATAACATATATAGTAATATTCTAGGAGTTATAAATCCTAGTTGCATATATTAAATAAATTAATTCCTTAAGGAGGAAAAAAATGAATAAACGCTTAATACTAGTTCTGGCTTTAGCGTTAGTAGTCGGCTTAACCGCTGGCGCCTACGCCGAAGTGCAGAATGTTAAGGTGAGCGGCGATATTACTGCTATGGGTGTTGGCCGTGGCAATTTCGCTTTATCCAAAACCGCTGGCCCTGGGTCTGGAGTTGGTGTAACAAATAGCGCTTCCAACGAAGCAGACCTTCTTTCTATCGCAAGAATACGCGTGGATGCTGATCTTACCGATAACGTAAGCGCAACCGTTCGCCTCTTGAATGAAAGAAACTGGAATGGTGAAGGCAGCACTGCCGTAACAGCAAACTCAAACATAGGTGGAATTAGCGGCATCGCGGCTAATGAAAATAATCTGAATTTAGACTTAGCCTATGTTACTTTAAAAGAGTTCCTATATTCACCTTTAACTTTAAAACTTGGACGTCAGGAATTAAGATTTGGCAATACTTTAATTGTTGGCGATCCAGATACCAATATCTATTCTGCTGCTACCGCCTTAGCTGAAGGCGATCTAAGCGCCCGCAAATCCTTTGATGCGATTCGCGCCACCTTAGATTACAATCCTTTAGTGATTGATGGTATCTATGCCAAAATTCAAGAAGGCAATGTCAACTTAAATGATGATGTTACCTTAATGGGTTTAAATGCTGCTTATGAACTAGATAAGAATACCACTTTAGAAGGTTATTTCTTCTCGAAAATCAAAGGTAGCGATGCCGCAACAGTTTATAATGTAGACGCTGGTAATACTACTAGCTTTGCTACTGGCGGCGTTAATGGTATAAAAAATGATGCCGATAAGGTAAATGTTGTGGGTTTACGCGCAGCTAACAAAACCGTCAACAACTTAAACCTTGATGCACAGGTCGCATATCAGTTTGGTACCTACAACCCGAAATTTGATACTAACGCAGCCTATGTTAACGCAACACAAAAAGCTGACACAGCAAAACGCAGCGCTTGGGCTTTTCAGGCGAATGCGAATTATGATTTAAAAGATATCAAAGGCCTGGAAAAATATGTTCCAGTAATTGGCGCAGGTTACACCTATTTATCCGGTGCAGATAGACAGAGGCTTGATGGTAAGTACAGAGGTTGGGATCCCATGTTTGAAGATCAAACCACTGGCCACATCATGAATGCTGTTTTCTCAAATACCAATATGCATAGGGCTAATTTTAGCGGTAAAGCAAAATTAACCGATGATATTGGCTTAAAGCTGGATTATGTAATGAGCTGGTTCGCCAAAAAATACACCCAGAACGATTTAGCTGTATTATCTGGCGTTGCTGGCACTACTCCAGCCAGAATCTTCAGAATGGATAATAAGAGACCATTAGGCCAAGAAATCGATGCGACCTTGACCTATGATTACACTGAAGATGTACAATTCTCTTTATTAGGCGGCGTACTGCTTCCTTCCCGCGCCATCCAAGGTACAGTTAGTACCGGCGGCAACGGCGGCAAGGCAGAATTAGTTACCGAAAGAAAGCATGCAGCCGAATTAATCGGTTCCATGAAAGTTACATTCTAAGACAACTTGTTTAAGTAAAACCCTCGAGGAGAGAGCAACCTCTCTTCCTCGAGGGTTTTTTTATAAATATGCTCTATCTTGCCATAATCCTCCACATGCATCAACCGTATTACAAAAACCTCTTAACCCAAGAGACAGACCTGCCTTGGGTGAGGCTGCATGGAATTAAAGATTACCTGGATATGATTAAAATTCTACAAAAATATCCCAACATACACCAAACCTTCAATTTAGTCCCATCTTTATTAGAACAAATAGAAGATTATACTACTCGTAATATTAAAGATAAGTTTTTAGAATTATCTTATAAACCCGCGCAAACGTTGACTCCAGAAAACAAAGAATTCCTTTTAAATAACTTCTTTAAAATTAACCCAGAACGCGTTATTGCCATATCCCCGCGCTACTCCCAACTATACTTCCAAAAACAAAAGGGACTTACCTTTAATACCCAAGATTACCTAGATCTACAAGTATGGTTTAACCTAGCCTGGACTGACCCTTATTTTAAAGAGCATATACCGGAATTAAGCAAAATCGCGGCTAAGGCAAGATTTTTTTCCGAAGAAGACAAACACACTGTCCTAGATAAACAGCTAGAAATCTTAGAAGAAACTATCCCCGGATATAAAGAAGCAATTGCAAGCCAACAAATCGAAGTCACGATCAGCCCATATTATCATCCGATATTACCTTTACTTTATAACACAAAAGTAGCAAAAGAAGCTAACATACGCACGATGTTGCCTAAGCAAAACTTCGCTTGGCCCCAAGATGCTAAATTCCAGGTTGATTCGGCAGTAAAATTTTACGAAGAGCGCTTTGGAACCAAACCTTGCGGAATGTGGCCTTCAGAAGAGGCAGTCTCGGAACATATCTTACCTTTTATCATCCAATCCGGGATAAATTGGATCGTCACTGATGAAGCCTTGCTTTTTAGATCCTTAAAGCCCAAAAAAAGAGATACCCGGCTTTTATATCAGCCACATTTATTAAAGAGAGAAGAGGGTAACCTAAATATTATTTTTCGCGACCGCAATCTTTCCGACTTAATCGGTTTTACGTATCATAAGCTAAGCGCGGAAGCGGCAGTAAATGATTTTATGAAACATTTAGAAAATACCGCGGCCGCCTTTAAAAATGAAGATATCCTGGTAACCATTGCCATGGATGGAGAAAACGCCTGGGAATATTTTCCTAATGATGGCCATGACTTCTTAAACCTGCTTTACCAAAAATTGTCTGATTCTAAAATTATCCAAACAACTACCGTCGCAGAATACTTAAAGAAATTTCCGGCTAAGTCAGAGATTAAACACCTTGCCTCTGGCTCATGGATTTACGGAGAATTCTCTAAATGGATCAACAATCCGCATAAAGCTAAAGCCTGGGAGTATCTTGCAGTTGCCCGGCAACAACTGCAAGAAATTGAAGAAAATAACGATAAGCGATTAGCAATAAGCGATAAGCTAAATCTGGCCTGGAAACAAATGTATATCCTAGAAGGCAGCGATTGGTTCTGGTGGTACGGCGAAGACCCAGACGGCAGTTTCGACCAACTCTACCGCATGCATTTAAGAAATTTTTACACTATCATCAATAAAGAAATTCCTGACTACCTAAATAATCCCATCTAAAGTATCTAAACGCTTGACATATAACGAGTTTTATGTTATAAATTATGAAACTAAAATATATCTGGTGCCTTATAGTATTTATACTTTTTAATAAAATCTTAACATACGTACCGACTGAATGGACAAAAAAGATATCTACGAGCATCTAGCGAATATCTATCTAGATGCTTCCTCAAAACGTAAAAAGAAAGATAAACGTCTCTTAAAATTTAGTAAGCCTGTTTTTGTTATTAGCATATTCTTGATTTTTAGCATCTCCTCGATCATCTTCAATAATTTTCATAAAAATAAACCGCTAAATTCAGAGACCGCCCTTTTTATTTCGACGGAAACAGCAAAAATTAATTTTAATTTTAACCCCGCCAAAAAAGAAGTCTATTCCATAAACTTAAATAAATTAGATATGGATAAATTCAAAACCTTAGGCTTCTCCTTAAAGACAAAAAACTATGGAGATAGTATTAATTTACGGATAGAATTTACCAATTCTTTTAAAGAAAAATCCGAGATATATATAAAGGAAATATCGCATAAATGGCACGATTATAAAGTTAACTTCGCGGATTTTAAAAAGATTACTGACTGGTCAAAAATGTCTAATCTTTCTTTTACGGTCGAGGAATGGAACGCCAAAGAAGACTATGGCGTAGTTTATATAGACAATATACGGTTCTTACGCTAAATTAGGCCAAGGAGGAGGGTCCATGCGCATTATATCGATAACTAATCAGAAGGGTGGTTGCGGAAAAACTACTACAGCAGTCAATCTCGCAGCATCTTTATCGGTAAATAACCGGAAAGTTTTACTCATTGACCTAGATCCCCAGGCGCACGCAACCTTAGGCTTAAATGTTAAAAGCAACTTAAGCATCTACAATGTCCTTTCTAAAATAACCAATAAAAAAGCAAAACTAGAAGATATTATTCAGAATTTAGACACAAACTTCGATTTAACCCCTTCCAGCGTTATCTTAAGCACGATCGAGCAAGAATTAGCCGGTGAAATTGGCCGAGAATCCCGCCTTAGAGAGACTTTAAGCAGCTTCAAGGCTAATTATGACTACGTCATCATAGATTGCCCCCCTAACTTAGGGATTTTAACCATTAATGCTATCCGCGCAAGTCACGAAATTATTGTCCCGGTTGAGGCAAGTAGATTTTCTCTAGAGGGATTAAGCCAGCTCTTAGATATCGTTAACTTAATCCGCGACCGGCTAAACCACAATGTTGCCCATAAAATACTCGTAACTAACTTTGATTCCCGCCTAAGACACTCTTTTAAAATTTTAGATAAAATTAAATGGACCTTTAAAGACCAGCTCTTTAGCAATATTATCCATGTCAATGTAAAACTAAAAGAAGCGCAAAGCCAAGGCATGCACATCTTAAGTTACGATAAATATTCCCGCGGCGCCAAAGACTACTTTAGTTTGGCCCGAGAAATCATCACGCAAGAAAAAACACCTGCGCCTAGCATTAAGCTGCCTGTGAAAATAACCGAAAAAGTTATCTCAAGACCCATTGAGAAAATAATCCTTAAGCCTGAAATTATGCAGGAGAAATTGATCGCGGCCTTAAAAGAAGATTTCCCGCAATTAAGCGAAATCATATTCTCATTAACTGCCCCCGATGCCAAAGAAGTATATATCGTCGGAGATTTTAATGACTGGAGAATCGATGACTCAAGCCGAATGAATAAAGACCGCGATGGCTGGAAAAAAAGATTAAATCTAGAAACGGGCAAATACCGTTATCGTTTTGTTATAGATGGCAATTGGACAGATGACCCGGTTAACCCGATTAAGGAGCTTAATCCTTACGGCCAAACCGACTCCCTTATTGAAATAAATCCTAAATAAAGGAGGTTAGCAATGCCTATAAAGAAGAAAAAACTTACGAAGAAAAGCTTAAAAAAGAAAATTATTAAAAAACCTACCAAGAGAAAACCAATTAAAAAAAGGGTTTCTCCCAAAAGAAAATTAGCCGCTAAGAAAAAACCGATTACTAAAAAACCTAGAGAACAAGGTGTTTTGATTGGTAAGATTACACATTATTTTCCACATGTAAACGCCGGAGTAATCAAGTTAAAAGGTCCTATCGCAGTTGGAGACACCATTAGAATTAAGGGCCATACTACCGACCTTACTCAAACCATAGACTCTATGCAAATAGACCGCGTTTCGATAACCCAAGCGAAAAAAGGTGATGAGATCGGGCTACTCGTCTCTTCCCGGGTTAGACAGCATGACGTGGTTTATAAAATCTAAAAAGGAGGGATGGCGAAATGAGACTTTCAGAGATCGAAAAGAAAGCGAGAAATCTAGGTGTAAGAGACACTTGGAAATTCTCAAAAAGAGACTTAATTAAAACAATTCAGCGCAATGAGGGAAATTTCTCCTGCTTTGGGACATCCATAAACGGATCTTGCGACCAATTGGCCTGCTGCTGGAGAAATGACTGCTTAAAATGAAATATAAATGCCAAATTTGTGACCGCTACATTGATGATTTTGCCAGTATTGCTCATGCTAAAGCTGAAGAATATTTATTAGATTTAATCAAGCGCGATCACCCGGAATGGAAGAAAGATAAAAAAACCTGCCACGCTTGTGTAGAGTACTATCGTAAATTAGTCAAAGAAAATGAGATTTAACTAAAAGGAGAGCCTTATGGGTATGCTTTTTTGCGGTGGGACGGAAGGAACTTTGCTGATAGCGTTAAGTTTAGGTTATCTGGTTTGTTACTTCGCAAATAGAGAAGAAAAAACTTTAAGAACCGTTGGTTTGGCTATAGGCGTAATCGTTATCGCTATAAGCAGCTTGTTTTTGATTAAAAATTTAGCTTTGCAGGCCAAGATGTGCGCCCAAAAAGGCCAATGCGAAATGATGATGCCGCGGCATAAAATGATGATGAAAAATCAGATGCGCGAAATGCCGCAACAGCAGCCAATGACAATTCCTGAACAAACACAACCACAGAAATAATTAATTAACCCCATCTACCTAAAAATAGATGGGGTTAATTTTTAACTATTTATGGGTAAGTACTCATAATAACCATGGCGTTAAAACTAGGTAAGTTTAAGTAAATGCGGCCACGAGGACGACCTAAAAAATATCGTATAGTAGAAACCGACCCTAAAATAAGCCAATTTAGCCCCCGCGGCAGGCCCGGCCGGCCAGATGAGGTAGAGCTTACGCGGGACGAATTTGAGGCATTGCGCCTAGCTGATCAAACAGGGTTAAATCAAAAAACCGCAGCCAAATCGATGAAAATATCCCAACAAACCTTTAGCCGAATCATTAAAAGGGCACACCGAATAATCGCAGACGGCTTGATTAAAGGGGCAACAATTAAAATTCAGGGTGGCAATTACATCTTAAATAACCACACAAAAGACACAAAACATTACGCTAAATCATCTAAAAAGAGCTCTGAAAATAGCCTTAAAAACCTAAGCAAGAGCCCAATATAGCCCTGGGCTCAACTTCCTATAATATATCTTATGTTAACTACAACACATACGAATAACCTCTTTTAACCAGCTTTCCACCAACGAGTTACGCTATTATAGTTTTTAACTGTGAATAAGTGCTTTTGAATTTACTTAGACTTACTTATTTTCTCTTTGCGGGGAAAAATGGGGAAAATTACGACGAGTGCGCATAACGTGCAGCATTTCCATAACTATACGACATCTGCTTAGGATTACTACCCGGCCCTTGATTACTCCAAGGACCCCACCAGCATATATTATTATCTTCTGGATAATGATAATAGCGCATCTCTCCACCTGACCTATCAGAAGCATCAGCCCAATCTGAAGTTATACACGTACACTGAAGTACTGCCTGTTCAGGATTTAATTTAATTCTCGTGACTACGGGCATAAATTTCGGTTTCTTAGTCATTTACATATTTACTGTCACTTTAAACTCACTATAAAGCCCACTTTGGATTTTAAGCTTACCCAGGCTATCTCGATATTGAAAATTTCTCTTAAAAATCTGCCCCATAGAAACAGAGCTTTCAATATACTTATTAAACCTATAGTTTAAACCCAGGCCCGCATGCTGCTCCTGATATTGTAAAGTGATATTACGTTCATCATCTTTAGTTACTTTATACTCATTACTCGTTAAACTATATTCCGCGAATACGTTTAATTTTTTCGTTAGGGCATAATCAATATTTGGCCTTGGGGGAATAAGATTAAATGACCATTTGTTATCAGGTTTATAGATTACGCCGGCTATCGGGGCAATCGAAGAATAAAACCCCGGAAATGCAGCAACGCCACCAACAAAAATAAGCTTATCGCTAGGTTTATAAATAAAGTAGGCTTTACCCAACATTTTAAAATCTATGGAATCAAAACTCCAATTATCCGAGAAAAAAGATGGGGCAACGCCTAAGCGTAAATAGGTTTTATCAAAGAAAAAAGGCAAAGTTGCCTCAATGCCCGTTGTTACCTCAGTTAAACGCCTAGGTAAGCTAAAATTAGTAGAATTATCTATGCCTACGTATTGAGCACCAATTCCTACCTCTAAAGGTAATTTCTCGCCAAAAGCCTTAAATTCATAGGTATACTCTGAAGCAGCTTCCGTAATCCCAACCGTACCCCTATTTTCGCTTACTCCCTGGCGCGGCATATAGCGGTAATAATTACTAAATTCTCCGGGTAAATCCTCATCCTCGGACGGCTCATTTTTTAATTCTGCTTCTAGGCTTTGTCGGTAATCTTTGTTTACCTCTACAGCCGTTTCTGTGGGCGGCGTTGTTGATGCTTGCATAGCTGTTTCTGCCTGCTGGAGAGCCTGGGCTATAACTGTTGCCTTGCTTTCCATTCTAGTATCAGTTTCTAAGCTAAATGCCGGATAAGAGAATAAAAAAACAAACAAAACTGCTACGCTTATGCTTCTTAACATTATCGCCTCCCTTTTCTTACTTATTTAGGACTTCGATAAGAACGCTAGATTGCCCGGTATTACCTTTATCATCCTGAACGTTTAAAGTAACTGTATATGTTTTTGATCCAAACGACCCGCTCCAGAATGTATTTATCGCGCTAGATTTCGTTGCGCTATCACCATCACCAAAATCCCACGCATAATCTATAATTTTTCCGTACGGAGAGCGTGACTGCGCACCAGAAAATTTTACCCTCAACGGAGAATAACCTTTGACCGGCTTAGCAATAATTACAGCCTTAATCTCTTTCTTATTAGACTTAGCCTGAGTAACTTCTTTTACTAATTCTGCCACCGCGTCTGTTTTTTCTTTCGAAGCTTGAGTATCCGCTTCTACAGCCACTGGCTTTTCCGCTACAACCTCCGCTTCTTGAACCACAGGCTCTTCTATCTTCGCTGCAGCAGCTTCAGACTTCTCTTCTGCGGCTTCTGTTTTATTAACAACCGGCTCTATTATCTTTTCTTGCACAACAGCTGGTTTCTCAAGTACAGGCTCTATTTTCTCGGTAACAACCACTTCTTCTTTTGGCTTAATAATCGCTTCTTGCTTAGCTTGTTCTTGCGTAATATCTTCTGGCTTAATTTCTTTGGGCTCGCTGACTATTACCTCTTCTTTTATAACTTCTGTCTTAGCTTGTTCAGGTATAACTAGAAGAGAAGATTTTTTACCGAAGACAACTTCTTCAATATCTAGATCTTTTTGCACATATTCATTCAACTTATCTTTTAAGCTTTTTATACGGTTAGCTTCCTTTAAATCTTGCTCTTCTTCAAGCTTCTTAACTCTCTCCCGATATTTAGGATTATGTCCATATCGATAATCAGAAACAGCTACGAAAGGCAGGCTAAATACCCCGCCAACCATTTTCAACAGATAGATCGCCGGTTTCCACATTAACATAGTAAAATGATTGTCTACATAGCCCATCCTTTTATAAGCATCTTCAACGGTATTACGCCTTCTTTGAAAACGCTGCTTGGCCACTTTTATATTTGAAGGAACAGTATCATTTTTACCTAAGGTATACTCTAAAATAGTATAATCATCCCTCGACACTACATAACCCTTATTATACGGAGCCTTACCGTGATAAAACTTATATGTAGCACAACCTGATAATAAGAATATTGCGCCTAATAAAATTATAACTTTAGACCTATTCATAAACTAACTTTTCCTCCGTAGTTTAAAATTAAGCATAACTAACATGAAAAAATATGCGGCTAGACCTGCACAAAAAGAAATTACTACATAACCCAAAATTACCGGCAGAAAGATTTTAAGTACCGAGATTTTTAGTAAATCTGAAAAGTGAAATTGCTTAAAAATCTGGCTACAATCTCGATAAACATCCTGCCAATTGAGATTCATTATAATCGAACCAATCTTAATTGACAAGAGAAAAGTTACTACGCTTAACCAAGTGTTAGTAAGCAAGCTCCCCAAAAAAGCCGCCGCTCGATTTATGCGTAAAATAAATGCTAGAAATAAAGCGGCTAAGGGACCCGTGCCAGGCAAGACCCCTAAGAATACACCCAGACTAAAACCTAAAGCTATTTTTTGTGGAGTATCATTAATGCGGAATAATTTCAGATAAATAAATTTTAAAAATCTAAGTATATTTTTTCTCTTTTTCATAACCCTTGTTTTATATTCACCCCGGCAAACCGTTGCAAGCCGCCAGACTCCTGAATCCAGCCGTTAAATAAACCAAACCGCTCTAATATCTTTTTTGCGGCCATATATTCCTCACTCGTTATGCGCCGAGAAATCTCTTGAAAATTTCCTGCTTTGTGACATGGAAAATATTGGCTCATTAAGCTAACATAAGTTTCCCGAGATATTTTTGTCGCAATAAATTTCATAATCTTTTCAGTCCCTGCGATATTTTCCGGTAAAACTAAATGCCGGATTAGAAGCCCTCTTCGAATTATCCCCTGATCATCTATTTGCGCAACGCCAACCTGACGATACATTTGTTTTACTGCCTTTTTATTATATTCCGGATAATCTGGGGCATCAGAATATTTCCTGGCAATATCTGCATCTGCATAGCGCATATCCGGAAGATATATATCGATAATGCCATCTAATAATTCTATCATCCCTTCTAATTCATAACCACTAGTATTATAAACTAACGGAATCTTTAAGCCTTTAGGAATAGCGTAGCTTAAGGCCTTTAGAATCTGCGGCATAATATGCGTCGGAGTAACAAAATTAATATTGTGACATCCCATCTCTTGAAGCTTAAAGATAATATCAGCTAATTCTTCTATCTCTATCTCTTTACCTGTCCCTAACTGGCTAAATTCATAATTCTGACAATAAGCGCAGGACATATTGCAATACGAAAAAAATATCGTTCCGGAGCCGCGTTCGCCTGAAACCGGAGGCTCCTCCCCATGATGAGCGATAAAACTATATACTTTAGGTTTAAGACCCGTTTTACAGTAACCTAATTCCCCCTTAAGGCGGTTAACCCGGCACCTACGCGGGCAGATAGCGCAAGATTCAAGCATTTTAAGCGCCGTATCGGCCAACTTCACCAATTTATTATTATTAAATACGTCTAAATACGAAGGATACATATCTATTTAATTTGGTTTGAGTAAATTTCTCTTATCTGGTTAAATATATCGATATATTCTTGCGTGCGGTAATCAGCATAAGTCCACTCCCAGGGCTTAAAGGTCTTATCCCGGTAAAAAAGCGCCATTTCGGCAAAGATCCCCTTATTCAAATATAAGCGATGGACGTAATTTTTCGTTGAAGCTAAAACAAGTTTCGCTAAATCTAAATATCCGGGGTCGATATTAATTTCTCGAAGCTTATTTTTCGAAAATTTAGCCTCTAATTTATTAGTAATGATTTTTATTTTGGGTAGTTGTTCCGCAGGAATAAGTTTCTTAAAACTTATAAATTGCCGCCTAAGATCAAGACCAAATTCTTTTTTGTAGTAATCAGTATGATAAAAGGGGAGGATTTTAGTTCTTAGGTCTACTTCGCCGAAATGTCGTTCTAAAAGATGTTCAGTCTTGGCAAGGACCGCTTCGTCTTTAAATATAAAACCAATAATCAGCTTTACTGCATGATGCCTTCGGGTAAAGCCCATTTTTTATTGGCGAGAAGGCTCGAGGCTGCTTTCGGTTAAGAATTTATTTAAATAGCCGGCTATCCTCTGACGCTGATTCTCTTTTATTTTATTAAAAAAGATGGCAATATTAAAACCGCCGCTATCCTCGTCTTCGGTCCTGACCACTACACCATAGCACTCAACGCTATTGGTATCCTGATTAGCGCTAGCTACAGGTAAATTCAATTTAACCATAACCTTGGTAAATGGGGGGATATATTTATCAATCCGACAATATGCCCCAACGCAACTGACATTTTGCGTAGTCGTAACAAAATCGAAACCGTTAGCGGCAATCTTGACTGGCAATGCTTGCTCGATTCTGGGGTAGAGCCTCTTATCTTTAGGATTATTCTTTTTCATTTTTTTTCTTTCTTTAAGCGGATTCTTTAGCTTTAGCCTTAAAATTACTCCAACACTTTTTACTGCAGTAAAATTTACTGTCGCGATAATATCGTTTTAATTTTCTAATCGGTTTATTGCAAGCCAAACAATTAGTTTGTTTCTCTACCTGCGGTTTTGCTTCGGGAGCTGCCTGTTCTGGAGCCATTTGAAATTCCTCTTTCTTTAGTTAATTATTACTACGTATGCTTACGTCCTACCGGCCTGTATCTCGAGAAAATCATGTAAATAATTTTTATCTTCAAGGCTAACTTCGGAAAATTCAACACCTAAATGATATTTATCAGAATGCGATAGCGAAGCCGCCCAAGCAATCTTACCTCTAAGATATAAAACCCGCGATAATAACTCTACTTCAAGGGATAGCTTTGTCATTGGAGTAATAAAT
>Ga0209514_10006547_pt1 | contig 14224 bp, 15 predicted proteins | sample Subgrocontami58m_FD_187452 | JGI IMG/M metagenome (GOLD analysis project Ga0209514, IMG submission 187452) | Subsurface groundwater microbial communities from S. Glens Falls, New York, USA - GMW37 contaminated, 5.8 m (SPAdes) (version 3) | ecosystem: Environmental > Aquatic > Deep subsurface >...
CCATCGAAACGGCGATGCTGGACCGGGTGCGAGGCTCCCAGACGCCCAAGGATGCGGGTTAGCTCCCTGCCCTGCCGAATGGCCACCACCAACGCTTAGGCTGTTCAGCGATCACCGGAGGGGCAGGCGCGGCCGCTTTTTCGATCAAGGCAGTTACCAGCCCGCGCCGTTCTTCCTCGGATAGATCAAGGCGGCGGCGCAGATCGTCCCTTTCGCCTTGAAGGCCCGTTACCTGTTCCCGTAGCGTCTCAACATGGCCTTCCAAAGCCTTGATTTGGACTTCAAAAATGGCGGCGTTTGAACTTAAATTTGAACTTCCATTTGAAGTTTTTGGAACTTCCAATTTTGAACGGTCATTCGCGGCGGTTTCGGGGTCGATGAAGACCCACCATTTTCCACGATTGTCCTTTTCGTGCGGAATATGGCCCTTATCAGCCCGTGACCGGACGGCGTTAGGGGTGAGGCCAAGCAATGCCCCAGCCCTCTTCAAATCCATCCGTTCCGTGGCCATTTGATCCCCGATTGTAAGTCACATTGGAAGTTCAAATGTAACTTACAATTTGAGGTGATGGAATCTCCACCTTGCACTTATCCAGACCTGATTGAGGACCATTGGAGCAGGGAAGGGGCAGGGGCCGAAAATCTGGTGCATAACCCAGAGGGCTTGCAGATTGAGAGTGTAGGGAAGCAGGATAGCAAGTAATGTTTTTGGTGCCCAAAAACTCGCTTCGCTCCCTTGTCGGGGATGCTCCCCTGAACCCCTAAGCATCGAGGACACCCGCCCCGCAATGGCCCGCCCCCTCAAAGCCCCGGACGAACGCCGCGATGAGCGCCTTCCCACGTCCCGCGTGACGGCGGCCGAGCTGGGCCATGTCGAGGCCCAGGCCGCCGCTGCCGGGCTGGCCTCGGCGGAGTACGTCCGGCGCAGTGTGCTGGGGCAGCGCGTCGCGCCCGCACGCCCGGTAGCCGATGACCACCTGTTGCTCGAACTCAATCGCATCGGAGTCAACCTTAACCAGATTGCCCGCGCCCTGAATTCCGACCGTCCCGAACTGATCGACCTTGCGGCCACATTGGCCGAGCTGCGGGCGGTGCTGGCGAGGGTGCCGGCGGATGAATTTTAGCATCGCCGCGAAGGGGCACAGCTTCAAAGGCGCGTTCGCCTACTACCTGCACGACAAAGGCGCACAGACCGCCGAGCGGGTGGCATGGGCCGAAACCCGCAACCTTGCCCATGACGATCCCGCCTATGCACAATCGGTGATGATTGCGACCGCGCGGCAGGCCGACGCGTTGAAGAAGGCGGCGGGGGTGAAGGCCACGGGCCGGAAGGCGGCGGGCGCGGTGCATGCCTACTCGATCTCATGGCATCCGGAGAAGGAAACCATTCCGGGCCGCGCGGGGATGGTGGCCATTGCGAACGAGACGCTGAAGCTCCTGAAGGCCGACCACCTGCAAGCGGTGATCGTCTGTCATCAGGACACGGCGCATCCGCATGTGCATGTCATCGTCAATCGCGTCGATCCGGCGACGGGCAAGATGCACCCGTTCGGGAACGACGCGCACAAGTTGGACGAATGGGCCGCGAAGTATGAGCGCGACCGCAAACAGATCGTCAGCCCGAACAGGGATGAAAAGCACGAGGAGCGGAAACGGCATGCGGCGCGGGCCAGCCCGAAAGCCGCCTTTGCCAAGAGTGCGGCCCCAGCCGCGGCGAAGCCGAAATCCCGCGCCGCGATGCTGGCCGAGCTGCAGGCCGCGCAGAAGGCCCGCCACAAACAGGAATGGGCCGACCTGTCCGCCGCGAATAAAGCGCGGCGGGAGGCGATCAAGGCCGAGCGGGTGGACTTCAAGGGCATTGCCGCGCAGCACCGCACCGAGACGCGGCCCTTGTGGTCCCGGCTTGGCAAGGAGCAGGCGGCGGAGCGTCGCGCCTTCCTTGAGCGGGAAAAGCGGGTTTCCGGGATCGTGCGGAATGCCATCGACATCGTGCGCAATCAGCAGATTCGGGGAGTGGCCGACGACCGAGGCTTTCTGGCCATGTGCTTCAACTACACCGTCTCGAAATCTGCCCGCCATGCGGCGTTCAACGAGCGGCAGCAGGAGGCCAAGGCGCAGCTTGCCGGAACCCTCGACGCGGCCCTGATTGCCAAGTTTGACGCCGTGAAGGGAACACGGGCGGGGAAATTCGCGCAGGCCCGCACGGTGTACGATACAGCTCGGGCCGCGCTGATCGAGAGGCAGAACGGCGCGTCGGCGAAGGTGCGGGAAGGGTGGCGGCAGCTTTACGCCGACCGGGAAAAGGAAGGCTATAATGGTCCGCGCCCCGCATGGGGCCGCCGATCGGCGGCGAACGACAGCCAGGCGCGGGCACCTGGTGCGCGTTCGGTCACACCGGCGCAGAGCACCAGGCCGAACGCTTCACCGAACACGGGGCCGCCACATCCCGCGAAGCGTGACTTTGATCGGGCCGGACAGTTGGCAGCGGCCAAGCAATCGCCGGAGCCGAACGACCGTGCGGCTCAATGGGCGATGCTGGAAGAGCTGGGGCAGAAATCACGGGAGCTGGGAGTAAGCCCCGGCCTACATCGCTCGCGGGAGTTGCGGCGGGATTAGGGGCTCCTCGCTGTTTGGAGTGGGTCGCAATCACAATTGGTCTGACACAAATACTTATCGTCAATAATTTAATACAATAACTAACAATTATTTATAATATTCGCAAGATAATTCCCAATTATATATGAGTTATTATTATACTTATGTGGTATCTCTAACGAAAAATATTCTGTTATTTCTTGCATTTGAGCTGATGATAGCTGTTTATCTCCATCAACGAGAGAAGCAGCCGTAGCGGCTATCCGAGCGACATCGGGTTCATCTTTCTCCAACGCCTTTTGCATGAGTCGATTCAGATATTGTCTGGCGGTCAACATAGAGAACCCCACACTTTGAGACTGCACAGGCTATGGCGAGCAGCCTTGGACAAGACGAAATCAACACATGGCTTGCTCACGGCTACCCGGTCACAAGATTAATTCCTCCGCGCTGCGAATTTGCGCCATCCTCTGGATGGGACAAAGTATAAATACGATCAAACAAGAACGCATGTAAAAATGTCCTAAATTTCCGCATAAAAGAAAAATTATGTACAATGACGCCGTCAGCAATAAAATTATGCTCCCCAACGGTCGTCAGGTTAAATACCGAAGCGGTGGCAGGAATTTTCTCCAACCCGTCAATTTTGTGCCAAATCCACATATTTTCTTGATTAATAAGAATTTGGTCTCCAACTGTGATATGTTTTGCCCGCTTCCACCCGCCTAAGGTTAACACGGTATGGCTAGGCGTAGAATGAAATTTGTGCTCTCCAAAATAAAATATAATAATTTCACCGCTGGAGTACTCAAAAATTTTAGTAACTCGGCGTTCAACTAGACTATAGGATTCAATATCGAAGGATAAAATAATGTCGTTTGGTCTAATGGACGCAATATCCTTCAGTCCGGAGCATGTTCTCACCATTGTACCTATCGGGAGGCAACCAGACCCTCTTGATATGTTTTTAGTGGTCGTCCGCCCGCTTGCCCGTGTGATTGTGACACGAGTGACCGGGTCGTTTGATCGCCTTCTTCTGCCCATCGGATAATTTCCTCCGAAGTTGGAAAGAACCTTCCGCTATATAGAATCTAACGGATATTTTTCGCGGTGTCACCTGGTATGGTAGCAGTTCACCTCCGACGGCGGGGTCCTGCTGTTCAGCGCCATCGAGACCAAGATCGGCATCACCGACAGGCTCGCCCCGCTGATCAATGACCCGCGCAATCCGCTGTTGGTGACGCACAGCGTAGCGGACGTCCTGCGTGCCCGCATGCTGGCCATAGTCTGTGGGTACGAGGATGCCGACGCCCTCGATCATCTGCGCTCCGATCCAGGCTTCAAGTTGGCCTGTGGGCACCTGCCTGACAGCGGCGGCGACCTATGCTCCCAACCCACGGTGTCGCGCTGGGAGAACGCGCCGACCCTGCGCGAGGTGATACGCATGACCTACGCCATGGTCGATCTCTATTGCGCCAGCTGCGCCCGCCCGCCCCAGGCGGCCACGCTGGATATCGACGACACGGTCGATGTCGTGCACGGCCGCTTGTCAGATCATCTCCCGCCCAAAGTCACGATGAATAAGATGGGCTAGTTTTATCTCTTATTATTACCTTTGAGAACAGCAATTTGCTTCCCAGAGTTCTCGCAAATTGGACAATTGCATTTCGTTATCCAAATATTCCATCGCCCACATTCGTGGCAGTATTTATGACGGCATCGCGGACAAAAGAATAGCTTGTTTGGCTTGTCGGCCCACTCGGGACCATGCCCACAAGTAGGACAACTGGCCATAGATGCAATCTCCCCAAAGTCATCAGACTGTGGCCGAAAAGGCTACCCGTCAACGGGGCAAAAAACATGTTACACTATTGCTAATAGTGTAACACGCTGTGGATGAAATCGGCTGGAAACGCGGGTTTGAGGTGACGAATCGGCCCCGGCGTGTTACACTTGCCGTGAAAACATGCCCAAACGTCTCCGCCATCGCCCGAAACGGGCCGCCCCGATCCAGTTGCCGCTCTTTGCGGAAGAGGTGTCGCTCATCCGCATCCGGCCCGAGCGCAATGAGTGGCGCTACTACCGCATGGAAATCTGGCCCGATCTTTTTGGTCGGGCGTTGCTGGTGCGGCAGTGGGGCCGCATCGGCACCGAAGGCCGCCGCCGCCTCGATCCCCATCCAGATCCCGGAGCAGCGATCAATGCGCTTGCGCACCTGGCACGGCAAAAGCGCCGCCGGGGCTATCAGGACCGGGCCGCATGACCAGACCTGCGCGAAAAACATCGGCGGGAATTTCGTCTCCCGCCCCGCAGACCGGCATGACGCTCTATGCGGCGGATGGCGGCCGCAAATATCTGACCTCCGGCGAGCGGGCCGCTTTCCTTCGCGCGGCCGAACAGGCCGAGCGCCAGGCGCGGACCCTTTGCATGACCCTGGCCTATGCCGGTTGCCGCTTGTCCGAGGCATTGGCGCTGACCGTGGACCGGGTGGACATCGCCGCCGGTGTGCTGGTGTTCGAGAGCCTGAAGAAACGCCGGACGGGGATCTATCGCGCTGTGCCCGTGCCGCCCGCGCTGCTGGACGCCCTCGACCTGGTGCACGGCATCCGGGAACAGCAGGGCCGACGTGGCAACGGCCAAGGTGTTTTGCTCTGGCCGTGGAGCCGTATGAGTGGCTGGCGGGCCGTGCATGGTGTGATGGAGGCGGCAGGGTTGGACGGTGTCCACGCCTCCCCCAAAGGTTTGCGGCACGGGTTCGGTGTGGCGGCGGTGTCCGCCGGAATCCCTCTCAACATGGTGCAAAAATGGCTGGGGCATGCGCAGCTTAGCACCACGGCCATCTATGCCGACGCGGTGGGCGCGGAGGAGCAGACCATCGCGGCGCGGATGTGGTGACTCGTACCTGTAGCGGCGCGCAATCAAGGGGGTATTCCGACCTGCTAACCCGTCGTCTGATTTAGGCCCATCGGTTGCCGAAAGGTCCGCTTGCGTCTCACTAAGGTAAGGCCGAGGACGCCAGCACCGAGTATGGTCAATGTTGCAGGTTCGGGCGCCGGTATCGCCTGTGACTCAATTGTGAGCGTTGTCGCGCTGACATTTGTGGCTCCAAACGTATCTGTAACACGTAACGTCATGGTGTATGGACCACCTGGTGTCAAAGGGATGCCAAGTGCGTGAAGAAGCGCCGCCGAAATCGAGGGGGTCAGCCCGGTCACGTCGCCGAACGTACCGTCGTTATTGATATCCCAGGCTGCCGAAGTGATGCTATCACCAGCGGCAAAATCAGGATCATTAGCCGAACCGGCAAATGTCAAACCTGAGCCACTCCCAATTGAATATGGTCCTCCCGCATTTGCGATCGGGGAATGATTTCCTTGATTTACATTAATAGTTCTGACACTTTGCCCCACCACGTTGAGGTCGTTTGTTACGGAAAGGATTGCAGTGTATGAGCCGAAAAGCGAATAAGCGTGACTAACGGAGTCAGGCGACGCTGCCACATAGATGCCTCCTCCATCGCCAAAATCGAAAGAGTATGAGACCAACGAGCGGGCGGGGTCACTGTCAAATGAAGCAGATGGATCGAAAAAAATTAAGTCGTTAGGAGCCGCGGGATTCGGATTTGCCGTAAATGAGACGACTGGCGTAGCAGTTGCGCTGACCTGTGCAAAAATTATGGGCAGGGCCGCAAGGGTGAATGCTTTCGCGATAGTGAGACGTGGCATCGAAATCTGTTCCCCACAATTGAATTGCTATGCGTTGCGTACTGTAGATTATCGCTGGGGTGGGAACAATAGGTGTAGCGACCTGCAATGATGACCTACCTCGATCGTCGGTGGCCCTGATTGAGGTAGAGGGTTTACAAGAAATCACCTGAAATGTAAGTATTTCACTACAGATATTTTTCCCATCACCCCCGCAGGGGGAGAAATGACCATGCTTGGCCACCCAGAACCGCATTCGCCCCCCTATGTCGGAGGAACAGCGCCGGAAACTTTCCGACGCGCAGAAAACCTATGTCGCCACTGATCCCCGTTGGGCGGCGCATCGGCAGAAGCTGGCGGATGCCCAGACCGCCCGGCGCATGACCCTCTTGTCTGACGAGTTCGAGGCGGTGGTGGCGATGCGGTCCAAGGGTCGGACCTTTTCCTACATCCAGGAGGAAATCGGCGTCTGTCATGACGTGATCCGGCGCGAGCTGGCCGCGCGCGGCTATTCTACCGCGCCGATCAGGCCGGAAAGGCGGGCCAAGCGTGGTTCCGGCCCTTGGCGTTCCTTCGATCCGCCGTGAGGTTCCCAACCTAAGTGTCTGTCTGAAGTTGACCCGTTTTGGTGGAGTAGGTTCGGCGAAAGGGCGATTGTGTCGGGAAAATTTACATTCGACAAATCAGAATGAAAAACTCCTCCTAATGGGGTCACGACAAGAGTAGTTCGCAGGTGTCCGGAATCAGTGATCCGGCGCGAGCTGGCCGCGCGGGGCTATTCCACCGCGCCTATCAGGCCGGAAAAGCGAGCAAAACGTGGTTCCGGCCCTTGGCGGTCCTTCGATCCGCCGTGAGACTCACAACCTAAGCTGTCTGAAGTCGATCCGTTGAGATAGGAGGATTGGCGAAGGGCGATTATGTCAGGAAAATTTACACACGAAAAAATCAGAATCGAAATTCTTCCTGATATCAATACCCGCTATTGCGGCTCGATTTTTGCTTGAATGTTCGCCGTTTGCTAGAGCAAAGCTGCATGGAAGACGGGAGGGGAAAAGGATATGGTGCGTCGCATCGGTCGTATACGGACTTGGAGTTACGCAGCAGGCTTCGCACTGGTGGCCCTTCCGGCCCTTGCCGCCCCAACCTACACGGTCACAAACCTCGGCACCCTTGGAGGAACATTCAGCTACGGTTACGGCATCAACGCCAGCGGACACGTCACGGGTTACGCCCGAACTACCGGCAACGCTGCCTCCCACGCCTTCCTCTATAACGGCTCCACCATGCAAGACCTCGGCACACTTGGGGGAACACACAGCTTTGGCTACGGCATCAACGCTAGCGGGCACGTCACGGGCATCGCCGTAACCACCGGCGATACTGCCGACCACGCCTTCCGCTATAACGGCTCCGCCATGCAAGACCTCGGCACACTAGGGGGGGCATACAGCTACGGCTACGGCATAAACGCCGGCGGACACGTCACGGGTTACGCCCACACCACGGGCAACACTGCCCGCCACGCCTTCCTCTATGACGGCTCCACCATGCAAGACCTCGGCACACTTGGGGGAACAAACAGCTACGGCTACGGCATCAACGCGAGCGGATACGTCACGGGTTACGCCAACATCACCGGCAACATCGACCACCACGCCTTCCTCTATGATGGCTCCACCATGCAAGACCTCGGCACACTCGGGGGAACAAACAGCTTCGGCCGAGGCATCAACGCGAGCGGACACGTCACGGGTTTCGCCACCACCGCCGGCAACGTTGCCGACCACGCCTTCCTCTATGACGGCTCCACCATGCAAGACCTCGGCACACTCGGGGGGACAAACAGCCAAGGCCAAGGCATCAACGCCAGCGGGCACGTCACGGGTTGGGCTAACACCACCGGCAACGCCGCCGATCACGCCTTCTTCTATGACGGCGCCACCATGCACGACCTCAATACTCTGGTGGCGCCAACCGATCCGCTTTACGGCCTCATCACTCTCACGGAGGCCACGGCCATCAATGACATCGGCCAGATTGTTGCCAATGGTGGCAATCGCGCATACCTCCTGACCCCCGTAGTCGAGAGCAGCGTGCCCGAACCTGCCACTCTTGCCCTTCTGGGCGCGGGCCTGCTTGGCATACTCTGCACACGCCGCCGGATGGAGGCCTAATCCCGCCTCAGCTCCCGCGACCGATGCAGACCGGAATCTAACTTTCTGTCGCGATATGTAGGCGGGAGTTGCAGCGGGATTAGTTGGTAGGGGCCAACCAGACAAAAGGGTTCCCTTTTACGCGGCGTTGGTTTTCGGGAGAAGCAGGGGTTTCAGACCGCGCGGCAGTCGTCGCGATTTTCCCTTGTCTCTATAGAGAATGACCAGCTCATGCTTCCCGTCTCGCTTCACGGCAAGACCATATTCCGGCAGCGGTTGGCGGTCGGCCATCCTGCGAATATCGACGGCGAAGTTGCGGAGTGGTCGTGTCGTGCCGGACCGTTCATGCAAGGTATCCATGCGCCAATGGATGGCAGGGATATCCGCCTTGTCGGGCACCGATTTGCGGGCAAGACGGTAGAGCCATCGTTCCAGTCCGCCCGTAAGTTGGAAATAGTCGGGATGAACGGCGAGGATTCCGGTTCGTCGCAAGATCGCATTGTATAGCCATGGCGGCAGTTCGATCTCCCACGGGCGGGCTGGATCTGGGTTTCCCTCATGATCGTTAGGCGTCAGCGTCCCGGCCTTGTAGCGTTTGGGAATGCTGTAATCGGACAGCCATGAAAAAGGCCGCTCTTCCCCGCCGTCATCGTCGGCGCGAATGTTGGTGATGATCGTGGTAAGGCGCAACCGCCGGATGGCCTGCACTAGGTCACGGTAGTCTTTGCCGCCTGTGCCGCGCCCGAGTTGTTTCAGGCAATCGTGCGGGACGAAGCGGACGCGCGGGGAAGGTAAGTGTCCAGCTTCCATAGCATCGTTGAGATGTGAGGCTGCGAAGATGATCAGGTCCCAATCCCAGATCGAGGCCAGCCCGTATTTTACGGGGGCCTGAACTTCGAGGGAAACCCGGTCAGAACGGAATTCAATGGAGGCCGTGCGGCCTTTTTGGAGCGAGAGAAAAGGGTATTCCATGGCATCACGATTGTCCCGCCATGGCGGGTCAAGCACTGAAACCGTGAACATATCGAGCTGTGTCATCCCTCCAGAATCGCCTTTCCCCCGGAGAGTACCATTCGGGGTATCGCGTGCAAACGTGATTCGCCGTGGTCATAAAATTCCTGTGGACGAACACGGGGTATCGCGTGCAGCCGAGCACGGGGTATTGCGTGCAGAAACACGGGGTATCGCGTGCAGATATCGCTAATACATGTTTATTTTCAAATAGATGCAGACCTTAAACACTTAAACCCTCTCTTACAGAGAGATTCTTAAAACGCTGAGGACGTGTGAATAAGGCCCCACCCGCAACAAGCATGGCGTCGGCCAGTCAGCCGCATCAAGGGTGAAGGCTTCGCCCGAAATCCTCCCCATGCTCGCCCGTGAAGGACGGGCTGCGCGTGGGTCCGGTTCCGCCCTTGACCCGTCAGACCGTCCGCCACCGTGATGGTATGCAGGGACGGGACGAGGAACAGGGCTTAGTGCCGGTCCGAACAAGGAACAGATGCTATTGAGGGGGAGCGGTTATAGCCGTCCCAGTCTCACCCCTGCTGTCTGTCTGCGATCAGCGGTGCGGTGGATTTTATGACAACTATCAATGTTTCAGGGGTGGTGGATCAAAGAAGCGGGCTGTTTTGCAACGAAATTGACAAACTGCGTATTATGTGTATAATGGGGATTCGGAGGTGCCCCATGGTCACAGTCACATCAGTTGAGTTGCAAAAGCACTTCGGGCCTGTGCGGGAAAAGGCCCTCAAGGAGCCGGTCACGGTTACCCATCACGGCCGCGACAGCCTTGTCGTTTTGTCGGTCGAGGAGTTCACGCGGCTCAAGTCTCTCGATACGCGGCGGGCGTTTTTCACGCACGAGCTTCCCGACGATCTCGTCGCCGAACTCGACAAGGGTTATCAGGGCGAGCCAACCCCTCACCTCGACCATCTGTTGAAATAGCGTGGCTGTTGAACCGAAACCCGGCCTGGTGGTGCGCTATGATTTTCTCTGGAAAGAGGACAAGCAAATGGGCGTCGAGGACGGCAAGGACCGGCCTTGCGCCATTGTGCTGACCTCCGCAGAGAGGCCGGACGGGTCGAAGGATGTCTTGCTCTGTGCCATCACGCATTCGCCGCCCGGCAAGAACGAAACGGCCATCAAGGTCCCGCCTGCCGTAGCAAAGCACCTTGGCCTCGATCATGAGCAATCATGGATAAAAACCGATCAGGTCAACCGCCTCACTTGGGAGAAAGACCGGATACCCTACGGCATCAGCCAGACCCGTCAGGGAAAATGGTCGTTCGGAATGCTCCCGCACAGCCTCGGCGAACAGGTCTTTGAGCAAGTGCGGGAGAAGGCCAGAAACCGCACCCTCCAAACCGTCAGACGCAGCGAAACCCCCTGAATCGAAAACGGCCAGCCCCGAAAGCAGGACATGCGCCATGACCTGGCATTATCGCATCCGGTTTCCTATTCCGCCCGTGGAGGCTGGATAAATAGGACCTGAAGCAGGCCCGCCGTCGCACCAAGGGCGGCTAGCAGCTGCAAGCGATCGCGCTCCGGAATGTCAGCCTTGGCAATTGCATCATGCAGCTCTGTTAGCCAACAGCCATACCCATTCGATAAAGACCGCAGTGGATTTAAGTTAGGGCTATCACTCCAACCAAAATCATACTCACAGGATGCGGCGCAATACTCCATGAGAGCACGAATATCACGGATAAGAACCTCATCCCTTTGAGATTCAGACGACAGAAATTCTATAATCCGATCTACATGGTTATCCATGGGTGATGTCACTCTGTTGGTACCTACCAACGAAAACGGTCAGCCCTTTCGGACTGACCGTCAATTTCACGCCACGGGCACCGATCCCTCGGCCCCGCGACGACGATCTTACCCGAAGCACTGAAAACATTCATCAATTTTATGCCCCTTATCCTCGGGGGGTTTGGGGGGCAGACAGCCCCCCAAGGGGTATTTCATCCGGGACGGTACGGGTTGGGATCGACCGCCGCCGCCCATTCCCGCCGCTTGAAAAACGGCACCACCTGGCCGAAGGCGGGCCGCCCTTCCGGTCGCAGGATGATTTGCTGCCCGCGCTTCATCCCGGTCAGCTCTTCCGGGCGAATGAGCGGCACCCCGGCCAGCCCGGTTGATTTCTCCCCCTTTGCGTTGAGGGTTTCCGTCCTGACCGTGCGTTGCCCGAGCCAATCGGACAGGTTTTTCGCCTGTTCCGGATCGGTGATGCGGAAGAACTGCTTGTATTCCGCCACGCCCCACAGACGGCGCAGCCCGTCATTCCCGTAGACCTGCAACACCTGCCCCGGATTTTGCGCGATCAAATGCGCCCGCAATCCCGCCTCCCGGAATTGCTCCAACGAAGGCAGCAGATTCGGCAGATATCCGAGGGCCGGGAATTCATCCATCAGCAGGACGGTTTCCCGCGCCGCCCCCGGCTTGCCGACCTGCTGCATGATGAGGGCGAGCACCAGGTTAAGCCATTTGCGATCATCACTGACCAGGTGCCCCGGCGGGCAAATCAGATAGAGCGTCAACGGCTCCGCGCCCTTGAGATCGGCGAGCTTGAAGCCGTCCGGCTTGCTGACGTGATCGGCGAGGCGATAGCCCGCTGAGTAGATTTTCAGGGCCGTTGTCGCGGTCGCCTGCACGCCCGAGAACTGCGACCCCGCCCCCATGGCAATCGCGCCGTAGAATTTGGACGCGACGGCCTGCAAGGCCGCGTGATCGGGCGGGAGATCGTTGGCAGCGGCCAAGTTCTTCATGATCGTAATCAGGCCCGCCGGATTGTAGAGCAGGGCATGAAGGCGGGGCAGCGTTTGGCGTTCTACTGGCTCATTGGCCGCCAGATACAGCATCCCCCATTCGAGTAGTTCCCGCGCCTCTTGCCTCCAGAATGACTCTTCCCCCGGCATGTCGGGCAGCACCAGCCCCGCAAGCGTCGCGGCGGCGGTCCGTCCATCCTGATCGAGGCCGACGAGTTGCAACGGGTTGAATCCATCGTCGCCGAGATCGACGCCGAAGGCGGGATCTTCGGACAGCTCATCCCGCCATGGGTTGAGCACAACCACCCTGCCCGCCTGTTCCCGAAGGCGGCGGGTTTGCGCGGTGATGGCGCCCTTGGGATCGGTCACGACGACGGAGCCGCCGCGATAGGTGATGAGCGTCGGGATAATGAGGCCGGTTGTTTTGCCCGATCCTTGCGCGGCGACGGTCAGGCAATGGCCCTCCCCGTGCATGAACACATCATGGCCCCGCACCCGACCAAGAAACCGCCCGCCGGGTTTGAGCATCCCCGCCTTGCGCAATTCCCGCACGGAGGCAAAGCGGGCCGCGCCAAATATGCGGGGGACGCTTCCCATCCGGCGCAGCGCGAAGCGGATCAACCGGGGACCAATCATCAGCACGGCGAAAATCAGGGCCGCCCGCCACCACCAATCCCATGACGCAGGCGTTTGGTTCCAGACCCACGCCACCCCCTGCCCGAGCTGGATGAAGCCCCAGACGACGAATTCAAAGGCGCGGTCGCGCTCCCGTTCGACTTCCTGCACCCAGCTCATGCGCGTTCCGTGACAGTTGGTTGTGGCCAACATTCACCGTAAACAACTCTTGCGCGAGCGATGGTTGAGGGAATCGGCATGGAAAACAGGCTTGCGGAGCTGTTCCCGATCCAGAGCATCGGGCCGCTGATCGGCGGGGCAATCCTCTGGTTTGCCCTCAACTACCTGTATATCGCGCCGAACCTGATCGGTCCGCGCCTCGCCGCGAAATACTACACCCCCGCCTGCCTTGCCGCCGTGAAGGACGGGCGGCAGGCGTTCCAAAGCGAGACGGCCAGCCTGATAGAGGCGTTCAAGAAGCAACAGGTTGCCCTTGCGGAAGGGTTACAGCGGCAGATGCAACAGGGCGTCGCCGGGGTATTCGGGATGATGCTTGGCGGGCGACCGGGCAGCGCGGAATATTTCCGGAAGCACGGCGACACCGTGCAGGAATGGGGCAACAGCATCGCGGGGATGGGCAGCCCGGCGATAGCCGAGCGACTGCGAACCGAGCAACGGGCGTTTGAAACCCAGCTCGCCGCGCGGGAGCGCGAGGCGAAAAAGGGCATCGTCTACACCGCCCCGGCGCAGTTTTGCGGGTGCGTGATAACCGAGGGCATGAAGGAACGGGTTGACCTGGCGGCTTTCACTGCAACGCTTCGCCTCTACACCCCGCCCGCGATCCGCCGCTTTGAGGACGGGACCATGCTGCACGAGGCGAAGGCGTGCGGCACGCCGCCGACCGCCGCATGAGCGAGAACATGGAACAGGAGTATTTCCGGCATGGCCGGTTCCGGGTGACGGCGGAGATTGTCCGGGCGCGGACCCGCTCCATTCAGCTTTCCACCATCGAGGGCGTGGAGATCACTCGGCCCCTGTTCTTCCTCACCTTCGCCGGATGTGTCGGCATCGCCGGAATTGGGTTGACGTTCGGGGACCTTCTCTACGCCTACGAGATCGGTCTGTTCATCGCGCTTGGCGCGGGATTGCTCGCGTTGGCGTGGAACGTCGGCGAGCTGCGGGTGTTCAGCAAACTGACCCGGACCAAGGGATGGGCGGTTTATTGGTGGATTGGTCCGCTTCAACAAATGCGGGAGGCCATCGAAACGGCGATGCTGGACCGGGTGCGAGGCTCCCAGACGCCCAAGGATGCGGGTTAGCTCCCTGCCCTGCCGAATGGCCACCACCAACGCTTAGGCTGTTCAGCGATCACCGGAGGGGCAGG
>Ga0209514_10006548_pt1 | contig 14224 bp, 10 predicted proteins | sample Subgrocontami58m_FD_187452 | JGI IMG/M metagenome (GOLD analysis project Ga0209514, IMG submission 187452) | Subsurface groundwater microbial communities from S. Glens Falls, New York, USA - GMW37 contaminated, 5.8 m (SPAdes) (version 3) | ecosystem: Environmental > Aquatic > Deep subsurface >...
GCGAGATCGAGCAAGATGGATTCCGGATCGACTGCAAGGTCGAAATGCTGACCAGTTCAGACACGCCGGTGGGCATCGCCAAATCCATGGGCCTTGGGTTGATCGGCTTCGCAGATGCTCTGAACGAATTGAAACCCGACCTGATCGTAGTACTTGGCGACCGCTTCGAGATTTTTGCAGCGGTGGCGGCCGCCTTGGTCGCCCGCATCCCGGTTGCCCACCTCCATGGCGGAGAGACTACGGAAGGCGCGTTTGACGAGGCGCTTCGCCATTCGATCACCAAGATGTCGCAACTGCATTTCGTGGCCGCGGAAGATTACCGACGACGCGTAATACAATTAGGGGAGCAGCCTGAGCGCGTGTTCATGGTCGGCGGGCTGGGCATAGACAATATCAAACGCCTGAAGCTTCTAGACCGCGCAGCATTGGAGGCGTCGCTTGACTTCAAGTTCGGGAAGAACAGTCTGCTCATTACGTTTCACCCGGTCACGCTTGAAACGGCGACCGCGGCCGCCCAGATGGCAGAACTGCTGGCAGCCCTGGCGGAGTTGCAGAACACACAGCTTATTTTCACCTTGCCCAACGCCGATACCGATAGTCGGGCGCTGATCGGGATGGTGGAGCAATTTGTTGCAGGGCACCCCAACGCCCGCGCCTACACATCACTTGGCCAACTGCGCTACTTGTCGTGCATTGCCCAGGTCGATGGCGTTGTCGGCAATTCGTCCAGTGGACTGACGGAAGTTCCCAGCTTCAGGAAAGGAACGATCAACATCGGCGATCGTCAACGGGGGCGGTTACAGGCGGCGAGTGTGATCGACTGCGAGCCGAATCGGCAGAGTATCGCCGCTGCCTTGGCAAGACTTTATAGCGCTGCGTTTCAATCGAGCCTGAGCCAGGCACGCAACCCGTACGGAGAGGGTGACGCAAGCGACAAGGTGGTTCACACCATAAAGCACTATGCGATTGATAGCATCGCCAAGAAGGCTTTTCATGATCTACCTGCATGATGAATTAGGACACAACAAGTGAGCTCAACTGAAGAACTCTGGCGTCAGGCTATTCTGCCCCCCAATGCCAGCATACAACAGGCGATACACAACCTTGACCGGGTCGCGATCAAGATCGTGTTGGTGGTCAATGAAGCTGGCGTGCTCGAAGGCACGATTTCTGACGGCGATATACGGCGCGGCCTGCTCAAGGGACTGGATCTCAATAGCCCGATATCAAGCGTAATCCATCGCAATTCGCTCGTGGTACCGCCCACGATGGAGAAAGAGATGGTTATGCAGCTGATGTTTGCGAACAAGATCCATCAGATTCCCGTAGTCGATGAACACTACCACGTAGTCGGCTTGCACCTCTGGGATGAAATTACCACGCCACCTGCGCGATCCAATCTGATGGTCATCATGGCGGGCGGGATGGGCACGCGGCTCCGTCCGCATACGGAAAACTGCCCTAAACCCTTGTTGCCCGTGGCAGGCAAACCGATGCTCGAGCACATCATCGAGCGTGCCAAGTTGGAGGGCTTCAGCCACTTTGTGCTGGCCATTCATCACCTGGGTCAAATGATTGAAGATTACTTCGGGAACGGCGAGCGCCTCCAAGTGCGGATCGATTACCTGCGCGAGCAGTCCCCTCTGGGTACGGCCGGCGCCCTGGGGTTGCTCGATCCGCGCCCAGGCGCCCCGTTCGTGGTCACCAACGGCGACGTCATTACCGATATCCGTTACGGCGAACTGCTTGATTTCCACATTCGCCACGCCGCTACCGCTACCATGGCGGTGCGCGTGTACGAATGGCAACACCCCTTTGGCGTGGTGCAGACGGAAGGCGTAGAAATTGTCGGGTTCGAGGAAAAGCCCGTGACCCGCAGCCATATCAATGCGGGGGTCTACGCGCTTGACCCGGATGCGTTGACCAACCTGAGCGCAGACGCCCATTGCGACATGCCTACCCTGTTTGAACGCCTGCAGGCAAATGCCAAACGTACTGTGGCGTATCCGATGCATGAACCTTGGCTGGATGTGGGCAGGCCGGATGATTTGATGGCGGCGCGGGCAAAATCACCCTGAGCGACAAAGCGCAGTTATGTGTATGCAGGTCTAGCTGGCAAGTGGCTTTTATTGAGAAAGGAGCAAGCGATGAATGAACTACTTCGAGGTAACTTTGATGTCAAGCGCAAGGTTGAATTGACCGAAAAAAGAGATAAAGCAGCTGAGCTTGTCAGCGAGTTTAGAAAGAAGGCCCTTGCGTCAATAGGTGGCAGCATGGTCTTTGTCGAGCGCGAAAAACTGTTCTGGGAAGATACTGATTTGAATGAGGACAAATGAGTATTGCTGCCGAGCGCATGAGTCTGAGATTCAAAGCACTTGCCGATGAAATCACCGGCATCGGCCTGGACTGGCATGCAAAAACGATTGTTGAGAATTCGAAATGGAACAGGCAGTACATTTCAAAGTCAATCAAGAGCGTTCCGAGGCCTGTAGGCGACAAGGCGGCATCCGCGATTGTCATCAGTGCCGGACCCAGCCTGTATAAGAACAATATCTTGGCCCGTATCAAAGCCGCCGGGTACCGGGGAAGCATTATTGCAATCGATGGCTCTTTTGTGCGATGCATCAAAGCCGCGCTGGAACCAGACTATGTATTGACGCTTGACCCGCATCCGACGAGGCTCGTTAGATGGTTTGGTGACCCCGATTTCGAAACGAATGCTGAAGGCGACGACTACTTCTCCAGGCAGGACCTGGATATCGCGTTCCGCACCAATTCGATCGAAGAAAACCGCCGGAATATTGCTCTAGTTGATCAGCATGGCAGGAACAAGAAGCTGATCATCTGTTCGACCGCGCCCAGGAATGTTGTTGAGCGGACCAGAGCCGTCGGTTTCGATGCCTACTGGTGGGCGCCGCTCGTGGACGATCCCGAAAAGCCGGACAGTTTGACTCGGACAATAGTCAGGGAAACCAAGCTTCCCGCGATGAACACCGGCGGCACGGTGGGTACGGCTGCGTGGGTGTTTGCTTTGACGGTTCTCAAGATACCCAGGATCGCTGTCGTCGGAATGGATCTGGGATACTACAAAGCGGACACAAGCTATTTCCAGACGCAGACCTATTACAATCTCAAAGACCGGGTTGGCGAAGAAAACATCAATGAATACTTTCCTGAATTTACCTATCCAACCACTGGGGAAATATTCTATTCGGATCCTACCTACTATTGGTATCGAAGCAATCTGCTTGACTTGATTTCCGCATCCGGTACCACTGTGTTCAATTGCACGGGCGGCGGCACCTTAACAGGGCCTGGTGTCGAATGTATCGAAATAGAGGACTTTTGTGCATTGAGCACACGAGGGGCAGGTTAGAACATGGCCAAGATACTTTTTGTCAATCCGGTGGTGCGCGAAGAAGATGTTCCTCGGCACATTCCTTACGGCATAGCGCTGCTGGCGTCCATTGCGATGAACAATGGTCACAAAGTGCAAGTCTACGATGCAAATGCGTGGCGCAAGGGTTTTGGCATCCTACCCGAGATTTACCGGGCCGATGACTGGGATGTCATTGCCATAGGCGGTCTTACCACGACCTATAACTTCATCAAGGAAGCATGCCGAATTGCCAAGGAAACCGCGCCGGACGCATTCCTGATCGCGGGTGGCGGGTTTCTGACTAGTATGCCTAAGGAGATCCTGGAATGGATTCCGCAAATTGATCTCGGGATCGTTGGGGAGGCATTCGTTACCTGGCCGGAAGTATTGGCAAAAATAGACAACAAAGACTTGGATTTTACGGCCACTCTAGGCGTGATTCGACGCGACAGTGACGGAACCCCGGCCTTGAACGCAACACGCCCCATCATTCCCGTGCTTGACGTATTGCCGGAGCCGGCATGGGACCTGTTTCCGCTTGAGGAAGTGTATTTCAAGAACTCCGCCTCCCTGTTCAGCGAGGACGCTTATCGCTGCCGCCGCCGCATTGACATCAATGCAAGTTTTGGATGCAGCCTAGTCTGCCGCTATTGCTGGCACCTGGGAACAACGGGCGACATGATTATCGAGAAAGACGGCAAAGGTGAAAACGATGTGGTCTTTAGCTACGGGCGAAATATCAGATACCACTCGCCTGACTATATTGTCAGTATGGTCAAGCGCTTGAAACAGCGCTACGACATTGACTTTGCCAATTTCCTCGATGAAAACCTGATGACCATGGACGCATCCAGCAAGCATACCTGGATCAAGGAGATTTGCGAAAAGTGGATCGCTGCCGGTCTCCAGCCCTCATCAAGGCGACCAGACGGAAAAACCGCGCCTCCCGGTGAGGAACCCGGCGTCTATTGGAGCGGCACAAGCCACGCATCGCTGCATCGGCCGGAAATCCTGAAACTCATGTACGAAGCTGGTTGCACCCATCTGGTTTATGGGTTGGAATCCTTCGATCCCAACATTCTTAAAAATCTCGGAAAGGGAACCACTGCTCAAAAGAATATTGACTCCGTAGGCGAGTGCATGAAGTCCGGCATTATTCCGATTCCAAACATAATAATTGGTTTTCCCGAGGAAACGTTTCAGAGTGTGCGAAATACCATTAATGCATTGATCAAATTGGGCATCCATGCGCGCCCACATTTCGCTACTGCCTACCCCGGGTCGGAGTGGTATTACACCTACAAGGATTCGATAAAGAAGCAGTATGACGGCGATCTAGAACAATACGTAAAAGAATTAGGGGACGCCCAGAAGATAACTGCGATCATTTCGCACAATTTTACTGGCCTGGAACTGCTCGGATTGCAGGCAATCGTCGCACAAAGAAACCTCCGGCTGCTTGACCAGGCTGAGAAGCACTGGGGTCGTGCCGGAGCTGCGCCTGTCGCCATTCCCCAATCGTCATTTAACTTCAGGCGCAAGAAAATCGATGGCCCTATCGCGCAAATTCACATCAAGAAGTAGAATTGAAATATGTACGGAGATTCAAGTTTGTTGGCTTTGTTGCCGGCCAGGGGCGGATCCAAGGGATTGCCAAACAAGAACATTCTTGAATGCGCTGGCAAGCCGTTGATCCACTGGACAATCTCCGCGGCACTGGAAGTCAGCCTGATAGACGACGTACTGGTTTCCACTGACTCACCGGAAATTGCCGAAATTTCGCGGCGCGCCGGAGCCTCGGTTCCATTTCTTCGGCCCGATGAACTCGCCGCAGATGATTCGAGCATCCTTGATGCAGTCAGGCATGCATGGGAGAATCGCCTTGATGCAAGAGGCCGGCATTATGACTATGTAGTGCTGTTACAGCCCACGTCGCCATTGCGCACGGCGGCCCACATTAGGGACGCCATCGATTTCTATTTCCGGAACCGCCGTAGCCATGACGATATATTGGCGTCCGTCTATGAGGTCAGCCGCAAGCACGCCTGGCTCATGGAGCGTGGCGACAACGGCGAATACATACGATTCTGTTTGGATATTAATTCCACTAATCCGCAACGCCAGCAATTGAGATCGTATTATCTGCCCAACGGAGCGATCTTCATTGCCAGAGGTGCTTCGTTGGGCAAGAACCTGTACGGGGATAGCACCCTTCCCTTCGTTATGGATGCATCCGATTCGGTAGACGTTGATACATCCGAAGAATTGAAAGACGCTGAAACCATACTTCTCACACGCCAGGGCGCCCTTCGATAAGCACTTGCCGTAGCCATTAGCCGCCCGCCTATTCGCGCACCTAGCCATTACCGAGAAGCGTCAGACGCACGACTTCCGGCTTGGCGTGGGTGCGCCAGGATTTTCCAAACATATACGCACCAATTGCAGCAACTGACGTCAGGAAAGAACTGAAAATGGACAAGATAAAGTACCCCCGACCCATTGATTTGACGCCCTTCACAAAAGACAATCCGAATCCCGATGCTCTCTACGGGCTGCCCGCCACGGTGTTGTACTGCAAGAAGTGTGTCATATCCAATCAGCGTCCCAATTCCGCGGTTGAATACAAGCACACCAAGGGATCCAAGAAAGCCACGATCAATTTTGATGAACACGGCGTATGCGATGCCTGTAACTTCGCAGAGCGCAAACATCATAGTATCGATTGGGCTGATCGCGAAAAGCAGTTGCATGAACTCTGCGATAGGCATCGCAAGAATGATGGCTCCTATGACTGCATCGTGCCAGGTTCCGGGGGCAAAGATAGTTTTTACGCCTCCCACATTCTCAAGACGAAATATGGCATGCACCCGCTTACGGTGACCTGGGCACCCCATATCTATACCGACTGGGGCTGGAAGAATTTCCAATCATGGATTCATGCCGGACATGACAATTATTTGCTAACACCCAATGGCCGCGTCCATCGCCTGTTGACACGGCTTTCGACGGAATTGCTGTTTCATCCTTTTCAAGCATTCATATTCGGCCAGAAGGCGCTAGCTCCGAAAATGGCATTGTTGTTCAATGTCCCGCTGGTTTTCTACGGCGAAAACGAGGCCGAATATGGAAACCCGATCGGCGATACCGATACTGCGAAACGTGACTGGTCCTACTTTGCCGCCGAAGATCAATCCAAGATCTATTTCGGTGGCGTCTCTGTGGCGGATCTGAAGTCGCATTTCGGGATGGACCAGAATGATCTGCAACCGTATTTGCCTGCCGATCCCAACCGGATTGCTGAGAGCAAGATTGCTGTGCATTACCTGGGTTATTACCTGAAATGGCATCCGCAGGCCTGTTACTACTATGCGGTCGAGCACGGTGGATTCCAGGCTTCGCCAGAGCGTACTCCCGGCACTTATTCAAAATACAATAGCATCGATGATCGAGTTGACGATCTTCATTACTATACAACCAGGACAAAATTCGGCATTGGCCGCGCCAGTTATGATGCTGCACAAGAGATTCGCTCGGGTGACATTAACCGCGAGGAGGGTGTTGCTCTGGTCGGTCGCTTTGACCACGAGTTTCCTGAGCGTTTCGCAGATGAATTGATTAGATATCTCAGCCTGCCGGAAAAGGAATTTCCTTTGGCGAGCAGAATGTTTGAAAAGCCGATAATGGACCGCGAGTATTTCCGTTTGCTCACGGATCAGTTCCGTTCCCCCCATTTGTGGTATCACGAAAACGACGTGTGGAAATTGCGTCACCCGGTGTCGAACAAGAATCCATGAGCCGGACGCCGTGAGAAATATACGGCTCATTGCACGCCTTGACATCAAGGGGCCCAACCTGATCAAAGGCATACATCTGGAAGGCTTGCGCGTCATAGGCTCACCCGGCGAGCATGCGTTGCGCTACTACCTGCAGGGTGCGGATGAACTGATATACATGGATTGCGTGGCCAGCCTTTACGGCCGAAATCACCTTGGCGATATCATCAGGTCCGCAGCAGAAAACATCTTCGTGCCCATGACGGTGGGCGGCGGCATTAGATCGGTCGCCGACGCGACGCAGATTCTCCGGGCGGGCGCCGACAAGGTGGCAATCAATACTGCGGCCGTCGCCAATCCACAGCTCATAACCGACATTGCGCGCCGTTTTGGCAGCCAGTGCGCAGTCCTTTCCATCGAAGCCAAGCAAATCGGCACGGAGCGCTGGGAGGTCTACACCGACAATGGCCGCGAGCGCACCGGCCTGGATGTCATCGAATGGGTGAAACGCGGCGTGGCCATGGGTGCCGGCGAAGTACTGCTAACATCGGTGGACCGCGAGGGCACGCGAAAGGGCTTTGATATCGCGCTGGTGAGGGCCGTAACTTCAGCGGTTTCCGTCCCGGTAATTGCCTGCGGCGGTATGGGCAACCCCGACGATGTTGTCACAGTCGTTCGCGACGGCGGCGCAGATGCCGTTGCGATGGCCGACATCCTGCATTACAAACGCGCCGAAATTGCTGAAATCAGGGCTGTGGCAATGGCCGCGGGCTTGGGAGTGAGGCACTATGAGCGCGCCTGAAGTCACGGTTATTGATTATGGCGTGGGTAACCTGCTCAGCGTGCAGCGCGCGCTTGAACACTGCGGCGCGAGCGTTTATTTGACTTCAGACCCGGAGCGTATTCTTGCTGCCAGACGGATTGTTCTGCCCGGCGTAGGCGCTTTTGGCGATGCTATGCAAGCGTTGAACCAGCTGGGGCTGGTCGCGGCAATTCGTGAAATTGCCCACCGTCATACACCGTTGCTCGCCATTTGTCTGGGCATGCAACTCCTGCTTGAGGAAAGTGAAGAGTTTGGTGTTACGGCCGGGCTGGGCCTGATTCCAGGGCGGGTGATTGCTCTTCCCACCCGAACGCTATCGGGTGACCTGCAGAAGATTCCCCACATCGGCTGGAGCGCACTGCAGCCATCAGGCGCACCGGGGCGGTGGAAGGGGACCCTGCTGCAAGATAACGTTCCGGGCGAAGCAGCGTATTTCGCACACTCCTTTGTGGCGGCGCCCATTGAGCCGGCACATCGTATTGCCGATTGCGTGTATGGCGGTCATGTGATTCCGGCGGCGATCGGACTCGATCAGATTACAGGCTGCCAGTTTCACCCGGAGAAGAGTGGAATCGTGGGATTGAAAATACTGCGCAGGTTTACGGCTCAATAAGAATCTCGCTGGAGCGGCGCCCAATTCGACTGGACACGGACGCAAAGGCACGAGGTAAGCATAAGCCTGGTGTTACGGCTGACCTTTTTTATCGAACCATCGCCTAAACATTTCAAAGTAGGCGGCCTCCAAGAACATGGCAAGCCCGCGCGCATCACACAGCGGGCTCGCGGCCATGTGGCTACGCTGACTCGAACGCAGCGCCCTGCGGCGTTCCCCACTTCGGGCAAGAGCAACAACCTTGTCTATATATTCATCTTCGGAGCGGGCAATCCACTCCGGGCGACCAATGGAATCGAGCAGAGACGCGGTCATGCGCGACGCGCTGCGGTCTCCCTCAAGGGTAATGACCGGCACGCCCATCCACAGTGCATCACAGCTGGTGGTGGCACCGGCCGCCCCGCCCACAGGGTCGAGCGCGACGTCCAGCCGATCGTAACAGGCCATATGTGCGGACCACGCTGGTGTAGCGTGGCTGTCCAGCAGTTCGACCCGATTTAAAAAAATGCCATGTTCAGACATCGCATCGAGGACACGCTGACGATTGCCCGCATCGGCTAAGTCCTTGGTCTTCAGCAGCAGCTTTCCCTCCGGCAGGGCATGCAGCACCTTTGCCCAAAGAGCAAAAGTAGCGGGCGTGAGTTTGCCCAGGTTATTGAAACTCCCCACCCATACCACGCCATTCTCGTTTGGCCGCCATGCGGGAACAGGAACGTCCGCCTTGCCGTCATAGCTCATCCAAACTCTCGGCAAGCGCCATACCTGTTCGATGAACTGAGTCTCCGTTCCGGCGGGTACCAGGATTTCATCACCGATCCAGTAATCCATTTCGGTCAGTCCCGTACTGGCGAAATAACCGAGGTAATGAGCCTGCACCGGCGCGGCACGGCGGGCAAAAACGCCAAGCCGGTTGTACATAGTATGGCCGGATAGGTCGATCAGCACATCGATCTGGTCCCGCTCAATCTGCTGAAGAACAACCTCGTCACTTTGTTCGACCAAGGAATGCCAATGATCGCTCAGACTCTGCAGTTTTTCCGAAACTTGGTCCCGCATCGCCGAGGTGGGATAAGCAAATAGCTCTATACGCGTACGGTCATGATGAGCGAACAATTGCTCCAGGAAATAGCTCACCGGATGTTGCCTAAAATCGCCAGAAACGTAACCAACTCTCAAGCGTCGGTTTGCTAAAGTCGCACGTCTGAAATCACGCTGCCGCGCCGACCGCAAAGTGCTACTCGGTAAGGTGCGCGTTTCCCACTGCTCGGCTTCCAACAAATAGTCCCATGGTGACCCCGAGCCGCGGTAGGCCATCAAGAATAGAAGACTGCTATGCGCCTCCGCCAGATAAGGTTTGATCGCCACCGCAAGGCGATAACTCGCTCGCGCGTCATCGAGCTTTCCGAGGTCGCACAGGATATTGCCTAGGTTGCTATGTGCCTCGGCGAAATCCGGTTTTATTTCCAGCGCCCGGCGATAGCTCGCTTCCGCTTCCTTGAGTTTCCCAAGGTCTTGCAGGACATTACCCAGGTTGACGTGGCCATCGGCGAAATCGGATTTGATCTGCAACGCTTGCCGATAGCTCGCCACCGCTTCGTTCAGTTGCCCAAGATCCTGCAGAGCATTGCCCAGATTGAGGTGGGCGTCGGCGTAATCGGGCTTGATTTGTAGTGCCTGACGGAAGTTTGCCACTGCATCATTAAGCTGTCCAAGTTCATGCAACGCATTGCCAAGATTATAGTGTGTCTCGGCGGCATCCGATCTGAGCGCGAGCGCTTTGCGATAGCTGGCCGCCGCCTCGTAGAGCTTGCCCTGGCTTCTTAGCGCATTGCCGAGGCTGTTGTAGTAGATTTGCTCGGAAGGCTTTGCGTTGATAGCCTGATTAATAAGGTCGACGGCAACTTCGTATCTTCCGGTTTGCGCGGCCAACAATCCTAGCAAGTGCAATGCATCGGAATGATTTGGCGCTCTTCGCAGCGCTTCCCGGTACAAAGCTTCGGCTTGGGCTAACCGCCCGGCCTTATGGTGCTCGATTGCCGTCTGCAAGGCATCAAGAGTTTCTGCGGCGATTGGACGAGGACTTGCAGACTTCCCGCCCTCCGGTCCCGAGCAGCAGTATTCGGCTCTTTTCCCACTTCCGCAGGGACAAAGCGCGTCACCACTGGTTCTTTCAATTGCCATTGCACGCTTCCGCGGAAGCAGCGCAGGCATCGTCGATCATCCCATCAACGGGACCGAGGCACTGCAACCCTGGAACGTCGTGCACACTTTGCGAGACGACGACGCAATTCAACTTAATTTGCAAGTCAACTACCCCCGCGCAAGAAATGTGTCGACATTCGCCTGAGAAGTCACCAAGTGTGCCAATTGGGACTCGACTAAGGTATTCGCATTGATATGGGGCATGACGTCAATCGTGCTTAGCAAAAAGGGGCAACAGGAGAAAATGCAACGGAAGCGACCGGGGCACAATTCGATGTCACAGATCTTTCAGCCGAACCGCAACCTCCTCGATGATCGTCTCCCAGCTCTGGTCCCAGCGCCGCCCGATCGTTTGCATTCTCCCAAACCACAGGTTGCGGCCAGTCCCGAACCAATGCCAGTCCGGTCCGTACAACAACTGCCACGTCGGCACACCGACCACCGCTGCCAGTACGCCCGCCGCCGTCGGCGCAGAGATCACCAGATCCAGCGCCCGCGTCAGCGCCGCCGCCTCATCCAGATCGTCCAATAAGTCCACCTCCTCGAAAGCGTGTATCGGCACCCCAAAGCGCTTGCGCGCCGCCTCCAGCTCCGCAGCGCACTCGTCGTATTGCACGTTCACGAAATGCACCCCGGGCACCCCAAGTATCGGCCCCCATTGATCCAGCCGCGTGCAAAACAAAGCCCGCTCGCCACTCGTGTTGCTGCTACGCCAGCAGATACCAACCTTCAACCCAGGCCCCAGAGCGCCCAGCCGTCCCTTCCAATAGCTCACCCGCTCCGCCGCCGGCGCAATAAAGCTCTCCAGCCGCGGAAAGCTCTCTACGCTCGGGCGCAGCCACCGCCCCAGCGAGCCGGCCGCGCATTGCACATCGGCACGCGCCACGCTGGGATGCCCCAGCGCATCCAGCGGCACCACCTCCGCTCCAGGAAACGAGCGCGCAAACAACGGCACCAGCTTGCGCCTGCACGCAATCACGCAGTGCCCGGCCAGTGCGATGACTTCCTGGTACATGCTGGCGAACATGATTTCCTCGCCAATACCCTGTTCGCCCCAGACCAGTATGGTCTTCTCTTGCAGCGATTCGCCCTGCCACGTCGGCTGCACAAAATCGTAACTCTTGACGCGCTGATTCTTCTTGGTCCAACGGCACTCATAGCCACGCCAGCCTTCATCCGGCCTCCCCATGCGCAGAAGCAATACTCCCAAATTGAATCGCGTATCGGGGTCCTCGGAATTGAGCGCCAAGCCACGCCGATACCCCTCCAAGGCCTCTTCCAGCCTTCCCAAGCGGACCACCGTCAGCGCGCGGCCACAATGTGCTTCGCCGAATTCCGGGCTGATGGCGATCGCCGCTTCGTAGCTTGTAAGCGCTTGGTCCAGCTTACCCTGATCTTTGAGCGCAGCGCCAAGATTGCAATAGGCCAGCACATTGGTCGGATCGAGGGCGATTGCCTTATGGCAATTGTCTATTGCGGCGTCCAGATCGTGGAGCGCATACTGGGCCGCGCCGAGATTATTGTGCGCCTCGGCATACCCCGGATCCAGAGCGATCGCAGCTTCGAAGCACCTCCCCGCCGCATGGAAATCACCCTGCTCGGTAAGCGCGTTTCCCAAGCTGCAATGCGCCCGCGCGAAGCGCGGATTGAGAGAAACAGAGTGCCGGTAGCTTACAATCGCTTGATCCAGCCTGCCTTGCTCCTTGAGCAGGATCCCCAGATTGTAGTGAACAAGATACGAATCGGGCTGCAGCGCATTCGCGCGCTGGCAGCAAGCGATGGCCTCGTCTAGTCTTCCTTGGCTTTTCCACACGCCGGCAAGATTCAAAAGCGCTTCAACATAGTCGGGACGGCATTTCAACGCCAATTGATAACTACGGATTGCCTCGCTCTGCTCACCACCCGCCTCCAGCGCGATACCCAAGTTGTAATAGGCCTCTGCGTAGTCCGGCATGAGTTGCACCGCGCGCCGGTAGCTACTCGCTGCCGCGTCCAATTTACCCTGCGCTTTTAACGCGTTGCCATAGTTGAAGTGCGCCTCGTGGTACGCCGGCTTCAGGCTCGTGGCGCGCTTGAAGCTTACAGCCGCATCACTCACCTTGCCCAAACTCAGCAACGCAGCCCCCAGATTATTGTGTGCCTCGGCGAAGGTTGGCAAGATCGCAAGCGCCTTTTTTATCCAGGTAACCGCCGCCGCGTGATCGCCGGACTGATGTAGCGACAAGCCGAGCAGATGCATTGCATCAACGTGTCTAGGCTGTGCCTGCAGAATCTGGCGATACAGCGACTGCGCCTGCATTAGGTGGCCGGATGAATGGAGTTGGACAGCGCGTTGTAGCGCCTCCGGCGGCGCAGGTGTTTGCCCAACAGCTCGCATGGCTAGATGTTTGGCGCTAGCAGCCTGTCGGACTTAGCCGACAATTTGTCATTAAACTTGTCATCGAAGCGAGAGTGTAAACGTTACTCGATATGGGCATAGTACACATAGACGAGGTAAGCGAATGACACGATTTGTGGCGGTGAACCGAGACACGGCGTACCTGCTGCCACCTTCGGTGGAGGACTGGCTGCCCAAGGATCATTTGGCGCGCTTCGTGGTCGATATCGTTGATCAACTTGATCTGTCGGCGCTGACCCGGCAGTACCGCGGCACTGGCTCGGCTGCCTATCACCCTGCGGTGATGCTGGGCTTGCTCGTCTACGGCTACGCCACAGGCGTTTATTCGAGCCGGCGCATCGAGGCGGCGACCTATGAGTCGATCGCTTTTCGCTATATCGCCGCGAATACGCAACCTGATCATGACTCGCTGTGCACCTTCCGCAAGCGCTTTCTCAAAGAGATCGAAGCGCTGTTTGTGCAGGTGCTGTGCATCGCTCGTCAGATGAAATTGCTCAAACTTGGCGCGATTGCGCTCGATGGCACCAAGATTCACGCCAATGCCTCGCGTCACAGCGCGCTGTCCTACGGGCATGCGCAGAAGATCGAGGCGCAACTCGAAGCCGAGGTTAAGCAATTGCTCGCGCGCGCCGAGGCCGCCGATCAAGAGCCGCTGCCCGAGGGCTTGAGCATCCCCGCGGAACTTGCGCGGCGCGAAGAACGTCTGGCTGCGATCCGGCAGGCCAAGGCGCAGATCGAGGTGTGTGCGGCTGAGCGTGATGCGCAGGAGAAAGCCGAGTTTGATGCGAAGATGAAAGCGCGCGAGGAGAAGACAGCACGCACTGGAAAGAAACCGGGTGGCAAGCCGCCTGCACCGCCCAGTGCGGGAGTGCGGCCAACCGATCAGATCAATCTGACCGATGCCGATTCGCGCATCATGCCCGCCAAGGGCAAGGGGTTCGATCAGAGCTATAACGCGCAGGCCGCGGTCGACACCGAGAGCATGCTGGTCGTGGCGATCAACATGGCGCAAGCGGCCAACGACAAGCAGCAGCTC
>Ga0209514_10006550_pt1 | contig 14216 bp, 12 predicted proteins | sample Subgrocontami58m_FD_187452 | JGI IMG/M metagenome (GOLD analysis project Ga0209514, IMG submission 187452) | Subsurface groundwater microbial communities from S. Glens Falls, New York, USA - GMW37 contaminated, 5.8 m (SPAdes) (version 3) | ecosystem: Environmental > Aquatic > Deep subsurface >...
CAGCGACCGCCACTGCGGCCGCGGCGCAGACGTTGGCCAGATTGTGAGAGCCGCGAAGGGGCACATCCGCCGCTGGCAGGAGCCGCTTCGGCCGGCCGTTCCAGCGCACCCACAGGCAGGTGCCGTCGCAGAAGGAGCCATCCACGGCCGGGTCGGAGCTCAGGCTGAAGGGGACGGGCCGGGCTGGGGTGAGGTGGGACATAGCCCACACGTTGCTGTCGTCTCGATTGAGCACAGCGAAGTCTCCGGGGGTCTGGTGGCGGATGATCTGTGACTTGGCCTCGGCGTAGTCGGCAAAGGTGGGGTGACGGTCGAAGTGATCCGGTGCGAGGTTGGTGATGACGGCGATGTGGGGGCTTTGGCGCAGGGGCTCGAGCTGAAAACTGCTTAGCTCCAGCACCACCCAGTCCTCGGGTAGGAAGTCGTCCACCTGCTCGATGAGGGGCCGGCCGATGTTTCCACCCACGGTCGGCGAGAGCCCCGCCGCTGCCAGCATGGCGCCCACCAGAGCCGTGGTCGTGGTCTTGCCGCTACTGCCGGTGACCCCGACGATGCGGGCGCGGCATCGTTCGAAGAACAGGGCCGTGGCGGAGGAGATGGGTATGTTGGTGGCGCGCGCCGCCTGGATCAGTTCGATGTCGGGTGGAACACCGGGGCTCAGACAGACGAGGTCGGTGTCCAGGAGATCGTCCAGGCGGTGACCGCCGAGGGAGAGCCTCAGGGGGAGGCCGGCAACCTGGGCGAGCTGGGGCTGCAGCGCGTCTGGCTCCTTCATGTCCGTGACCGTCACGCGGGCGCCTTGCGCGGCGAGGAATCGGCAGAGGGCAACGCCCTCACGGGCAAGGCCGACCACCAGGATCTTCTTGTTCTGCAGTTCAGTAGCCATTGCTCGCCAACGCTCCTATGGCACCGAGATGGCAAGGGCCACGCCCACCATGCAGGCGAAGAGGCCAATCAGCCAGAAGCGGGTGGTTACCTGAGTCTCGGACCAGCCGAGAAGCTCCAGGTGGTGATGGAGGGGGCTCATGAGCAGGAGTCGGCGCCCCCCCGAGAGCTTGAAGTAGGCGACCTGGAGGAGGACAGAACCGGCTTCCAGGACGAAGACGATGCCCACGACGGGGAGCAGCAGCCAGTGGCCCGTCATGAGGCTCACGACCGCCAGCGTGCTGCCCAGGGCCAGAGAGCCCGTGTCCCCCATGAAGAGCTGGGCTGGATGGGCGTTGTACCAGAGGAAGCCGAGGATACCTCCCACGACGGTGAAGCAGAAGGTGGAGAGGAAGGCCTGCTGCTGCAAGAAGGCGATGATGGCGTAGGTGGCGAAGGCGATGGCTGCAGTGCCGCCGGCGAGGGTGTCCAGCCCGTCGGTGAGGTTGACAGCGTTCGCGGCGCCCAGGATGGTGACGATGGCCACCAGGAGGTAGAAGGGGCCGATCTCCACGCGGCCGAAGAAGGGGATGTTGGCGGCCGAGAGGCCGAAACCCGGAAGCTGGATGCCCAGGAACTGGATGGACGGGACGTGAAGGATCACTGCCACCACGATGGCGAGGAGGCCCATCCACAGGAACTTGAAGCGCGCGCGCATCCCCTCGCGGTGCCGCCCCGTGAGACTGAGCAGGTCATCCACAGCCCCCAGAATCCCCGACAGCACCATGGTGCCGAGCGGCAGGGCGATGGAGCGACGGTCGATCAGGTTGAGGGGAGCCGTCACCACGAATACCGACAAGAAGACCAACAGCCCCCCCATGGTGGGCGTGCCCTCCTTCACGGCGTGGCTGGAGGGACCCTCGTCCCGAATGTGCTTGCCGATACGCCAACGGTGCAGGATGGCCAACAGCGGGGGCCCACCCAGAAGGGCGATCAGGAAGGAGAGAGAGCCCACGGCGAGCGAGCGATCCATCAGCTCCTCCCCGCGACGAGGGATGCCGGGGGAACGCGCAGGTGGTGCATCGCCTGTTGGGCAATGGCCCGAAAGACAGGCGAAGCTACCACGCTGCCCCAGGGGATGTCCTTCGGCTCGTCCACTCGGATCAGCACGACGAGCTGCGGGTTGCGGTAGGGCAGGAACCCCACGAAGGAGGCGATGGTTCTCTCCGAGTAGCCGCCGGCGGCAGGGATCGAGGCAGTGCCGGTCTTGCCCCCCGCTTCGTAGGCGGGCACACTGGCCAGCTTCGTTCCCTCACCACCATCGAGGGAGGCGTGCATCATCTCCCGAAGGGTGGTCGAGCTCTCGGGCGAGATCACCCGGCGGACCGCCACGGGCTGCCACCGACGGGTTTCACCCGGCCCGCGGAGCTCCTTGACGACGTAGGGGCGCATCAGGACACCGCCGTTCACGACAGCCCCTATGGCAGCGATCATCTGCAGTGGGGTAACGCTGATCCCTTGGCCGAAGCTGTTCGTGCTCAGGTCAATGGGGCGCCAGCCCTCGGAGGTGTGATCGCGCACCGCGCCCGAGGCCTCGCCGCTCAGCTCCGAATGGGTCGGGGCACCGAAGCCGAACCGGCGAACGTACTCGTAGAACCGGGCCGGACCGACGCGATCGGCCACCCACACCGCCCCGACATTGGCGCTGTGGCGCAGAAGGCCCACCATGTCTGTGAGACCGTTGGCCTTGCCATCCCAGTTGGAGATGGGCCACCCGTACTTCACCACGACCCCAGTGTCCATGTAGGTCGTGGCCGGCAGTACCACGCCACCGTCAACGGCGGCGGCCATGGTGATGACCTTGAAGATGGAGCCGGGCTCATACTGGTCGGTGACTGCGCGATTGCGGAACAAGGCCAGGTCGATGGGCTTCTCAAGATCGAGCTGCGAAAGATCGAAGGATGGGCGGTTGGCGACGGCGAGGAGCTCGCCTGTCTGGGGGTTCGCGACGATGACCACACCGCCCGAAGCCTGGTGCTTGGCGATGGCGCGATCCAGCTCGACCTCCGCTGCCCTCTGAATAAAGCGGTCGATGGTCAGAACCACGTCCGAGCCTGCTTGGGGGGGGGTAAGGCGCCGCTCGCCCAGAGGGATGGCTCGACCCGTCGAGTCTCGCTCGTACCGCAGGGTGCCGTGTCTCCCCATGAGCTCGGCGTTGAAATCGGCCTCGATCCCGGCCAGGCCCACGTGGTCACGGCCCACGAGGCCGAGAACAGAAGGAGCCATGTTCCCCTCCGGGTAAAGCCGGGTCACCCGCTTCTCCGCTCGAACGGGTGTCCAGTGGAGGGCGGCGACTCGCTGTCCCGCCTCAGAGGGCACGGAGCGTGCCAGGCGGAGCCACTGACCGGGTTCCGGGCGGGTGACGGTGGCCAGCACCTGGGAATAGGGCAGATCCAGGATGGACGCGAGGATCTCGGCGCTCTCGGCGGGCCGCTGTACCTGGTCCGGACGTACCAGGATGTCGTAGACCTCCATCGTGGTGGCGAGGGGGCGCCCGTTTCGGTCCAGGATCGAGCCCCGGTGGGCGACGACTTGTTCTTGCGCGACGTGCTCCGCCGCCGCTTGGTCACGGTAGTCGGCGTGCTCCACGGTCTGAAGGTAGGCCACTCTTAGCGCCAGGGCAGCCGCCATCACCGCCAGCGCTCCCATGACGAGGCGCAGCCGCAACGGTTTCACGGGCGTGCGACAGCCTGAGGTTGGCCCAGAGTCGAGACGACTCGCGCGGCCTCCCGGGTCAGTTCGATCAGCGGCGCTAGCCAGCCGGGGGCGCCGCTCGCTCCCGCTTTGACCGCGGCCGGCGGGCGATGCTGAGCCAGTTCCCTCGAGATGGGCGATCTGGACACCGCCAGGAAGACAGGCTGGGAGGTGCGTACCATGCCGAGCTTCTGGCTGGCCACGCGCTCGACGTACGCGAGCGACTGGAGGCCGGCTATCTCGGCCTCGAGGCGATAGAGCTGCTGCTGCTCTACCTGACGCGAGGCTTCTAGCTCGCGCAGGGTGTAGCCGTCGCTGGTCATGCTGCTCGTCTGGAACAGGAGCAACAGACTGGCGCCTGCCGTGAGGAGGGGGACGGACAAGAGGTAGGAGGACGAGATCCGAGGCTGCCGGCGCAGGAGGGAGGAACTGGTGGCGAGAGACGACATCAGACCTCTCCCTCGGTCCCTCCCCTGCGAGGGGAGGGAAGCTTATGCCCTCGGTTTCTGGGAGGGAGTTCCCCTTCCCGCACCGGGAAGGGGCCAGGGGATAGGTGCGAGTAGCCTACGGGTCCCGCTGGCCAGGAGAGGCGCTCGGCAGCGCGCAGCCGGGCGCTGCGAGCGCGGCGATTGCGGGCCACCTCCCCAGGGTCCGGGCGCTCGGGGTGCCGGTTGAGCAGCCGCAGCACGGCGCGGTGGCCGCATCTGCACTCTGGCAACCCGGCCGGACAGATGCAGTCGCGGCTTTCCCGCTGCAAGAACTGCTTCACCTCCCGATCCTCCAGCGAGTGGTAGGCGATCACCACGAGACGTCCGCCTGGTGCGAGCAGATCCAGGGTTCGAGGCAGAACAGCGTGCAAGCGGTCGAGCTCCTGGTTTACCTCCAGACGCAGCGCCTGGAAGGTACGCGTGGCCGGATGGGTACCCACGCCGTGCCGGTGGCCCACGGCGGCGGCCACAACGTCGGCCAACATCCTGGCCGACTCAATGGGGCGGCGCGCGACAATGGCCCGAGCGATGGGTCGAGCGGCTGGTTCTTCGCCGCCGCGGCGGATGAGATCCGCGAGATCCTCCTCAGCAAGGTCGTTGAGGAGGTCGTTGGCCGTGAGGGGGGCGTCCGGGTCGAACCTCATGTCGGCAAGGGCCGGAGACGTGAATGAGAAGCCTCGTCCGGGATCGTCGACATGGAGTGAGCAGAGTCCCAGGTCGAGGAGGATGCCGTCGACCGACGCCCAGCCCTGGGCCGCGGCCAGAGACAGCAGGTCGGAGAAGTTGCCTCGCACTAGTCTGACGCCACTCCAAGAGGCGAGCGCCCGCCCCGCGGCGGCCAGGGCGGCGGGGTCCAGGTCGATCCCGAGCACCTGTCCGCCGGCCGCGGCGATCGCCCGGCTGTGGCCGCCCAGCCCGAGGGTGCAGTCAACGTAGCGGCGTCCTGGCCCGACGGCCAGGAGATCGACCACCCGTTCCGCGAGGACCGGGGTGTGGCTGGGCGCTGGGGCGGCGGAGGCGTTCATTGCGGAAGCTGCAACTCCCTGGCGAGATCGGGTACGCGCTCGTCCATGCGCTTCTCTTCCGCCAGGAAGCCTTCCTCGCTCCAGATCTCCAGATAGCGCGGGTTGGCGTCGCCGATGACCACACCGTCTTGGATGCCGGCGTATTCGCGCAGGTGGCTGGGGACCAGGACCCTGCCTTGGCCATCCAACTCGGCCTCCTCACGGTAGATACGGCGGTGACGCATGACGAGGCGCAACTCAGGGCTGTCGTTGCGCAGGGCCGCGTAGGCATCCTCTGCTTTGCGCCACTCGTCTAGCGGATAGGCCAGGAGACACCGATCGAAGCCACGGGTAAGGACGATGCCGGCCTTGAAGAGATCGCGGAACTTTTTGGGAATCGCTACGCGTCCCTTCTCGTCCAGGCTGTGCTTCAAGAGCACCAGCTTTCCTCCGCTCGGCCCGCTAGAGGGGCCTTACCAGGCCGCTGAATGCCCAATAATTGGGATGATCCGCCACGATTCCCCACATTTCCCCACCAAGATACCATAGGATCGGCGCTTGTCAAGCCCCTGAGGGCATGAGAAACCCAGGAGGCCCCACCGCAGGCGTGGGGGGGTGGTGCGAGAGGGAGAGGAATGGGATACTGTGGACATCCGACGGAGGCGGGCTGACCGTCTGGCCGGCGGGTGGAGCGTTGCTCAAGAATGTTCTCGGTGGCCATCCTGACCGTGAGCGACAAGGGCGCTCGAGGCGAGCGTCCAGAGGATCTGAGCGCCCAGGCCGTGCGCGATGCGGCGCTGGCCTGGGGAGCTCGGGTCGTCGCCTATGCGGTCGTCCCCGATGAGCGCGAGGAGATCGCGCGCCAGCTACGGGAGTGGTGTGACGGTGGGATCGCCGATCTGGTGGTGACCACGGGGGGGACCGGCCTGGCGCCGCGGGATGTCACTCCGGAGGCCACTCTGTCCGTGATCGAGCGGTTGGTGCCCGGTATGGCGGAAATCATGCGGGCCGCCGGTGTGGCCAAGACGCCCCAGGCGATGTTGAGTCGTGGTGTCGTCGGGACACGTCGGAGCACGCTCATTCTGAATCTGCCGGGCAGTCCCCGTGGCGTCAGGGAGTCGTTGGAGGCCGTGGCGGGTGTGCTATCCCATGCCGTCGAGACACTGCGGGGCGAGGTCGGAGAGCACAGAGCCCCCCCTTAGTGGTGCATGAGGTTCGTGCGATGACCACCGGCCGTCGGGCCAAGGCGCCGGCCCCCGGGGGAGTGCGCGGGCCGACGGAGATCCGGCCGCTTGAGTTGCGCTTGCCCCGCTGAGGTGCCCCGATGCGCATCGACGTCGTCACGCTCTTCCCGGGCATGTTCGAAGGACCCCTCGCCGCCGGTGTCCTTGGTCGCGGTCTGGCGCGGGGCCTACTCGAAGTCCGGCTGCACGATCTGCGGCAGTTCGCGACTGACCGGCACGGCACCGTGGACGACTATCCCTATGGTGGGGGCGCTGGGATGGTGCTCAAGCCGGAGCCGCTGTTCGCTGTGGTGGAACAGATCCTTGCCCAGGACGGCAGCGATCCAGGAGACCTCCCGGTCATCCTGCTGACCCCGCAGGGGGCACCCTTTACCCAGTCGATGGCCATCGAGTTGGCGCTACTCCCGCGCATGATGCTCGTGTGTGGGCGCTATGAGGGGGTTGACGAGCGGGTCCGCGAGCACCTCGTGACCCGCGAGGTGAGTGTGGGCGACTACGTTCTTACTGGCGGCGAGCTGGCCGCCATGGTGATCGTCGATGCCGTGGCTCGTTGTCTCCCCGGAGTCCTCGGCAGCACCGATTCGACCACCGAGGAGTCGTTCGCCGCGGGTGTCCTCGAGTACCCGCACTACACGCGACCGGCCGTCTTCCGCGGGTGGGAGGTGCCAGAAGTGCTTCTTTCAGGGAACCACGGGCTGGTGGCGCGCTGGCGCCGCGAGCAGTCGCTCCTGCGCACCCTCGAGCGCCGCCCGGACCTGCTGGTGCGCGCCACGCTGACGCCGAGCGACCGGGCCTTCCTCGCGGCTCATGGGTGGCGCGGGGCCCTGGAATAGCCCGTTGGTTTGCGACCGGTAGAGGTCGGCCATCGCGCACGCGCTACCGCTCGGGCACGTCTCCGTGCCCCGTCCCAGTGCGGCGAGCGCAGCCTACGGGCTGCCGGGGTTCTCGCGGAAGTGGATGCGCACGTGCTGCACGCCGCCGTCGGCGCAGCTCTCGGTGAAGCGCACGGTGGAGACGTTGGACTTGAGGGCACCCGACGCCCGGTCCACGATGGCCGCGTGCCACACACCCGGCTGGATGCCTCGGCCGATCATCCGGTCCCAGTCGCCCACGTCCCGTGGGCCAGAACCCACCTGGATGAGGACTTCGTTGCCCCAGTCGTTCCAGGTCTTGACCCACTCGTCATTGCGCGGCTCACCGGAAACGTCCCGCACAACGCCGCCCAGCACGGTGTCGTTGCAGTTGGTGATGCCCTCGACCCACTCCACGCGGTAGTCCAGCCGCACGAGCCTGGGTGGCGCGACAGTCGCCGGGGCCGGGGCGGGCGTCGGAGCGGCTGCAGTCTCACCTCTGGTCATCGGCTCGAGCTGGGCCGCGGCGTCGGAAGCGTGGGGGACGAGCATGACGCCGCTGAAGTAGCCGGTCAGCTTGGCGGCGTCGCCTGCGTAGGCGAGGAAGGGCGGCGAGCCCTGAGGCGCCACGAAGGCCGCCCGCTGCAGGCGCAGCACGCGCTGGCCCGCGAACTCTTGGGGCCGTGCAGCCGGCAGCCCATACAGCCCCTCCGGGTCGGGGCTCTGCTGGTACAGAGCCCTGAAGTCGGCGAAGGCGGGGTCGTTCAGCCAGCCGAGGCGCAAGGCCCGCGCCATGGCGAAGTCGGTGCCCTCGTCCGCCTCCGCCGCCGGATAGCCCAGGTTCGCCAGCGCGCGGTCGAGCCCCGCCTGGTTGAGGATGTCGAACAGGTTGGGGACGACGACGGTCCCTCGAGCGGGGTCCCATTGGAGGAGGACTTTCTGGGTCAACTGGTAGACGGAGGGGTCGCCGGCGTTCAGCCTGAACCGGCGCGAGATGACATAACCGAGGCCCTCACCCCCCAGGGCCTGGTAGCCTGTGTAGAGGCGAATGTCGTTCCCCTGGCTGTCTCTGCCGCCATCCAGGATCGAGAATCCTCGGTCTCCCGAGCCTCCCAGGCCGTTGGCCTGCTTGTAAAACCGGCCGCCGCTCACGGCGAAGTCGAGGGCCCCGGGCTCGGAGGCAGCGTCCTGGGCAGGGGCGGTCGAAGCTGGGATGGCTGGTGGGGCCGGCGTGTCGGCCGAAACGAGGCCGAAGTTCACGCCCGTGGCCGATGGCTGCTCCTCCCGCACGTCGACCAGTATGTCGGGGGGACTGGTGGCCTGCCACCCGGTGGGCAGAAGGACGCTGACGTGGTAGTGAGAAGGCGTCAGCCCGCCAAAGTCGTATTCACCCTGGGCGCGGGAGTAGCCAAAGGCCTCCCATGGCTTGACGCCACCCGTGTAGATGCGCAGTTGGACGTTCTCAAGCCCGGGCTCGCCGGCGTCGAGTCTGCCGTTGCGGTTCAGGTCGAGGAAGATACGGCCCGATATCTGCTGGACATCCACGGCCGCGGCCGGCGTCGCCTGTTGCACGAGGAGAAGTGCTGCGGTGAGGGCCGCCAGCCTTCGGGTCAACGGTCGCAGTCGCCTCTGGCCCGAGGATAGAGCCGCAGGCGAGGTGTGATCGATTCGTATGCCCATGGTGCCTCCCTTCACCGCGCTGCTGCGCGCGGAACCGGCAGAATCCGCCAAGGGACGACTGCCCAGCGCTGGCCGGATACTGGGGCCTAGGCCGTGGATGGGTGTCGCAGCGGAAGGCCCGGTTCGTTCCATGTGGTGTCCACGCGGAGGAATGGTAGAGGCCATCCTACCACGCGGCGGATGGCCCGGATGCGCAATCCTGGCGCATCGGCGGCCGACGTCGTAACGTGCTCCTGGGCGATGCGGCCCAGGGGCTGGGCCACCAGGGCGGCCCCCAGGCCGACCATGGCCAGCTTGGGGAGTTGTCGCACACCCAGACTCCCGCGCAGGAGGAGAGCGCCGGCGAGGCCCGCGAAGATAGCGGCCACGGCCAGGTTCGTTCCACAGTAGGGGGAGACAGCCAGGTGGCCCTCACCCCCCTTGAGGCGCGCCAGAGCCTCGTGGGTGGCGTCCGTCACCTCGTCAATGCCGAGATCGCCGTAGAGATCGAAGCCGCCGGGGAAGGAGCGGCCGACCACCCGCAACCGATAGCTGTGGCGCCGTAGGAGCTGCTCAATGGTGGCGTGCTCCAGCGCGTGGTTCGCACGGGTCGCCCTGATGGTCCGAGCGAGAGCGTTCGGCAACCCCATTCCCCCGCAGTATAGCATCACCACCCGCCGGCGTAGCCCTTGGTGGCCTGAGGAAAGTAGGCCTGGTAAAGGAATGCAGCGTGAGAGGGCGACGGTGTGGAGATATCCTGGGGGGGATCGCCGACGAGATCCCGGTTCGGCAAGGTCAGCGGGACGCCGCCCCACAGCTCCGGACCGGCGCCCCCGCCGGACCGCAGGGGATAGGCCGCGTAGCCCCAGACGATCTCCTGGTACGGGTATTCGCTGCGCGGCAGGCCGCCGGGCGAGTTGAAGGCCGGACGGGGCCAAGCGTAATCGGGGTTATTGGGGTTATTCTGATAGGACCAGCCGTTATACCCCCAAACGGCATAGTACCAGTCCTCGATGATGCCGGGATTCCGCTGGCCCACCACCTTGCGACCGAAGGCGGGCGCCACGTTCCATTTCTCTACGAGCACCTTCGCCCCCCAGCCGGTGTTGTAGCGATACTCGTTGGCGATGCGGTACTGGACGCTCGTGTCCATCTGCCCTCGGTATCCCATGCCGCTGGCGATCTGCATCACGCCGTAGGCGCAGCCGCCGCCGGGCATAAGGGGCGGGCCGTTGCTGCCGCGAGACGTGCCGTAGGTAGCCTGGAACCAGGAGCTCTCCGAGGCGGCGATGGCCTTTAGCAGCACAGCGGGCACACGCGCCGCTACCAGCGTCGGATCGGGGTGCCCCCGCTTGATCTGGGGCAGCGTGAAGAAGCCGCCGCCCAGCAGGTCATTGGCGGCCCGGTAGAAGGCGTCCTGTAGCTCCGTGTATGAGGGCTGGTAGGGTGTTGCGCCGGTGTCGGCGCAAGAGCTGTCGTCGGCCCGGGTGGGAGATGGCTGCGCCAGGAGAGCCAGGAGTATCGCCACGGTGCCGCCGGTGGCCGCTCGGTGCCACCGCATCATTCCGCCCATGCCCGCCAGCCGATGAAGGCGGTGTAGCCGGGACGATTGATCGCCTCTCGGGATCCGCTGGCCGCCTCGACCAGAACCAGTTCCTCTCCCGTGATGGAGTAGGCGTTGGCGCCCTGCAGCGAGCGGACCATGAGCCAACGGCCGTCGGGGCTCCAGGCGAGAGGCACCTCCAGGCGCCCATCCTGCCGGGCATGGATCGTCTGGGGTGGCCCGCTGAACAGCCCGGCGGCCTGCGGGAGGCTGGCCAGGGCGCCGAAGGGGCCGCGGGTAGCGAACGTGAGCGCTTGGACGCCAGGCTGCCACACGGGATTGAGAGAGTCGTTGGCCTCGGTCCAGCGCTGGGCCACTGCGCCGGTCGCTATGGAGACCAGGAAGAGGCCGTGCTGTCCCGGCGCGCCGGGACCCAGGGGGCGGGTGAAGGCCACGGTCTGGCCGTCCGGCGAGAGGTTGAGGTTGTGGGCCGGGCCGTCGCTGAGGTGAGCTACCGTGTAAGGGGCAGCGGCGCCAGGTTCGGCGCGCCGCAGATCCACGCCGGTGCCCCAGCGGCCATAGAGGACCGCTCCGTCGGCCGACCAGAGGAGGGGCACGAGGGTGTTGGCCTTCTCCACAAGGACCGCCTGCGTCCCGCCTGGATGGCCGATCACGCTGGCGTGGAGCTCGACGCGGGATGGGGTGTCTTCGCGGCGGTAGGTCCGGCGGAAAAGCACGGCCGAGCCGTCCGTGGACCACAGGGGCACGGCGCGCAGGTCCACCTCGGCCGCGAACTGGGCGCCTGCCCCGGAGGTGAGGTCAAGGAGGTCGAGTCGGGCCGAGGGACCATCGTCGCGACTCCCCTCGGGCAGCCAGGTATAGGCGAGCCGTCGCCCGTCGGGAGAGACGGCCGCCCTGGGCAGAAAGCCGGGCTCGTGCCGAAGGCGTGCCAGTTCCCGGGGCGCGGGGTTCTCAGGCAGACGTTGCCAGAACAGCGTGTCGCCGCCCTGGATCGTGGCCAGGACGGGAACGAACCGGGGGGTTGGTGGGGTGGTGGGGCGGGCCGGGGAAGCGGCACCGGCGGCCAAGAGGGCCAGCAAGAGGTGGGCCGCCCGTCGCCGGTGCGTCCCGGCCGCCGAGCGCGTCTGTGTCGAGCCTTGGCCCACGCGGTGTCTCTCGCATTAAAGCGAGTCGCGGGGGGTGTGGTCAAGCGGCCAGCCAACCGTGCCCGGACGAACCCTCGGCGGGTGGTCTCCAGGAAGTCAGCCATGCAGGACGACAGGCGCGAGCACCCGGCTCGGCTTGACATAGCGCGCGCCGGCCCATAGCATGCTTTGTGGCGGCCGCGCTAGGCGGGGAGCTAGCGGTGCCCTGTACCCGCAATCCGCTATAGCGGGGCGGAACTCCCGCCTGCGGCCCTGAACTTGGGCGATAGATGCGACCTCAACGGTGCTGAGGGTTGGGTCCTGCGCGGCGGTGCCCTATGAACCCCGTCAGGTTCGGAAGGAAGCAGCGGTAAATAGCGGTTGCCGGGTGCCGCAGGGCTACCTGGCCCGAGCCGTCGGTCGCAGCGTCCCCGGGGGCGGGTCAACGGCGGGTGCGCGGCCGCTCTCTGTCTCTTGACCTCTACTGTCGATCCGCGCGTCCTTCCTTGGCCTCGATCCTACGAGGCGCCCGGCGGGCGTACCCGGCGGCAGGAGCCGGCCGCCGGGCCGCCGGCCGTGAGCTGGATCGTCCCTCTCGAGCGTTGTCTGCGGCACGGTGCCCTGCTCGTGGTCCTGGGGGGCTTTGCCTTGGCGGCTCCGGCGGTCTGGGCGAGCTACGAGGCCTGGCTCCACGTCGACGGATCGACTCGCATCGTGCGCAGCTATCGGAGCGACGCGGGTTCGCTCTTGAGAGAAGCAGGCGTCGTCCTGAGCAGCGAGGACCTCGTTCAGCCCATGCCTTCCGGTCCCGTTGGGGAGGGCGACCGCATTGTCGTGGCCCGGGCCGTCCCTGTGGCAGTAGCCGTCGACGGGGACGAAGTGCGGCAACGCACTCACCTGCGGTCTGTCGGCGCCGTTCTCGAGGCGATGGATCTGCCCGTGTTGCGCGGCGATGCAGTGCTCCGTCATGGTGTCGCCGTGGGCTTCGATGATCCGGTGGAGCTGCAGCCCGCGCTGGAAGTCGCGAGTCTGGTCGCCTACGCGGGCGGCCTCCCGGAAGGGGCCACCCCCCGTTGGGGGGCCAGCGTACGACAGGTGCGCCTAGCCGTGGATCGGGCGATGCGTCTCGAGGTGTCGATCGATGGCGTGCCAGCTCAAACCGGGACGCGAGCCGCCACCGTCGGAGAAGCGCTGCGCGAGATGGGGCTGAACATCCGCCGTCAGGATCTTGTCCTACCGCCCATCGAGACGTCGCTAAACGACGGTCTGCGGGTGCAGGTTCAGCGAGCCAAGGATACCTCCATCGAAGTGGACGGAAGGCGCATTACGTGGCCCACGCGGTCCCGCACGGTAGGCGACCTGATCCAGGAAGCCAGGATAGTTCTGGCGCCCCTCGACCGCGTCTCGCCCGCTTTTGGCGCTGCGGTGACCCGCGGGCTCGTCGTGCGGGTCACGCGGGTGAACGAGCAGATCATCGTCGAAACGGAGCCCGTTCCCTTCGCAACGGAGGTGCGGGCTGACCCCGACCTGGAGATCGACCAGAGCCGTTTGGCCCATCCCGGCCGGGCGGGGGTCCTCGAGCGCGAGGTGCGGTTGCGCTACGAGAACGGCCAGCTCTCCACGCGCCAGGTGTTGCGGCAGGAGCAGGCGCGGCCGCCCGAGCCCAGGGTCTGGACCTACGGCACGAAGATCGTCGTGCGACAATTGGAAACACCCCAGGGCCCGGTGGGCTATTGGCGCCAGCTCCGTGTCTGGGCCACGTCCTATACCCCGGCTGATGGCGCCTGGCCGGCTGGCCATCCGAGTTATGGCCGCACTCGGATCGGGCTGCAGGCGGGTCGCGGTGTAGTGGCCGTCGATCCCTCGCTCATCCCCTTTTACACGAGACTCTACGTGCCCGGCTACGGGGAAGGGCTGGCGGGCGACACGGGCGGTGGCGTGATAGGCAGCCACATCGACCTGGGGTTCAATGACGGTGACACGGGTCTCTGGTCGTCGCGCTGGGTGGAGGCCTATTGGCTGACGCCCGTGCCTGACCCGGGCCAGATTCGCTGGATGCTCCCCGGCACCCAACCTCCACCCTGAGCGGCCCAGACGGGCCCGCCTCCTCGGCGTGGGCTCTGGCCCATCCTCGGGGGGTGGGGCAGCTCTTGCGCCGTCACGGCCTGGCGCCGTTACGGCGGCGGGGGCAGCATTTCCTCGTCGACAGCGCCATTCATAGCCGGATCCTGCGGGCTGCCCGGCTCACGCGTGACGATCTTGTCCTCGAGATAGGCCCCGGCTTGGGCAGCATGACGCGTGCCCTGGCCCGGCGGTCCCGGCAGGTGGTGGCGGTGGAGTTAGACCCTGGATTGGCGCGCGTCGCACGGGAGCGGCTGGCCACCGAGCCCAATGTCGAGATCGTGGAAGGCGATATCCTCGCCGCTGACGTGCGGGCTCTGCTGGCGGCCCATGGGCTGGAGCGGCAGGAAGATGGGCCTCTCTTCGACTACAAGGTCGTGGCGAATCTGCCGTACGCTATCACCTCGCCAGTGCTGCGGCTCTTCCTGACCGGGGACACGCGGCCAAGCTCGCTTGTCGTGATGGTGCAGGAGGAGGTCGCGCGCCGGGCGGTAGCCGCTCCGCCTGCCATGTCTTTCCTCTCGGTCCTCGTGCAGTACTACG
>Ga0209514_10006551_pt1 | contig 14214 bp, 13 predicted proteins | sample Subgrocontami58m_FD_187452 | JGI IMG/M metagenome (GOLD analysis project Ga0209514, IMG submission 187452) | Subsurface groundwater microbial communities from S. Glens Falls, New York, USA - GMW37 contaminated, 5.8 m (SPAdes) (version 3) | ecosystem: Environmental > Aquatic > Deep subsurface >...
CGATTCGGCATTTGCCATTAGTTTCATAAGTAACTTCGATTATGCCCTCAATACTTACGGTAATAGAGGGTATCGTTATATGCACTATGAGGCAGGATTTTTGGGGCAGTCTTTATATTCGGGGGCAACAGCAGCGGGATTCGATGCAACGGGAATCGGGGCATTTATCAATGACGAAGTACACACCTTCCTAAAAACACCGTTGGAGCAGCAGGTGGTCTATCATTTTACCGTTGGGAAGAGGATAGACGATCCGCGTATTTCTACACTTCCCGCCTATGACAAGATACATAATAACGAGGAAGATATGAAATGAGAAATTAAGGCTTTTCCACCGGATAACCTTCTGCCTGCCACTTGTTAATTCCACCCTCCACGTTATACAACTCTTTCAATCCTTTGTTTTTTAGCATTTCGCATGCCCTTGCGCTGCGTTTTCCGGCTGCACAATGCACAACTACTTTCTTGTCTTTGGGAATTTTATCGATATTCTGTTCCAGTTCCTTGATGGGAATAAGATGGGCATCTTTGATGTGAACTTCCTTGTATTCTTCCTCGGTGCGCACATCCAGCACAAACACATCTTTTGCCTTGTCCATGAGATCTTTGGCTTGTTTTGGGGATATGTTATTTACCTCAGTTTGTGTTTTCATTTGGTTTTCGCCTGCATGGAGATTTTTAAAGGCGGCGATATCTGTAATCATATTCATAAACAAAATTGTAATTACAGCCAATATTGCTTTACCTATCTGGCGAGGATTTTTTTGAGTATTCATCTGATACCTTCTTTAAAAATATTTATTGGAAATTGTACTAAGAACCAACGTGGGCCTGGCAAAACTCTTCATAGTCGATGAGTTCCTTGATAGTGGCCTTGTCGCTGCACACCGGGCAGTTGGGATTTTTATGTATCTTGACTTTTTTAAAGTCCATGTTTAAGGAATCGTAAATGAGCAATTTCCCTTTTAATATCTCTCCCTTACCGAGAATAAGTTTTACCACCTCCGTGGCTTGTATGGAACCCACGACACCTGGTAACACGCCCAGAACGCCAGCCTCCTGGCATGAAGGAACGAGACCTGGCGGGGGTGGTGTTTCGTACAGACAGCGGTAGCAGGGTCCCTCAAATGGCACAATGGTAGTAACCTGTCCTTCGAACCTGAAGATAGAGCCGTGAGAGAGGGGTTTCTTGAGAAAGACGCAGGCATCGTTAACAAGGTACCGAGTTGGGAAGTTATCAGCCCCATCAAGGATGACGTCATAGTCCTTAATAATATCGAGGATATTTCCAGAATTGAGACGTTCCGTGTAAGGAATTACTTCGACATCCGGATTTAGAGCCTCCAGTGTCTCTTTTGCAGAGATTGCCTTAGAACGCCCGATATCTTTGGTGGAATGCAGAATTTGCCGTTGCAGATTTGAGTGGTCTACAATGTCGCTGTCGGCAATGCCGATTTTCCCAATGCCTGCTGCGGCAAGGTAAAACGCCGCAGGAGAACCCAGACCTCCCGCACCTACCAAAAATACCTTGGCTTTTAAAAGCTTAAGTTGGCCTTTTCCACCAACCTCTGGAAGGATAATGTGTCTTGAATAACGCTTTATTTGATCTTCTGTAAACGGTGATGACATCTTGTTTTTCCTATTGAGTTTTTATTAAGACGATCTTTATACATAAAAAAGGCCATGTCTCGTATATGACATATGTTGCCTGTAAGGGCTGAAAATCTTCAGCCCCTACAGAATTACTCATACGTGCAAAATTATAACAAAGGGTACGGTATCATTCAATAGATTTTACTTATCTGTACATCTATAGTATTAATCTGTAAAAACTTCTTTTCCCCTCCCCATTTTTATGAGGACAAGTTTGTGTAAGTTTTTAGAAATAGTGACGTGTGTCGAATGACGAGTGAAACGACACCCGCCACTTGCCTTATCGTTCGACTGAGCTCACGACGAAGTCTTCACTGCTTTGGTTGTGGCGGAGCTGCGCTATGAAGTGTGAATGTTTTTATACATGTACCAGTTTGATTTTAGAAGGATCATCTACGCCCAGACCTAATGTGGCAGCCGTGGAGATATACTTGGGTTCACGCTTTGCCTGTTTTAAGGAAGGAAGCCTCATTTCACTCCGTTTTTCTTCGATTATAGTATGGCATATCCGATCAAGGGCAACAGGGTCTCTCCCCACGATAATTCCGTTGTAATTCCATGCCCATTGCGGTTTGTAACCCGGCCCTCCGTTGTATTGTGCCATGAGTGCATCGCACACAATCAACCTCACCTTGCCAGCAATATAGGGATGGGTGTTTAGCTCTGCAATAAAAGGATTACAATTGTTGCCGTGATATTTATTGGGATTATGGATGACTCCGAAAAAGTTTTTCATGGCTACGCTGATACCAGCAAGATCGTGGTCTTTTAGGACGGGGACGTTAATAATTGCGGTGCACAGATGCGATACTATTTTGCTAAAACATGTCCCGACACTGCCGGCGAATTCAGGATCGGCCTCGTAACCGCCGCCGGGTAGTTCATCAGTACCAAAACACCGAACCCCATCGGTCATTCGTCTGATGCGGAATCCGGAGGTTTCGAGTTCCCGATTAAACCGCTCGAATACGATAATATTTTTATCTTTAACGCCGGCAAATTTTAAACCCTGTATGATAGACTCCACAACCGTTACGTGAGGAGACATGGTTTTTCCTGAGAGGCAGTTTAATTTTATACCAACAACGTCATCGGGTTTAAAGAGGGTCTGCCATGCCTTTTCTTGCGATGGGGTGCTGGTCAACTGCATTACAGCCTTGTGAAGTAAACCGGAGACGATATTTTCTCTTAAATTTCCAGTTTCTGCGAGTATGCGGTCATCGCGTGCAATAACCACGACAGAATTTGTTGTTAGCGTTTCGCCACCCCATGAAATACATGAGGCATAGTCCATCAGTGACCTTCCAATGATTGTGGATGCACAAATACCGCCACCCATTTTTAAGGTTCTTTTAAGAAACCGCCGTCTTTCTTTATTTATCTTCATTTGAAATTTCATGATAGAAATAAGCTGACGAAATGTCAATGAAGTTATCTACAAGAACCAAAGATACCGCATTGATTATAACTCAAGCATTTTAAATACTCACTTGCAATACCCTATATCTTTTGTTTTAATACAAATGAATATGTAAAACTAGCCATAAAATAAGGTGAAGTGTCACGTGTTATGCTTTTATAAAGGTACTAAAAATCATCAGCACACTATTACAAATGATGAACACTCTTAAAATTACTCTGCGATTTGTATTTCCGCTCCTGTCACTTGCTTTTATTGGTTGCACAACGGTACGGTATTATCCAGCCAACTTTGTAGAATCTCTAAAGCATCCCACGAAATTCCCTGAAGTATATTCCTCTACGGTGAAAAATATTGAAGAGGTTGCCGAAAAAAATCCACTTGGCGAAGGTGAAGAAGTAAAAATTACTGACGTTGGTGAAAATAAAAATTCGAGCATGCACCTCATTCAAGTCCGTGAAAATGGGGAATTGTATCCCCATTACCACAAACGGCATGATGAGGTTGTCTATGTAAAAAAGGGTAGTGGCATAGCCACTCTTGATGGCACTCGATATATGGTGAAACCAGGTTCTATCTTACAGGTTCCCGCGAAGACGGTGCACAAGTTCCTCAATACGGGTGGCGAGCCCTTTGTTGCTGTTTCTATTTTCTCTCCGCCTTTTGACGGAAGGGACGAAAAAAGAATCAAGGAGAAAAGAAAAGCAGATCGCATCAAAAAAGAAGAAAAAAGACTTGCCATGAAAAAACCGGAAAAAGTTACGAAAGAAAAGGATACATCGGTTACTAAAGAATCCGGAGAAGGAAAAGAAATAAATTCTGCGGCTAAATCCGAAGAGGTAGCTGAAAACAAGGTAAAAGCGTCTGTCCCAGACGAATCGAATACAGAAGATGAGCACGAGAAGGCTTCGGTTCCTGCCAGGAAATCGACTTCCTCAAAAGGAAAAAAGAAATCAAAAAAGACGGAAACGCCAGTCGAAGAACCTGAAATAAACATTAATGATTTGCACGAAAAGCTTACGAAATTACTGGACCTCAAGGAAGAAGGGACGATTTCTGCTTCAGAATACGAGGAGAAAAAGGATGCACTCATAAAGGGCAGGGACATCGGTGAATTACCAGAACCCAAAGCTCCAGCAAAAAAGAAGGCACCAATAGAAGAAGAACCCCTAGGAGTACAAGAAGAGCATATTCAACCAGAGGAGGAACATATTCCAGCAGATGAAAATGTCTCTCATGAAGAGCAAGATGCTCAATTGAATACACCCCGTTTGTCTGGTGAGACAGAACCTGCAGTGGGCGAGGTTGAAACAGAAGAGAAAATGCAGCAAAGTGATGATGACAAGTTGAAGATATTAGAAGAAATGCGGCAAGAGGGCTTAATTACCGAAGAGGATTATGACAGTAAGAAAAATAAACTCGCAGACATAACGGAAGAAAAGCCTGCTTCAATGCCGTCCGAAAACATCGTTGAAGATGAAAAGGTTAAAGAGCTTAAAGAACTTTATAATGAAGGGCTTATTACAGAAGAAGATTACAAACATAAGCTTAATGAACTTTCTAGTTCACAACCAGAAAACCCTATTCCTGCTCCTTCTAAAAAAGAGACCGAAGACGATAAGTTATCAGAACTTAATGAACTAAGAGAGCAGGGTCTTATCTCCGATGAAGATTATGAATTTAAAAAGACACAGTTAATGGGTGAATAAAATTAGAATTATTAATCTATTTTTCGCTTGATATTTTCAATCAAATTGAATATATATATCCCCTAAAATATCGACATGAAACGATATGCAATGGTTTTAAAAATGTTTATTTTGTTTTGAGCAACTATTTTAAATCGAAGCGTGATGTGCTAATCTCATAAACATTATTTGAAAAGGAGGGCAAATCAAGATGGCGATAAAAAGGTTTTTGAAGTTGTACGTCGTTATATGCATGGGTATTTTGTGCTTCCCATTGCTGGGGGTGATAAATACCACCAGTGGGGCCGAAGGGACAGGGATTGAATTAGTAAATCTATCGGTGGATCAACCATTGGTCGCAGTGAATGATGTCCAGCACGATTGGAACTCATGGTCGTCGGTTGAGAACGCATCTGATGTAAACCCTGGAAGCCATGATATTCTCCTTGTCAGTAACACGGCGGAATCGCACGCAAAAGCCGGCGCTGAGTCTGCTTCACATCAAACCGAAGCTACAGGCGCAGTCGCGACGGCTCTTGAGGATTTTCTTGAATTAGCGAAATACGGCAAGGCCATACATGTTATGGCTATGCTGATGGTCGGTTTCGGATTTTTAATGGTCTTTGTCAGAAAATATGGTTATGGCGCAGTTACCGCAACCTATATAGCGGTAAGTATCGTTATTCCTTATTACATGTTTCTTAAGAAAATGGGTATTTTTGGAGAACCGGCCGAGTTAAAGATGGATCGGTTGATCCTTGCTGAATTTTGTGCGGCGAGTATATTGATAGCCACAGGCGCTTTCCTGGGCAGGCTGAAGATGTCACAATATATTATCATGGCATTGATATTCGTTCCCTCCTATATGCTGAATGAATGGATTATGTTAGACAATGGTATGGGGATTATTCCAAAGGGGCAACTCATTGATACCGGTGGTTCTATCGTTATTCACCAGTTTGGAGCGTATTTCGGATTAGGCGTGATTGTGCGGATGACCACAAGCGAAGACTTTAACAAAAAAATCGAATCCGACAAGATCAGCAATCAATTCTCGATGCTGGGAAGTATGATGCTGTGGATATTCTGGCCGTCATTCTGTGCGGCACCGGCTGAGATATCAAGGATGCCTATAGCTGCTGTAAACACAATTCTTTCACTGTGTGGAGCAACGTTGGCTACCTACATTGCAAGCACAATGATCAGGAAAAAGATCGCTATTGAAGATATGGCCAATGCAACCCTTGCAGGTGGCGTAGTAATTGGTTCTTCCTGTGCCCATACAACGCCGCAGGCTTCTTTGATATTGGGTTTCATCGCGGGTATTTTGAGTGTGATTGGTTTCGCTATCATTCAACCCCGTGTTCAGAAGGCCTTAAAAGGTATTGATACCTGTGGTGTTCACAATCTCCATGGTATGCCTGGTATTTTGGGTGGTTTAGCAGCTATTTTCATTGCCGAGAATGTTGTGCCAGGATCACAAATCAAAGGTGTATTTGTCACCTTTATTGTTGCGTGGATAACCGGACTTGCTGCGGGAACGGTGGTATCCTTATTTGGGTATAGAAAAGATTCTTACAATGATGCCGTAGAATTTATCGTGGAAGAGGAACACCACTAAGAACCCCTTCTAAACAGATCGTTTCAAAAAAGCCTCCTGCCTTTGAAAAAAGTGCAGGAGGCTTTTTATTTAAATTAGGCCTTCGGCAACTTTTCCTGGATACTGCGCGTAGGGGTTGAAGATTTTCAACCCCTACGTTGAAACATTGAAATTCCTTAACGTTTAAATATGCATACAAGGGTAGGTAAATGCTGAGTTTTGTATCGTCTTTCTTTCTCATTGCTATCGCAGAGATGGGGGATAAAACCCAATTAGTGGCGCTTTCGTTTGCAACAAAGTATAAGCCAACAAAGGTTTTATTAGGTATTTTTATTGGAACGATTGTCGTTCATTTATTTTCTGTGATAATCGGTGAAAGAGTAAGTGCATTAATTCCCTTAAATTACTTAAAGATTTTGATCGGACTTTCCTTTATTGGCTTTGGTATCTGGACTCTAAAAGGGGACTCCTGTAAGGAAAAGGAAAAAAGGGGAAATAAGTTAGGCCCGATATTGACTGTTGCTATTGCTTTCTTTCTCGCGGAGCTTGGCGATAAAACCCAGTTGGCAACGATTTCACTTGCTGCTCAATATCATTCATTCATGGGGGTATGGTTGGGATCGACATTTGGCATGGTTGCTGCAGATGGAATTGCCATTGTAGTCGGCATTATTGCCGGAAAAAAACTTCCCGAGAAATTAATAAAGTATGTTTCAACGGCAATATTCATTATATTTGGCGCCTTAATTATTATTGATGCTGTTCGGTAGGTTTGAATGCGGGAGAATCACGTCATCCTCCATGCGGCAAACTGAACTGTTGACCTTATTTGAAAGAACCTAATAAATGAACGAGAAATCTTCAATAAACCATACTCAACGTGTTGGCAAGGTGGCAAACTTGGTGATATTTCTGGGCATTTTGGGTATCATTTTGAGTATCCTTGCGATTACTATTAGTCAAGGTCTTGCCAACCGCGGCTACGGTTTCGGGTATATTATCATAGGTTTGTTCATGATGGGGCTTGGATACGGCATCCGTTACCGTTATAAATACTGTCTCTATGCAGCAATGGTGTTGTTTCTCGTTCTCTCGTGTAATTTCCTTTTCAGGCTCTTGGCTCATCATACTTCGTACCTGACGTTAAGATTTGTATTATGTGCCTGGGTTTCTTTCCGTCTCATCCAGGCTATTTCCTCCATGCATGAACTCATTGCAACAAATACCTTTCCTGACAGAGATAACCGCTTTATGCGATTTTTATTGAGGAAAAAACACTCATGACAATCCTGGATGAGATTTATAAGCACAAATTAAGTGAGGTTGCCGAAGACAAAAAGCGAGTTTCCATTGAAACGCTGAAGGAACAATGTAAGAAGAAACAGAAGGCGGGGTCATTTGGTGCAGCATTAAAATCCAACACGAATATTCGGATAATAGCAGAAATAAAAAAGGCATCTCCGTCTCTGGGTATTATCAGGGAGGATTTTAATCCTGTCGAAATTGCCCGAATTTATGAAGCCAGTGGCGCTGCGGCCATCTCAGTCCTTACGGACGAAAAATTCTTCCAGGGTAGACTCTCTTACTTAACCGATGTGAAAAAGTCTGTAAATTTACCCATCCTGCGAAAGGATTTTATTATCGATTCATATCAAGTCTACGAGGCACGGTCTGCAGGTGCAGATGCCATACTGCTCATTGCTGCACTCCTTTCCAAAGAGGAAATACAGCGTTATATGGAAGTGGCAAGGGAATTGGATATGGATTGTCTGGTTGAAGTCCATTCGGAAACAGAATTGAAGAAGGTCTTGCAGACAAACGCCGATATTATCGGAATAAACAATCGAGACCTTGCAACATTCAAAATCGACCTTGAAACCACGCTTAGGCTGAGACCATTAATCCCAGCCGGAAAGATTGTGGTAAGCGAGAGCGGCATCAAATCGCGAGCGGATGTAGAAAAACTAATGAAAGAAGGGGTCGACGCAATCCTGGTGGGTGAAACCCTTATGAAGAGTGATGATATATCGGCCAAGCTCCGCGAACTCTTAGGTATCTTTAACCACAAAGACACAAAAAGCGCAAAGTGAAAGAAATTGGTAAATTGGGAAGATGAGCGGTTAAGATTTTCTCATCTTTTCATTTACACAACCCCTATTTATCTTCTTTGCGATCTTTGCATCTTTGCGGTGAATAGATAAGCCTATTTTAATTGCGCATCCAGTGCAGCCTTTAAGTCTTTCCTGGATTTTACCCCCACCATCTTATTTATGGCCTGTCCATTTTTAAATAGGATAATCGTGGGTATTGCCGTAATACCAAACTTTGCGGGGGTGCTATTATTTTCTTCTGTGTCAAGTTTTCCAATCTTGACCTTCCCTTTGTATTCTTTTGCTAGTTCGTCTATCACGGGTGCAAGTTGTTTGCATGGTCCACACCACGCCGCCCAAAAATCAACTAATACGGGCATATTGGATTTTAATACCTCTGCATCAAAATTTGCATCTGTCAGCACAACTACATCTTCAGACATGAGTAGGTCTCCTTAGTAATTTAATGTACATGTACAGGATTCAAACCATAGTTCCTCCCCCTTGATGGGGGAGGCTAGGTGGGGGTGAAAGAAAAAAAGCCGCTCACCCTCCCTTTGTCCCTCCCATCAAGGGAGGGATTATATTTAATTCATGTAGTCGCCGAAGGCCTAATTTGCTAAACCTTCTGTGGTTCGCCTTTTTTGTCGCCCACAAAAAGTTGGCAGTGACATTCACCTTCGCGTTCAATCTCTTCAATATGATAGACACACGGGCAAATGATCTTTTTGTCTTTTTCTGCATCTCCCATAACTAATCGGCAGGGACAGTATGCGTACTCGAATTTTATCTTACGCATCACCAGCCCCTTCACCACCCGATCTACTGTTTTTGTATCAGGATTTAGCTTATAGTGGCTGTGGGCTGCGTAATCATTAATCATCTTGCGAATCTTTATTTCTTCTTGTTCCTTTTGTTCTTTGTTATCATCCATTGCTAATTATTCAATATTTTAAAGTCAATCCATCAGGGATGTAAGATATTAAATTTAATAAATCAATTGTAATGATTATATTTTATATACCGAATCTATTTCAAGGAAAAACCCTAATTGCAAGATTTTTGGCAATGTAAACAACCCATTTTCAAGTTCACAACCATCTTTCAGCTTACAACTCGCAACTCATAAACATCTCTAAAAAACTTACACCAATCGGCATCGCATCCGATATCCAGTAGACTGTCGTTCGGTTTAATATCCAATCGTTCCAATGAGAAATGAGATGTTAAGACATCAATATTGCGTTTCAATGATATGTGTTCAAGAGGAGCGGTTTCTGGGTTTGATGAGATGTAATATCGCCTTTGCTATTATTGTTCATATTGTCAATGTTTAAAACGAACAAACAGCCTTCCAAAATTTACGCTGTCCTTATCTATGCGATGATAAAGTTTTTTTATATCAGGCCGGTTGAGAAACCGTAAGACGGTCTTCTTTAATTGTCCGCTTCCCTTTCCGGGAATAATTTCCACCATAGCAATCCTTTTCTCAACGGCCTCAGTGATAACCCGATTGAGTTCGTTCTCTATTAACTGTCCTTTTTTACATATTTCATGCAAATCGAGTTTTAACTTGGCCATTTCAATTGAGTAAAAGAATATGACACAAAGCCATCAAGATACTAAATAATTTTGTAGCTCAATGGCTTTGTGGTAGAAAAGGTTGCCAAAAACAGATATTATTCGTTTTCCTTGACAACCCGGCCATGAACAGGTTGAATCGGCCTTGCATCACGCTTGAATAATGCAGTAAATTTGTCCAGCCCTGCTTTCGATACCTCAATTGGCGTCTTTAAGATAAACCAATTCACATTTTCAGTGCAAGGTGGTGTTGTAAGCGAACCAGGATAGGTATAATATGTTGTGGTGTTCTTTGGAAGGAGCTGACTTGCACATATCCTTATATCAGAGACAATATGCTCATTACCGACTTCTTTTGGAAAGTTGCTCCACAGGGTTTTTATGAATGCATTTTCTTTGCCTTCATCAATGAGTACGGCGACAACTGCTAGTTGTCCATGCTCACCCTTATGTACTAAATGCGCTTCCATATTGTAATGTTTTCCGTGTATTACATGTTCACTCGGCGTATGAAAGTGAAACTGTATGAGCTCGTATTTCTTGTGACCGATGGATATTGAGCTTCCCCTTTCATAGTTAACCTGAATGGTATGACCGTTATTTATGATTTTTAAAGGGGTTGGGTAGTAATGAAAGATGATATCATCCAGTTTGGTCTTTTCAGTCACAGAAATACCGATAGGTGATTGCATATCCCCAATTTTGCAGTGCCATTTTTCGAGTATTAGCTTGTCCCAATGATCAGGCCCCAGTTCACCTTCGTAATCCCAATGGTCTGAAGGAATGTGATCACCAACGCCAGCAAACAAAGCTGTTGCTACAGCAAAAGGTAAGAATAAAATAAAAGCAGATGTTACAACACTATATTTAAGAATCTTCATAGCACCTCCTTAATTACGTGTTAGTAAATTAATAAATAAACGTGTAAAGTTTAATAAAAAGCCTCCTTTAACTCATCATCATTTTAACAACTAATAACTATTTTTCAAGTATTCTATCAGTTGAGAAATTAAAATATCTTTTGCATAAATTATCTTTATGTGTTACATTTATTTTACTTTTAGAGGCCTTGTCCATCGTACACCTTTCCAAGTACTATGAGCAAAGCCTTTTTTATTTTCTGCGACACAAGAAAACACTTCCTGTCCACTTCCAGTCATTGCAGCGAATTTTTAAAAATCGATTTATTATTAAATATATTGAATGTAAGCGTTGCTTTCAAAGAATTGAGCATGACAGTGCAGCGTCTACTGGTAGAAAATACATCCAAATGACACATAGACTTTTAAAAGCAAAACATACCATGTCAAATAAGACATCTTAATTTTTGAATTACTTAAACAGTCGCATAGAAATCTTGAAAAGGTTTTCAAAAGAACCTTTTCAAGGAAGACTTTCGTATCATATCTTTAAAGAATGCCATTCTCTCGTTTACTCAACAGCTTACACAGTACAACATGTCTAAGATATAGCTTTATGTCATAGTAGAGACTTGCCAAACCGACAAAATATCTTTATAGTAATATTTAGTCGTTCGAACATTCGAATTTTGGATTTGTTTAGACTTTCGAAATTCGATATTTGAATTTTCCCACTGATATTTTTTGCACAAATATCAAAGAATATTTGTAATGAATTATATGATTATTTTCAGAATATTTTATACAAGAGGTAGGCCAAATGAGTGAACAACCAAACAAAGTCATCTATTCCATGAGCAAGGTAAGCAAACATTATGAGAAGAAGCCTGTATTGAGGGACATTTCACTTTCGTATTTTTACGGCGCCAAGATTGGCGTACTGGGCTTAAACGGTTCTGGAAAGAGTTCCCTCCTGCGCATTCTTGCCGGGGTAGATAAGGACTTTAACGGACAGGCAACCCTTTCCTCCGGCTACACCGTCGGGTTTTTGGAACAGGAACCGTTACTGAACGAAACAAAAACGGTGCGTGAAATTGTGGAACAGGGCGTTCAAGACCTTGTAGACCTTCACAATGAGTACAACCAGATCAACGAACGATTTGCCGAACCGATGTCGGCTGATGACATGAACAAGCTGATAGAACGTCAGGGAGAAGTACAGGAAAAAATCGATGCGCTTGGCGCATGGGACCTGGATTCTCGTCTGGAAATGGCGATGGACGCCCTACGTTGCCCCGAAGGGAACACACCCATAAAAGTATTATCCGGTGGAGAACGACGCCGTGTAGCGCTTTGCCGGTTATTATTGCAAAAACCGGACATTTTACTTTTAGACGAACCGACGAACCACCTTGACACCGAATCGGTTGCATGGCTGGAGCATCATTTGAAAAGTTATGCGGGAACTGTAATCGCGGTAACTCATGACCGTTATTTTCTCGATAATGTAGCCGGTTGGATATTGGAACTGGACAGGGGGTATGGAATTCCCTGGAAGGGGAATTATACGTCATGGCTTGAGCAAAAGCAAAATAGGTTACAGCAGGAAGAAAAGCAGGAGACAGAACGGCAAAAGACCTTACAGCGCGAGCTGGAATGGATCAGAATGACTCCAAAGGGCAGGCACGCAAAATCGAAGGCGCGTATTAACTCTTATGAATCGCTTCTTGAACAACAAAGTGAAAACCGGATAAAGGATTTAGAAATCTATATCCCACCAGGACCGAGACTGGGTAATTTGGTTATCGAGGCAGACAAGGTCACCAAGGCATACAGTGATAATATTTTGGTCGAGGGGATGACGTTTTCCCTGCCGCGTGGAGGAATCGTGGGAATCATTGGCCCGAACGGCGCCGGCAAAACCACGCTGTTCAGAATGATTATCGGTCAGGAAAAACCGGATGCCGGTACGATTCGGGTTGGTGAGTCAGTCAAGCTCGCATATGTCGAACAAAGTCGTGAAACCCTCGATCCAAAGAAAACTATATGGGAGATAATTTCGGGGGGACGCGACATTATCCGGCTTGGCACCAGAGAGATCAATTCCCGTGCCTATGTAGCGCGCTTTAATTTTTCCGGGGCAGACCAGCAAAAACCGGTTGGAGCGCTGTCCGGGGGAGAGCGGAACAGGGTGCATCTTGCCTGTATGTTGAAAGAAGGCGCCAATGTGCTTCTGTTGGACGAACCCACAAACGACCTCGACGTAAACACCATGCGGTCACTGGAAGACGCTCTGGAGAATTTCTCCGGTTGCGTCGTGGTAATTAGCCACGACCGATGGTTTTTAGATAGAATTGCCACCCACATCCTTGCCTTCGAGGGCGATAGTAAAGTCGTCTGGTTTGAAGGAAATTATTCCGAATACGAGACAGAGAGGAAAAGACGTCTCGGCACGGCAGATGACCAGCCCCATCGCATCAAATACCGGCATTTGACCAGGGCGTAAAGACGTGCAGGTGGCGCTGAGAACGCGGAGAAATACTTCCATTGAAAAATGCAAAATATCTGTTGGCTTTGTTTCGCATTATGCACTTTGTACCTTCTTAACTACCAAACACTATGCGGGTTCAAGTTTGCAACTTGAACCCCACTTTTTATACTGTTGAGATCGTAATCATTTTCACCTGCCTGTGCGTATTCGCACCCGGACAGGTAGCGGCTATTATCGTTCGACTGAGCGCTCACGACGAAGTCCAAATAAACTCATGGGTTCAGGTTTCAAACCAGAACCCGCCGGAAACCCCGTTCGCTGAGAAAGTGCAGGCAAGTTATCACAAATAAAGAAAATCATCCACACGATTCAATAAATAAGAAGAGAAACTGCTTGCTGTATTTGCTCCCTGGCATTCTTATTCCTATAATAATTGGTTTGGTTGTAGTGATAATAGTAAATAATGAAGTTACCGTTCCAAGGCTAAAGAGAACCTCAAATCCAGAGAATTCAACGATTATTAAAACAACATTGCGCGACAAAACCGAGAAAGGATTATCACCTGAAACAGTACAAATCATGCTGAGGAATAAGGGCATTTTTGATTCTCGCAGGAATCCTTCCAGAACGGGTATTTCTCATAAGTATGAAGCGCAAAATAGAGGAACGGTTGTTTATGACCATGCGAGCGGCTTAAGGTGGCAACAATCAGGTTCCCGGAACGATATGAATTATGAAAGGGCAAAAAACTATATTTCAGAACTGAACCATGAGCAATTTGCAGGTTATAATGACTGGCGTTTACCGACGCTGGAAGAGGCCATGTCTTTG